>Ga0209292_1000632_pt1 | contig 45210 bp, 40 predicted proteins | sample GOMGulsemesocosm_2_FD_184634 | JGI IMG/M metagenome (GOLD analysis project Ga0209292, IMG submission 184634) | Methane-oxidizing microbial communities from mesocosms in the Gulf of Mexico - GOM9C Gulf of Mexico (SPAdes) (version 2) | ecosystem: Environmental > Aquatic > Marine > Cold seeps...
CGCATCATTGATGGTGATGTTTAATATGATGACCACAGATCATCATCAAATACGAAATAAACTACGTACACTGTTGCAAAGCCTTAATGATAACTCGAAGGAGCAATGTGCCGCGGATGACGCTACTATAGTTGAACTGCCCGTTTATTATAGTCATGAATCAGGTCCTGATTTATCTGTTATTGCTCAGCGTGCTCAATTAACGGTTGAACAGGTTATTGAGCTTCATCAAGCCCAAGAGTACCGTGTTTATGCCATAGGCTTTGCCCCTGGTTTTGCTTACTTAGGTGAAGTAGATGAACGTATTGCTGCGCCAAGGTTAAGCACACCTAGAATGAAAGTACCTAAAGGAGCCGTTGCTATAGCCGATAGACAAACGGCTGTTTACCCTAGTGTTTCCCCCGGAGGTTGGAATATTATCGGTCTTTGTCCCATTAATATGTTTGATGCAAAAGCAAACCCTACCATGCCAGTCAATGTTGGTGACAGAGTAAAATTTACAGCGATTTCTAAAGACGAATTTCTAACATTAGGCGGATTGTTAGCGGTGAGTTATGAGTAATCCAGCAGTAATATGTGGTTTGTTAGTTGAACGGCCAGGTATGTTAAGCCTCATTCAAGATGTCGGTCGTTTTGGCGCTTTTAATATTGGTCTAACAAATGGTGGCCCTGTAGATTTACTCGCATTTTACTGGGCAAACCGTCTTTGTAGTAATTCATTAAACGCCACAGCAATTGAGATAAGCATAGGCGGTTTAACGTTAACCGCACAAGTTGATACTACTCTAGCGGTTACGGGTGCTAATATGCCGCTAACCATTAATGGTGAAGTAAAAGCGCTATGGCGTAGTTATCACGTAAAAGCGGGTGATGTTATTGCCTTAGGTTTTGCTAATCAAGGTGTGCGTTGTTACTTAGCCGTTGCAGGTGGTTTTAGTATAACGCCAAGTTTTGGTAGCACAGCAACCGTTTGTCGTGAAGGTGTAGGCGGTTTAGATGGAGGTAAATTATTGGCAGGCGATGTGTTAGCTTGTGCTAGTACTGGCGCAAAGCAGAACCTCTTATTAACAGATGAATTAATCCCTAAATATTCTGATGAAATAATATTACATACCATACCAAGCTATCAACAAAAGCACTTTAGTTCACGCCAACAACGCTTGTTTTTTTCTAATGAATATACGGTGAGTAACAGCTGTGATCGTATGGGATATAGATTAAATGGACAGGCAATAGCTTGTGATATTGAAGGTATTTTATCTGAAGGCATTTGTCATGGTGCTGTTCAAATCCCCGCTGATGGCCAGCCTATAGTGTTACTCAACGATAGACAAACGATTGGCGGCTACCCAAAAATAGGCGCTGTTTGTTCGATTGACACTGCTAAGTTAGGCCAATTAAACCAAGGTGGAAAAGTACGCTTTGAACCCATCAGTATGGAACAGGCTCACAACCTATTTCATTTAAATTTAAGCCATTTTAATCGTACAGAGTTAATTGCTTGTGACTAAGGCTGGAGTAATTTAAAGCAGGGAAAATAGAGAATATGTATGTCGAGCGTAATTTACACTGGCTACGTTGACCAGTTTGGCTAAAAGCAGCGACTTTATACTTGATAAATAAAAAAATTATTAATAAACCTATGAAAATTGGTGTTTTGCAAAAGAGTTACCTACATTTATAGTATGGTAACTTTTTATATTTGTTCACCAACAGAGATCCTCATAATTGTTTGATTGAAGGATGCTGGTTTAGGTTCAAACTTCCGTATAATAGACCAACGGCATGACAGACCTAGAAGATAGAGGTGAATGGATATACTATTTTTGTTCAATGCTTAAGGAGTTATGATGGAGTCTCTAAAAGTTCAAGATTATATGAACCATTATCCTGTCACTTTTACAAAAGACATGGGGGTTGAAGAAGCCTCACTACGCTTTTTAAAAACCAAACAAATTGGCGGCCCAGTCATTGATGACAATGGTAAATTGATTGGTTTTTTATCAGAAAGTGATATCTTAGCCAAAATGCTAGAAACGATTTATTACAATGAGCATATTGCTGATGTTGCCGACTTAATGCGCAAAGAAGTCTTAACAATGAGACCCTACGATAGCATCATGGAATTGGGGCAATTAATGTTGAAAAATAAACCAAAGGTGTATCCGGTAATAGATGATGACGGAAATTTACTTGGTACTATTTGTCGTAATGATGTTTTACTTGCTATAGATAAGCATTTACGCGCCAATTTAAAAGCAGATAAAAAACATGCTGCTCAATAATAACGCTTTATGTGGCTAAAACAATTGATAAAGTAGACTTGCCTTGTACTGTATACCCAAGCGTTCTGAAACTCGCCTATTGAAGTGACTTGGGTATATGCAATATACCTGATAAAATAGACTTTATACTTTGTCCTGTCCTTTTTTGAGTAATAGAGTCTAGTTTGCTTTGTGATAAAACCCCCGTTAAAACGCCTAATGTTCAAGCTTTATTTGATCTTTTAACTCAAGTTAAAAAATCAGATTTACCACGATTTAAAAAACAATTATTGCATCATAAAAGAATTATTAGTCAACTACAGTCGTCTGATAATTCTGCCGTTGCCAAGCTTGAGCAACAAGCGAAGCACCTTAACCGAACGGCAAAATCGATTGAGCAATCCATCAATGAAAAGCAACAAAAGTTACAAAATGTACCTAAGATAAGTTATCCAGATGGTTTACCGATTAGCGAAAATGCTGAGCTGATCTCACAGACTATTAGTGATAATCAAGTGGTGATTATTGCCGGTGAGACTGGCTCAGGTAAAACCACACAAATTCCTAAAATATGTCTTGAATTAGGTCGTGGTGTTGATGGACTTATTGGTCATACTCAGCCGCGCAGAATTGCCGCTAGAACGGTCGCAAATCGTATTGCTGAAGAGCTTAATACCAAATTAGGTGAGCAGGTAGGTTATAAAGTTCGTTTTAACGATCAAGTGAGTAGTCATAGTTATATTAAACTAATGACAGACGGTATTTTATTGGCAGAAATGCAAAAAGATCGATTACTTCGCCAATACGACACCATCATTATAGATGAGGCGCATGAACGCAGTTTAAATATTGATTTTATTTTAGGTTATTTACGACAAATTTTGCCGAAGCGTCCTGATTTAAAAATTATTGTTACCTCGGCAACCATAGACCCTCAGCGTTTTGCCAATCATTTTGCCGATAAATCAGGTAAACCAGCACCTGTTATCGAAGTATCGGGCAGAACTTATCCGGTCGAAATGCGTTATCGACCATTAAATGAAAATTCTCAACAAGATAGCAGTGATGAAAAGCAGCTTTCATCTACTGATGGCTCCTATGAAGGCAAAGATATCATTAGCGGCATCCTTGATGCGGTTGATGAGTTATCGCAGCTTACCGCGGGCAGTCAAGGACAAGGGGATATTCTCATTTTCCTTAATGGTGAACGAGAAATTCGTGATACCGCACTTGCGTTAAATAAAGCCAATTTACGTCATACGCAAATTTTACCTCTTTATGCCCGCTTAACCATTAGCGAACAAAATAGAATTTTCAAACCCCATACTGGCCGAAATATAGTACTTGCTACCAACGTAGCCGAAACATCTTTAACAGTACCAGGTATAAAATATGTTATTGACCCAGGTAGCGCGCGTATTTCTCGCTACAGCTATCGCACAAAAGTACAGCGTTTACCCATAGAGGCCATTTCACAAGCGAGCGCTAATCAAAGAGCAGGGCGCTGTGGTCGTGTGTCTTCAGGTATTTGTATACGTCTGTACAGTGAAGATGATTACCTAAACAGGCCAGAGTTTACTGATCCTGAAATTTTACGTACTAATTTAGCAACCGTTATTTTACAAATGCTAGCATTAGATTTAGGTGAAATAGGTAACTTCCCTTTTCTTGAGCCACCAGATAATAGAAACATTAATGATGGTGTTAAGTTATTAGAAGAGCTGGCGGCGATTGACAATACGGTTAATACCACTAAAAGTCATCAACAAAATAGCCATACTCAATTAACGAAATCGGGGCGGTTATTATCTAAGTTTGCTATAGATCCTCGTTTAGCAAAAATGGTGTTAACGGCTATTGATCTAGGTTGTGTTGAACAAGTTTTGATTATTGTCAGTGCACTCAGTATTCAAGATCCTCGTGAAAGACCACACGAAAAGCAGCAAGCAGCGGATGAAAAACATAATCGCTTTAAAGATAAACAATCAGATTTTATTAGTCTGCTTAACTTGTGGCAGTATGTTAACGGTCAACAGAAAAATTTATCGCAAAATCATTTTAGAAAGTTGTGTCAACGTGAGTTTTTATCTTATGTGCGTTTACGTGAATGGCAGGACATTTTTAGTCAGCTTAAATTAACGCTAAAAGAACAAAAAATATCGCTTACTTCGGTTGATTATCAGTTCTCTGTAGCTGAGATAGGTAATGATAATAGCCAGAAAAAACAAGAGGCTAATATTCCTTCAACTTTAGTTCCTGTTCATCAGGCTTTACTTGCTGGTTTATTGAGTCATTTAGGACAGCAAGACGAAAATAGAGAGTTTAAAGGCGCTCGCGGTAGTAAGTTCTTTATTTTTCCAGGCTCTGCACTCGCTAAAAAACCGCCAAAGTGGTTAATGTCAGCAGAGCTTGTTGAAACTAGCCGTTTATTTGCGCGCATGAATGCTCGTATAGATCCCCTTTGGATAGAGCCATTAGCCGAACATTTATTAAAGCGTAGTTATAGCGAACCTCACTGGGAGAAAAAACAAGGGGCGGTGATGGCCTTTGAGCAGGTCAGTCTATATGGCTTGAGCATAGTGACTAAGCGTAAAGTTAATTTCAATAAGATTGAACCACATACCTGTAGAGAGCTCTTTATTCGTGAAGCACTTGTAAATGGTGATTGTTTTATTAAAGAATCATTTTTACCACAAAATCAAACATTAGTTGCCAGTATTGAAGCGTTAGAACAAAAAGCACGTCGTAAAGATTTTCTTATTGATGAGCAGCAGCTTGTTGATTTTTATGCTGATAAACTACCTGAAACGGTTGTTTGTCAACGTAGTTTTTTAGCATGGTGGAAAAAAACAAAACAAAAATATAGTCAGTTACTTAATTTTACTAAAGAATTTTTACTTAATGAATCTTCAAATGAGTTATCAATTAAAGATTACCCTGATACTTGGCAGCAAGGTAATTTAACTTTACCGTTAGCATATCATTTTAGCCCCGGTGATATGGATGATGGTATTAGTGTGATTATTCCTATTACTATGTTAAACCAATGTCAAAATGAAGGCTTTGACTGGCTAATTCCAGCACTTCGTTATGATTTAGTGGTGGCATTAATTAAGGTCTTGCCAAAAGCATTACGACGTAACTTTGTGCCAGCGCCTAATTATGCAGAAGCTTGTTTAGCGAATATGAACGAGGCTCAAGGAAACTTAGTTGATGCCTTAGCAAAGCAGCTATTGCGTATGACGGGAGTTAGGTTACCTGAAGATGCTTGGCATGAAGTTGAATTACCGCTGCACTTAACTATGAATTTTCAAATTGTTAATGAAAAAGGTAAATTATTAAAGCAAGGTCGAGATCTTAATTTACTCAAAGCTGAACTCCAAGGAAAAGTAAAAGCGTCAATTAAACAAGTGGCCGAGAAAGGTATCGAAAAAAGTAAACTAATTCAATGGGATTTTGGTAACTTAGCGCAAAGTTATGAGAAAAAAGTAGCGAATATAACCATTAAAGCTTTTCCTGCTTTGGTCGATCACAGTAGTAGCGTTGCCATTGAATTATTTGAACAACAAGAACACGCTGAGCAAGCTATGTTGAATGGGATTAGTCGTTTAATTTTATTGAATATTCCTTCGCCACTGAAATATCTACAAGAAAAACTGCCAAATAAAGCGAAGTTAGGTTTATATTTTAATCCGTTTGGCTCTATTGCTGATTTATTGCAAGATTGTATTCAAGCTGCTTGTGTTTATTTAGTTAAGCAATACTTACAAAACAATAAACTAGAGCACTTACCTCGAACTGAAAGTGATTTTGTATTAGTGCGAGATTATGTCCGTGCAGAAATTTCAGATTGTGTACTAATAGCTGCAATTAAGGTAGAACAAGCGTTAGGCTTGAGGCATGATGTCGCTAAAAAGTTAAAAGGTAGTGTGCCTTTAAATGTTATTCAATCCCATGGGGATGTAAAACAACAAAGTGGTCACTTGGTTTTTAAGGGGTTTGTCAGTGCTTCCGGTATTGAAAAATTAGATGATATTATTCGTTATTTAAAAGGGATAGTACGTCGTTTAGAAAAACTACCAATAGACCCTAATCAAGACAGATTAAAGCTCATTGATGTAAATAAAGCGGTTGATAAATATAACAGTGTATTGTCGGCACAGCGAAAAGACAAACCGATAAACCAAGAGATATTAGACACTAAATGGATGATTGAAGAGTTACGAATTTCTTTATTCGCTCAAAATTTAGGTACGGCTCAACCAATATCATTGAAGCGCATTAATAATCACTTGAAAAGTTTTTCGTAGTTAATTGACACATAGGCTTAAGCTACGTATAAATAAGAAAACTGTTTTTGGTTTAATTGTTTACTAATAGTTCACCTCACACTGATAGTGTCGCTAATTTATAGCTTTATGTATGATTTTTTGTAAAGTTATTAAAATCTTCAACGGAAAATGTGAAATAGAAAACAGGTGAATGGCTTAATTACATTGGAGTACAGATGATAAATTTTGATGATAAACGTAATTTTTACCGGATGATGTTAAACAGTGAAGTCGTTGTTACAATTATAGATGACGAAGCTAATAGCCAAATAACGGCTACATGTCGTGATCTAAGCGCCACAGGTATGGCAATTGAAGTGGAACATCCTCTTGCACTGTCTACCCATGTAAAAATCAAGCTTGATTCAGCATCAGAACAAGTACAGTCGCTAGATATTAGTGGTAAAGTTGTGCGGATAGATGAAGAGTATGAAGGGTGTTACTTAGTCGGTATTGCTATAGAAGAATTAGATTAAATTAGTTTCGAGTTACGAAAACACTATACTTAGCATGTAGTGTCTTCGAAACGCGATACTTTTCTTTCTCGTTTACTTAACTTAAGCGAGATGTTTTTTAGCAATAGTTAATACTTTTAGCGTGTTTGAGGCGCCAACTGTTTCCATTAAATCACCATGAGTCACAATGACTTTATCACCTACTTTCAAGTCCGCTTTTTGACATACGGCTTTAAGTATATCGCTATCTAAGCTTTCATCATTACTTTGTTTTGAATCAAAGGCAACAGGGTACACACCGCGGTAAATAGCGGTTTTGTTTAATGTTTTAGCATGACGAGACAATGAATAAATAGGTAAACCTGAAGTAATACGAGACATTAATTTGCTCGTTTGTCCTGATTCAGTTAAAGCAATAATAGCTTTAACGCCATCTAAATGGTTAGCTGCATACATGGCTGATATGGCAATCGTTTCAGATACTTCACTAAAGGTTAAATCCATTCTGTGATTTGAAATGTTTACTGAGCGATGCTTTTCAGCACCAACACAAACGCCAGCCATCGCCATTACAGTTTCAACTGGATATTTACCAGCGGCTGTTTCAGCGCTAAGCATTACTGCATCAGTACCGTCTAATACTGCATTTGCTACATCCATAACCTCGGCGCGCGTTGGCATAGGTTGTTCAATCATGGTTTCCATCATTTGTGTAGCGGTAATAACAACACGGTTTAATTGACGAGAACGTGCAATAATGTGTTTTTGCTTACCAACAAGTTCAGCATCACCAATTTCTACCCCTAAATCACCACGGGCAACCATCACAACATCGGAAGCTAGAATAATACCATCAAGTACTTTGTCATCATTTACCGCTTCTGCGCGTTCAATTTTTGATACTAAACGAGCATCGCATCCCGCTTCTTGTGCAAGTAAACGGGCTTCTCGCATATCTGCTGCATCACGCGGAAATGAAACTGCAAGAAAATCAACTTTGATTTTAGCAGCAAGCTTTATGTCTTCTTTGTCTTTAGTGGTAAGTGCAGGCGCAGTTAAACCACCACCTTGACGGTTAATACCTTTGTTATTAGATAATGGACCACCAACAGTAACTTCCGTAAATACAGAAGTATTTGAGGTAGATAGTACCTTTAATTGTACGCGACCATCATCAAGCAATAAAATATCATCAGTGTTTACATCTTGAACTAATTTTTTGTAATCAATTCCTACTTTTTCTTGGCAGCCTAAGCCCTTCTCTAAAGTAGCATCAAGTTCGAACTTGTCACCAATAGCGAGTTTAATTGGACCATCTTTAAAGGTTGAAACACGAATTTTAGGACCTTGTAAATCGCCTAAAATACCAACATAAATACCTAATTCTTTGGCTATTTCACGAACATTATTCGCTCTGTCGATATGATCTTGTGGTATTCCGTGGGAAAAATTAAGTCTCACTACGTTTACACCAGCAGCCAATACTGATTTTAATATCGCTCTATCGTCGGTTGCCGGTCCAAGCGTGGCAACAATTTTTGTTCTTCTAGGCATGTTAATCCTTATATACTTCTTTAAATGGTTTTTGCGTTAGTGTGCGTTGTATTTTTGTGAAAATTTACGCTTAATCTTTTCTTTCAAAGCGTGAACTTCTCAAACTGTCTTTTACTTTTTTCAAATTATCTCTAAATTTACTACCTCTGCGTAAGGTAAAGCCGGTAGCTAGTACATCTATTAATGCTAACTGGGCGATTCTTGAAGACATTGGCATATATAGGTCGGTGTCTTCTGCAACATCAACCGATAATACAATGCTACATTCTTTCGCTAATGGCGTATCTGTTGTGGTAATACCAATAACTGTGGCATCATTTTCTTTAGCCAAGCTTGCTACTTCAACCAATGATTTCGTTCTACCCGTATGCGATATAACAATCACCACATCACCTTGGCGGCTATTTATAGCACTCATACGTTGCATTAATATGTCATCGAAATAAACAACAGGCACATTAAAGCGAAAAAATTTATTTTGTGCATCATGGGCAACAATCGCGGAAGCACCTAAACCAAAAAAAGAAATTTTATTGGCTTGAGTCAATACATCAACCGAGCGGTTGATTAAGTTTGGATCTAAACTTTTACGAGCCAGTTCAAGACTAGCCATGGTTGATTCAAAAATTTTAGAAGTATATTCCTCTGCACTATCATTTTCATCTACATGGCGATTAACATAGGGAGTACCGTTAGCTAAACTTTGTGCTAAATGAAGCTTGAAGTCCGGATAACCTTTAGTATCTAAACGACGACAAAAGCGGTTTACTGTCGGCTCACTTATATTCGCTTGTTTTGCTAGCGCAGCTATACTTGAGTGTATAACGGTATTGGGTGAAGATAATATCACCTCAGCTACTTTACGTTCTGACTTACTTAATGTGTCTAGTTCGTTTGTGATCTTTTCTAATATATTCATTATCTTGTGATCCTAGATCTACTTATATTAGTCAGCAATTGTCTATTTGCTGGCAAGGTAAAGTTTAAATTTAATGGTCAACGATTGACTATTATTCCTTTACTGTAATTTATTTTCTGCTTAAGTAACAGGAAAAATGAAATTTTATTTCATAATTGGAGCTAATGTAACGTAAAACAGTTAAAAATTGCAAGTGTTTAATTAATAAACAGAGGTTCTATGCAGTTATTTATCAATGCATAAAGTTTCTAACCCCGTCTAACAAGCAAGTTTAGCTAGGTTTAATGGCGATTTTAAAGATACCTATTAATAAAATGTAATAAAACTACAAAAAGTTCTTTACTGATTAACATATAGGCGCTAAATTAGGGGTATATGTAGTTTAGTTACAATGCTGTGGTTTAAACTTATTAATATAATACGCAGTAATTAATCAAATGGACTTATCCATCAAAGCCCTAGTTATAAAATAAGGTCAGAAAGTTTTATGAGTAAATTAGATTGTCAGTCTGCCAGTGAAATTGTTATTTTTGGGGCATTAGGTGATTTATCACGCCGCAAGTTGTTGCCTGCTTTATACCAATTAGAAATGTGTGGTTTAATTAATGAAAAAAGCCGTATTGTAGGTGTTGCCCGCCCAACACACAGTCTTGATGAGTTTAAAAGTTTTGTCTTAGAAAACCTTCATAACTTTGTTAAAGAAGAAATAGATGAAGATGTTTTAGCACGCTTTATGGCGCGTTTAGTCTATCAACAGCTTGATATGAAAGAAGCTTCGGCTTACAGCAATTTAGCGGATAGCTTATCAGGTGGAAATAGTACCCGTGTATATTATTTCTCTACACCACCCGCTATTTATGGCGATATATGCGACGGTCTGAATCATGCTACGCTTATTTCAACTGATGACCGTGTGGTAATGGAAAAACCCATTGGCCATTGTTTAGAATCATCTAAAGTGATTAATGATCAAGTAGCGCGTTACTTCAACGAAAATCAAATTTATCGCATTGATCATTATCTGGGTAAAGAAACAGTATTAAACTTGTTAGTGTTACGTTTTGCTAACTCGCTATTCACCACTAACTGGGACAGAAACAGCATAGATCATGTGCAAATCACGGTCGCTGAAAGTGTTGGTATAGAAGGCCGTTGGGGTTTTTATGATGAAGCGGGCCAAATGCGCGATATGATTCAAAACCATTTGTTGCAAATTTTATCTTTATTAGCAATGGAACCACCTGCGGATTTAAGCGCGGAAAGTATTCGCGCAGAAAAATTAAAAGCGGTTAAAGCGCTGACTCCAATTAATCGTACCAATGTTAAAGAGAAAACTGTTCGAGGCCAATATGCTGATGGTTTTTTAAATGGTGTTGCCGTACCGGGATATTTGAACGAAGAAGGTGCTATTGCAAATAGTAAAACAGAAACCTTTGTCGCAATTAAAGCCGAAATAGATAATTGGCGTTGGTCTGGTGTGCCATTCTATTTACGTACCGGTAAGCGTATGCCAGCTAAGCACAGTGAAATTGTTGTGCACTTTAAAGAACAACCTCACAATATTTTTAAAGATAGTTATAGTGAATTACCGTCAAATAAATTAACCATTCGTTTGCAACCTGATGAAGGGGTTGAATTACAAATGATGAATAAAATTCCTGGTATTGCGTCTCAAATGAATATTCAAGAAAATAAACTAGATTTGAGTTTCAATGATACTTATCAAGATCAACGGGTAATTGATGCTTATGAACGCTTAATGTTAGAAGTATTAAATGGTAACCAGTCATTGTTTGTTAGTCGTGATGAAGTAGAAGCTGCTTGGACATGGGCAGATAGCATTATTGATGCATGGCAGGCTACAAGTGAAGCACCTAAACCATACGCAGCAGGCTCATGGGGGCCAGTATCATCAATTTCATTAATCGCGCGTGATGATCGCCAGTGGGTAGAATAACCATGTTTGAGCAAAATAATTTTGAAATCCGTGAGCAATTAGATCTAGCCTTGGCGGATAAAGTAAGTGAAATCCTCCAACAGGCTATTTCACTGAAAGGTAAAGCGAATATTGCTGTTTCAGGTGGCTCTACGCCAAAAGGGTTTTTTAAGGTGTTATCACATAAAGATATTGACTGGAAAAAGGTCACTATTACTTTAGCAGATGAGCGCTGGGTTGATATTAACTCCGATGCGAGCAACACCCGTTTAGTCCATGAAAACTTATTACAAAATAATGCTTCGGCCGCTAAATTTTTTCATTTAAAGCAGGGGGAAGTACTTTGTGATGAAACATTGACCGATCTTAATGTTGCAGCTAACAATGCATTGCTGCCCTTAGATGTACTTATTTTAGGTATGGGTGAAGATGGTCACACAGCATCATTATTCCCATGTAGTGCCCAAATTAAACAAGCTTTAGATAGTAATAATAAAAATTCCTTAATGATGGTTGAGCCTACAACTGCGCCACACCAACGTATAACCTTTAGTTTTGCCGCATTAAGTCAAAGCAACAATACATTTTTACATTTATGTGGCGATAACAAAAAGCAAGTATTAGATAAGGCACTTAACGGTGACGATGTATTTGAGATGCCCATTCGTAAATTCTTACACGCTGACAATATTGATACTCAAGTATATTGGGCTGGATAGTAAAGAATTAATGTAAATGTAAATTAGCAATTATATAAATTTTGAGAAGTTAAACATGAAACAAGAAATAGTAGATATTACCGAGCGAATTATTGCTCGAAGTGCTGCCACCCGCGCTGATTTTTTAGCTAAAATTGAGGCAGAAAAATCAAGTACAGTCCATCGCGCTAGTTTATCGTGCGGTAACTTAGCCCATGGATTTGCTGCTTGTGGTAAAGAAGATAAGCAAGCGATTAAAGGATTAAGTCATTCAGATATCGCCATTGTTTCGGCTTATAACGATATGCTTAGTGCACATCAGCCTTACCAAACTTACCCACAAATTATTAAAGAAGCGGTAAAAGAAACCGGTGGTGTTGCGCAATTTGCTGGTGGTGTACCGGCAATGTGTGACGGTGTGACCCAAGGTCAACCAGGTATGGATTTAAGTTTAATGAGTCGTGATGTTATTGCCATGGCAACCGCTGTTGGTTTATCACACAATATGTTTGATGGCGCTTTAATGCTTGGTATTTGCGATAAAATCGTACCTGGTCTATTAATTGCCAGTATGACTTTTGGTCATTTACCTACAATTTTTATACCCGCTGGCCCTATGCCATCTGGGCTGCCAAATAAAGAAAAAGCCAGAGTTCGTCAACAGTATGCTCAAGGTGAAGTAGATGAAGGTGCACTATTAGAAGCGGAATCAGCTTCATATCATGCCGCTGGTACTTGTACCTTCTTTGGTACTGCCAACTCTAACCAATTAGTGGTTGAAGTGATGGGATTACATTTACCCGGCGCTTCTTTTATTCCACCCAACACGCCATTACGTGAAGAATTAACTAAAGCTGCTGCGCGTCAAGTAACACGCTTAACTCAACAATCAGGTAATTATATGCCTATTGGTGTTATGGTAGATGAACGCTCTATTGTTAATGCCATTGTTGCATTGCTGGCAACGGGTGGTTCAACTAATTTAACCATGCACATTATCGCTTTTGCTCGTGCTGCAGGTATTATTATTGATTTCCAAGATTTCAATGATTTATCTCAGGCGGTGCCATTAATTACCCGAATTTATCCAAATGGTCATGCCGATATTAATCACTTCCAAGAAGCGGGTGGTATGGCATTACTGTTTAAAGAGTTAATTGCGGGTGGCTTATTACATGAAGATGTTGAAACTATTTGCGGCCGTGGTTTAACGCGTTATACCCAAAAGCCTGTGTTAGATAATGGTCAACTTAAATGGGTTGATTGCGTTGAAAAATCACTTGATGAAGAAGTTATCGCCACCGTTGCTAAACCATTCAAAGTTGATGGTGGTTTGAAAGCATTAAAAGGTAATCTTGGAACTTCCGTATTAAAAACATCATCTTTACGTGAGGGTAGTTATGTAATTAAAGCGCCAGCGATTGTTTTTGAAGATCAGCATGAATTACAAACGGCTTTTGACAATGGTGAATTAGAAAAAGACTTTGTTGCTGTGGTTCGTTTTCAAGGACCAAAAGCACGTGGTATGCCTGAGTTACATAAATTAACGCCGCCGCTTGGTGTTTTGCAAGATAAAGGTTTTAAAGTTGCTTTAGTGACTGATGGTCGTATGTCTGGTGCATCAGGTAAAGTTCCTGCAGCGATACATTTATGTCCAGAAGCGTTAGATGGTGGTTTAATTGCCAAAGTGAAAACGGGCGATATGATCAATCTTGATGGCGAGACAGGTGAGCTAACATTATTGGTTAATGAAAAAGAGTTAGTTGCTCGCGATTCAGCTATCTTTCAAGTTAATGGGCATCATCAGGGGATGGGACGTGAACTATTTGGTTTTATGCGTCGTAATTTAAGCTCAGCTGAAACGGGTGCTTGCTCATTATTTGATGAATAAATAATAATGATGAATATTTGGCTAAGTTATATTATTTAAAAGTAAATTTAGCCGTAAAAATTTATGTGTCAGTGAATTACTGATGCCAAGAGAGAATAGAGGATTTATGACAGTATCAAAGAATTGGCAGATTATGCCAAAGGATATTTTCGCTATGGGCCCAATTGTGCCTGTATTAGTTATTAATAAAGTTGAAGATGCCTTGCCAATTGCTGAAGCGTTATTAGCAGCTAATGTAAAAGTGCTAGAAGTTACCTTACGTACACCTGTAGCGCTTGATGTAATAAGTATTATTGCTAAAGAATTACCCGAAGCTATTATCGGCTCAGGAACAGTGACTAACCGTCATCAATTACAACAGTCAATTGATGCTGGCGCTAAGTTTGCTATTAGCCCAGGGTTAACTAAAGATTTATTACAGGCGGGTAATGAAGGTAATATTGCGTTAATTCCAGGTATTTCTTCTATTTCAGAGTTAATGGATGGTGCTGACTTTGGTTATGATCATTTAAAATTTTTCCCCGCAGAAGCATCAGGTGGTGTCAATGCCATTAAATCTATTGGTGGTCCATTCCCTGATATTAAATTCTGTCCAACAGGTGGCATTAACTTAAAAAATGTTCGTGATTACTTGGCATTGTCTAACGTTGCTTGTTGTGGCGGCTCTTGGTTAGTGCCTAATAATGTGGTTGAAAATAAAGATTGGTCTGCGATTACTAAACTTGCTAATGAGGCATTAGCGTTCGTTAAGTAACGATTAAGACGAGCTAAATTTAAAGCCAGCGACTTAGTCGCTGGCTTTTTTGTTTGTAGCTTAGTAATACCAATTGAAATAATTAATCGTCCAACTTAGAGTTACGTAGCGAGCTTAGAACAAACAAAGTGAGTTAAACATAGTCATTCTATATTTCATTCATTTTGTGATGTTATCAGTTTGCTACGAAACTCCCAAAGGGCGAGTTTAAAAGGCTTACAAGAGGTATTGTTGGTATTGACAAGAGGGTGATTATTATCATCCATTATGTCATATCTGAGTGCATCTCTAATGCCTGCTGAACCATAAACCATAAACCATAAACCATAAACCATAAACCATAAACCATGAATGTTAGAGTGTGGATGCAGACATTAAAAAAGGCAACTGTTACGAGTAACAGTTGCCTTTTTGTAAGCTGAGTAAGAAAGGCTTGAAGTGAATATCTCAAGCCTTTCTTAAAGCGATTAACTCGCTTTAGTCATTCCTGCAGAACTTCTGCTTGTTACGTCAGCAGCTATCGCAGTACGACCCGAAACTTGATGTGGCATACGATCTTCATTTGCCATAGAGCTACGTGGCAGTTCGTTCATGGTAGTAATGGTTTCTGTTTTAGTCATTGGTGAAGAAGCTCGACCAGGTAAACGATTAGCTTTTTTAACTTGTCTCGCTAATTTTTTATCTTTTATTGGTGATTTCTTCGTAGCCGGAGCAACAACTTTTTTAGCTTTAGCTTTAACAATTTGCTCTTTAGCTAACTCAGGCTCCTCAACTTTTGTCTCAACAGGTGTTTCTACCTTTGTTGTAGTTTCTACTTCAACTGGGGTTTCTACCTTTGTTGTAGTTTCTACTTCAACTGGGGTTTCTACCTTTGTTGTAGTTGCTACTTCAACTGGGGTTTCTGCCTTTGTTGTAGTTTCTACTTCAACTGAGGTTTCTGCCGTTGTTGTAGTTTCTACTTCCACTGAGGTTTCTGCCGTTGTTGTAGTTTCTACTTCCACTGAGGTTTCTGCCGTTGTTGTAGTTTCTACTTCAACTGAGGTTTCTGCCGATGTTGTAGTTTCTACTTCAACTGGGGCTTCTACCTTTGTTGTAGTTTCTACTTCAACTGGGGTTTCTGCCTTTGTTGTAGTTGCTATTTCAACTGGGGTTTCTGCCTTTGTTGTAGCTGCTACTTCAACTGAGGTTTCTGCCGTTGTTGTAGTTTCTACTTCAATTGAGGTTTCTGCCGTTATTGTAGTTTCTACTTCAGCTGGTTTAGCTTCGGTATTGCTACTTGCTTCAGCAGGTTCGGCATCTGGTTTTTGATCCTGACTAGATATATCGGCTGTTGCAACTAACTCTTGTTGAGGTTTATCTTCAACATCAGCAAATGGTAAATCTTGTTGCTTCTCTTCCATTTTAACTTCAACAGTCGGTTTAGTCTTAACGGTTAACGTTTCAGCTACTTGTTCTGCTGGTGAAGTTTGATGAGCAGGGTAGCGTGCTTCAATAGCATCATTGCTTTGACCATTTTCAGTAGACATTTTATCAGTTGATGTGTCTTGTACTGTACCTTCAGGTTTTTTCTCACGACGTCTACGTTGTCCATTAGAACGTAAATGTCTAGGTGAGCGTCTATTACGAGGACGTTCTTCACGAGAAGCTTCATTTGGAGTAGTTAACTCAGGAGAGCTGACCTCTGCTGTGATAACTGCTTCATCAGTGTTATTTTTTGGTGCTGTGTTCTTAGCACTGTCTTTTATATTTTCTTTTTGTTGAGGAGAAACAGCTTGCTCAACATTGGCATTGCTAGGTTTATTAACACGTATTTTTTTACGGTTACTCCTACGTTGGCGACGCTCTGTTGGAACATCTTCTTTTACTTGTTTATTTTTCTCATGCTCATGCTTACGAGTTTGTGTTTTTGTTTTGTTCTGAGGCTTTTTAGTCTCATCACGGTTATCGCGAGTATTACTGTTTCTATCATCGCTTTTTGTATTTTGAGTGTTTGTGCCATCTTCATTGCGATTGCCACCACGATTATTACGTGAGTTACCACGACGTTGTCCTTGGCGACCACGTTGACCACGGTTATCTGGACGTTTAGGTTTACTCTCAGGTATAGGTTCTTCTTTAACTTCTTCTTCAGGAGAAAATAAACCTTTTAACCATGCAAAGAAACCAGTTGGTTTTTCAACGTTTTTAGCAACCTGTGTTGTTGGTGAGTCTACAGTTTTAGCAACTTTAGGTGCTGCCATTCCTTGACCCATTGCTTGGATTAAAGGCTCATCAATTTTTACGGCCTCTTTATCAAACTTAGGCATTTTAGCTTCTTCAATTTCAGCCTGTCTAATTGATATGTCATAGCTAGCTTCACTAACTGTTTCATCTTTCTTAACACGCAACACTTCATATTGAGGTGTGTCCATGTGTGGGTTAGGAATGATTAATACACGCACACCATGATGTTTTTCAATGTGCATCACTGAACGGCGTTTTTCATTTAATAAATACGTTGCAACCGGAACAGGTACTTGTGCTTGAACATGTTGAGTATTTTCTTTGATGGCTTCTTCTTCCATCAAACGCAAAATTGATAAAGCTAAAGACTCTACACCGCGTACTTGGCCAGTACCACTACAACGAGGACAAACACCTTGGCTAGTTTCACCAATTGAAGGACGTAAACGTTGGCGTGACATTTCTAATAAACCAAAACGAGAAATTCGACCTAACTGGATACGGGCTCTATCTTGGTGAACAGAATCACGCATGCGATTTTCGACTTCACGTTGATTGCGTACAGGCGTCATATCGATAAAATCTATTACCACCAAGCCACCTAGATCGCGTAAACGCAATTGACGGGCAATTTCTTCTGCCGCTTCTAGGTTAGTGTTAAATGCTGTTTCTTCAATATCGCTACCTTTAGTTGCACGGGCAGAGTTAATATCAATTGAAGTCATTGCCTCAGTAGGGTCTATAACAATAGAACCGCCAGAAGGTAAGCGTACTTCACGTTGAAAAGCAGTTTCAATTTGAGTTTCAATTTGATAATGAGTGAATAAAGGAACATCACTTTCATAGAGTTTTATTTTACTTAAGAAATCAGGGCGAACAATTTCAATATGCTTTTTAACACTTTCAAATGTTTTAGGTCGATCAATAAGTACTTCACCAATATCGCGACGTAAATAATCACGTATAGCGCGCAAAATAAGATTTGTTTCTTGGTGAATTAAAAAAGGAGCAGGGCGGCTCTTTCCAGCATCACTTATAGCTTGCCAGTGGTGTAATAGAACATTTAAGTCCCATTCAAGTTCTTCGTACGCTTTGCCTACGCCAGCGGTGCGAACAATTAAGCCCATACCTTTAGGTAGGTTTAACTTACTTAAAGATGCTTTTAATTCAGTACGTTCATCACCTTCAATGCGACGAGAAATACCACCAGCACGAGGGTTGTTTGGCATTAAAACTAAGTAACTGCCAGCAAGGCTGATAAAAGTAGTAAGCGCAGCGCCTTTTTGACCGCGTTCTTCTTTATCAATTTGAACAATAACCTCTTGGCCTTCGCGTAACACTTCTTTAATGTTAGGACGACCTTGGAAGCTATAGCCTTTTGGAAAATATTCGCGAGAAATCTCTTTCATTGGTAAAAAGCCATGGCGATCAGCGCCATAGTCAACAAAAGCAGCTTCTAGGGAAGGTTCGATACGAGTGATTTTTGCTTTGTAAATATTAGATTTTTTTTGTTCGTGACCCGGACTCTCGATATCTAAATCGTAAAGTTTTTGTCCATCTACAAGTGCTACGCGCAATTCTTCAGATTGGGTAGCGTTTATTAACATACGTTTCATAGTTTGTGTGACTCATTTTTAGTCACAACACACCATTTGCTTTACACACAAAGCAATCTGTTTTTTGGTAACAGCGATTTGTCAACCTCACGGCTGTCATAAATTGATCTGTCATTTTACCAGATCAAGCTGTTCTAAATTCTGATTGTTAATTCAATAATATGTTCACAATGCTGTTTAAGCTGAGTGAACAGTGTCAATATATTTCTTTATGTGCACAGCCAGTGCGCCGTGCTTTTTAGTAATCTCATTTTTGAAGTTTAATAGTTAGCGGACGATATTTTTTACGTCTTACTTGTTGCTAAATTAAACTGTTAGTTGACCTTCGTTAGAAAAGCCAAATGAGTTTTACCAAATAATTTAATAAAATTGCTTTATGGAGTAGGGCTTACCGTTCTAGGAATAAAACTGTTTATGCTAATTTTAACAAGTTACACGCGTTAAATGTTGCAATAGGCCGTACCTTTAATATGTCACCTTGTTTTACTGGTTTCTATATAGTTTGGTTTTTGTCATAACAAAACTATAGATTCCAGTGGGTGCACATTAATGTGGCCGCAGCTTGCCTCTTACGTCTCTCTGTAAAGCTTCATATATTAGTGTGTTGGTTAGCTAAGCTAGCTACCATTTAATCACTAACGCGGCATTATCACACTATAAGGCCCGATAAGCTAATTAAAAAACGGGTTAAATGGTGATATGCGTTAAAAAAAATGTGTTAAACTTCTCGCCATTAAAGAATTGAACTAAAAAGTACAAATAAATGTCACAAAAACCAGATAAAACAGTAGTTCAGAATGAAGAGCGACCTAAAGTTCGTTTTATTACCATTGATAGTGAAGATGCAGGGCAGCGAATTGATAATTTTCTTCTTAGAACCCTAAAAGGTGTTCCTAAAAGTCATTTATACCGTTTATTGCGTAAAGGGGAAATACGGGTTAATAAAAAACGAATTAAGCCTGTATATAAATTAGCGGTTGATGATATTTTACGTATAGCACCAATTCGTGTCTCTGAAAAAACTGATACGGTTTCCACAGGGTTAAACATAGTTGCTAATTTAGAGAAGCAAATACTGTTTGAAGATGACAGATTAATTGTTATTAACAAACCTTCAGGGATGGCTGTACATGGTGGTAGTGGTTTAAGTTTTGGTTTAATCGAAGCGCTTCGAGCATTACGGCCAGATGCACGCATGCTAGAGCTTGTTCATAGATTAGACAGAGATACTTCAGGGTGTTTAGTGGTTGCTAAAAAGCGCTCAGCACTACGACACTTACATGAACAATTACGTAATAAAACAGTTCAAAAGTTTTATCATGCATTGGTTAAGGGCCATTGGCCGACGAAACTAACCCGCGTTACCGAAGGATTAAGGAAAAATGATCTTAAATCCGGTGAACGTGTGGTGATTGTTGATAATATTAACGGTAAAGAATCAGAAACGCGATTTAAAGTATTAGAGCGCTACCGTGGTGCGACGCTAGTACGTGCCTTTCCTGTAACAGGAAGAACCCACCAAATACGTGTTCATTGTCAGGTTAGCGGGCATTCCATTGCCATGGATGCTAAATATGGTCATGAAGATTTTGATGCAGACATGAAAGGTAAAGGCTTAAAACGATTGTTTTTGCATGCGGCTAGCATTGAGTTTACTCACCCTAAAACAGAAGAGCGCTTAAGAATTGAAGCGCCGCTTGAGCCAAGTTTAGAAAAACTATTGACTAAATTAGTCAGAGAATAATTTCAGTTAAAATATAGAAGAGATGTATGCAAGATTATAAATTAGTTATTTTTGATTGGGATGGCACTTTAATGGACTCTGTTGATCGTATTGTTTCTTCAATGCAATCGGCAGCAAAAACTGTGGGTTTAACCATACCGTCAAATGAAGCCGCGAAAGAAATTATTGGCTTAAGCATTCCTGAAGCACTAAAAGCTTTGTTTGAAGGTATTACTGATGAGCAAATAGAAATAATGCGGTTGCAATATAAATATCAATACCTTGAAGGCGATACAACGCCAACCCCTTTATTCGATAATGCCACTAATTTACTTACTCAGTTAAAAAAACAGAATAAGTTATTAGCAGTCGCTACGGGTAAAGGCAGAGATGGATTGAACCGCGTATTAAAAGTCAGTGAAACAAGTGCATTCTTTAACACCACTCGATGTGCAGGAGAAATGCCGTCAAAACCAGATCCAAAAATGCTGCACAGTATTTTAGAGGAATTAAACATAGCCCCGCATGAGGCTATTATGATTGGCGATACTAGCCATGACTTAAAAATGGCACAAAATGCCGGTGTAGATAGCATTGGCGTAACTTTTGGTGTGCATGACCGAGAAGTACTTAATCAATACCAGCCTAAAGTCGTTGTAGACTCTTTGGCCGAGCTACATCTGCTGTTGCTCGGCTAGTACATTAAGGTCATGTTGTTTTAATAAGCTTACTAGCTTGATCAGTGGTAAACCAATTAAGGTGTTGGGGTCATCACCTTCAAGCTTTTTAAAAAGACATATACCTAAAGCCTCACTTTTGAAACTACCGGCACAGTTATAAGGTTGCTCTGCTTTTAAGTAACTTTCTATTTCATCTTGTGAAAGCGCATTGAAATGCACGATAAACGGTTCTACTAATGAGGTAACTTTATCGCTTGCGCTATCAAAGACACATAGTCCGGTATAAAAGGTAACGCTTTTATTACTAAATTTAGTGAGTTGCTTTACGCCATTATCAAAGTTATGGGGTTTACCGAGAATTTCACCCTCACACACTGCTACTTGATCTGAGCCTATAATAAGTGCATTGGAGAATTTGTCTGCAACGGCTTTTGCTTTTTCAATTGCTAAACGTTCAACTAATGCTTGTGGTGTTTCATTTGCTAAAGCTGTTTCATCAATATTGGGCTTGGCTGTTTGAAAGGGTAAGTTAAGTTTTTCTAAAATAGTTTGTCGAAATACAGAGGTAGAGCCTAATACTAAGGTTTTCATATAAATCCTGAAAGTGTTATTTTGATTTAACTATGTTGTAATTTAAGTTTCGATTTAACTAAAGTTAATGTAATGAAAATTAGATAATTACTGTGCTTTAGTCAAAAAATAAACTATTAAGTGCTATTATAAGGACAATCTTTAGTTTTTAAACAAAATAAGCTAATTTTCTTTTGACACTTGCTCTTTAGAGCTTTAATATGCGCGACCTATGCAGAATCTTAAACTTCCAATAACAATTAATCCAGCTCGTAGTGCACAACGCAGACTTGTGTGTGACGGTGTCTTTAAGTTAGCGGACATGACTAGGCTGTTGGCTATCAGTGAAGAACGTAGCGAACATGTTCAAGTTAGTGTTAAGTTTGATGTGGATGAACGTGGTTTGACAGTAATGTCAGGTACAGCATCGGCATTAGTTGCATTAACTTGTCAGCGGTGTAATGAACTTTTTGACCATAAACTTGAAGTAGAGTTTACTTTTAGTCCGGCAAAAAATGCAGAAGCGGCTGAAAAAATTCCGTCATATTATGACGTAGTAGAATTAAATGAAGATGGTGAAGTAAACTTGCGAGAGCTAGTGGAAGAAGAGTTCATACTGATTCTTCCACTAATTCCACGGCATGAAATCGAAGACTGTTCAGCAGATGCTGATAGTGTTTGGGGTGAATTGCCAGAAGAGCTTGAGAAACCAAATCCATTTGACGCATTAAAACAACTCAAATAGTTAACATGTATTTAGCAATTTAACTAATAACCGATTTAGGAGTAACTCATGGCAGTTCAAAAAAGCAAAAAGTCTCGTTCAAGACGTGGCATGCGCCGTTCACATGATGCTGTAACAGCAGAACATTTATCAGTAGATCCAGTTTCAGGTGAAACGCATCGTCGTCACCATGTAACAGCTGATGGCTTTTACAAAGGCGTTAAAGTAATCGGTAGTTAAGCGCTATTACTTTAAGCAACCTATTTAAAGCTAATACATTTACGCTTGAATAGTATAAATAAACTAACCTTAGCGTTAGATGTTATGGGGGGCGATCAAGGCCCCCTTATAACGATACCCTCTGCAATAAAGGCAATAAAATCTCTGCCAAATCTGCACCTAATTCTTTGTGGTGATGAAAAAATCATTACAACAGAACTTGCTCGCTTTAATATCACTCAACAAGATTTAGTCCAACATAAGCAATTATCTATTTTTCCAACGACAGAAGTGGTGGAAATGGATGAAAAACCAGCTTTTGCCTTACGAACAAAAAAAAATTCATCTATGCGTAAAGCACTAGATTTAGTGCATGAAGATAAAGCCCAAGCATGTGTTAGTGCTGGCAATACTGGTGCTTTATTTTCCATGGCGCACTTTGTCTTAAAAACACTTGCCGGTGTTGAGCGACCAGCATTAATCTCTTCTTTGCCAACTCATGATAATGATAAACATGTTTTCATGTTAGATTTAGGTGCAAATGTTTTTTGTGATTCGCATGTTTTGTATCAGTTTGGCGTCATGGGATCTGTGATGGCTGCACAAGTGGATGGAATTAGAAATCCTCGTATCGCGTTACTAAATATGGGGGAAGAAGCGATTAAAGGGAGTGATCATATAAAGCAGGCTGCACTTGAATTATCTGCCAATGATGACATCAATTATGTAGGTTTTATTGAAGGTTCGGATATTTTTTCTAATAAAGCGGATGTTATAGTCTGTGATGGTTTTGTTGGTAATGTTGCGCTTAAAACCTGTGAAGGGGTAGCGCGTTTAGTTTATAAAAAGTCAGAAGCGGTTTTTAGTCAAAACCTTTTGTCTAAGCTGATGGCGGCTGTTTTTAAACCTAGCCTAAAAAAGTTATTTAAATCGGTGAACCCCGACCAGTATAACGGTGCAAGTTTGATAGGATTGCGCGGTATAGTAGTTAAGAGTCATGGTAACGCCAACTCTAGTGCCTTTTATTCCGCCATTATGGAGGCTGTAAAAGAAGTAGAACGACAAGTCCCAACAAAAATAAAAAACTCATTAGAACATGGGCTATCACCCCCGTAAAATTCACTTATAAATATGTAAAGTAGAGTAAATAATATGCAAAATCTATCTTCTCACGGTAAGTTAGCCTTTATATTTCCTGGTCAAGGCTCTCAAGCAGTTGCTATGCTAAGTGACTTCGCACATAACGATATTGTTCAGCAAGCTTTTAAAGAAGCATCAGACGCATTGGGTTATGACTTATGGCAGTTAATTAGCCAAGGGCCAGCGGAGCAACTTAATCAAACTAACTTTACTCAACCAGCGCTGTTAACCGCGAGTGTTGCGTTATGGCGCGTCTGGCAAGCTGAATCTGATGTGATTCCTAGTGTTTTTGCAGGCCATAGTTTGGGAGAATACTCCGCATTGGTCTGTGCTGGTGTACTTACCTTAGCTCAAGGAGTTAAATTAGTAGAAAAACGTGGTGAATATATGCAAGCTTGTGTTCCTGAAGGTGTTGGTGCAATGGCAGCCGTTATAGGGTTAGATGATGAAGCAATTATTGATGCTTGTGCTAAAGCCCAAATGGATGATGTTGTGGCAGCGGTTAATTTTAATTCCCCCGGACAAGTTGTTATTGCGGGACATAAAGAGGCTGTTGAACGTGCAGCTGTACTTTGTAAAGACGCAGGCGCAAAACGTGTATTACCGCTACCGGTTAGCGTACCGTCTCATTGTGCGTTAATGGCTGATGCAGCTACACAATTATCTACCGAGCTTGAACAATTAACATTCAATCAACCAAATGTTAATGTAGTTAATAATGTTGATGTAAGTGTTGAAACGTGTAGTGAAGCCATTAAGACTGCTTTAATTAAACAGTTATATAGCCCTGTTCGCTGGAATGAAACTATCACTGCACTTGGCGAGCAAGGGATAACTCAAATGGTTGAAGTGGGACCTGGCAAAGTATTACAAGGTTTAGTGAAACGTATAAATAAAAAAATTACGTGTGTGTCATTCAATTCAACTGACACATTAACTAAAGCAAAAGAGCTAACACAAGCAAGTTAGTATCACACTAACTTAGAAATTTAGAATAAATAGGAAATAATATGTTTTCATTAACAGGAAAGGTTGCATTAGTTACTGGTGCAAGTCGTGGTATTGGCAAAGCGATTGCGACACAATTACAAGCGTTAGGTGCTACGGTTATTGGTACTGCTACTTCTGAGCATGGCGCGAATAAAATTTCAGAACATTTAGCGTCTGGCCCTGTAAAAGGCATGGGTTTAGTATTAAATGTCACGAGTGATGATTCTATCGCTGCAATGTTTGATGCAATTAAAGAAGCTCATGGCGCTATTGATATCTTGGTTAACAATGCTGGTATTACGCGTGATAACTTGTTTATGCGAATGAAAGACGATGAATGGCAAGATATTATTAATACTAACCTAACCTCTGTTTTCAAAGTCAGTAAAGCAGCCATTCGCCCTATGATGAAAAAACGTAATGGCCGAATTATTAATATTGGCTCTGTTGTTGGTTCAATGGGAAATGCAGGTCAGGTTAACTACGCTACGGCCAAAGCGGGTTTGTTAGGCTTTACCAAATCACTAGCACGTGAAATTGGTTCTAGAGGCATTACCGTTAATACTGTTGCTCCTGGTTTTATTGATACAGATATGACTCAAACATTAACGGATGAGCAAAAAGAAGGTATTTTCTCACAGGTACCTGCTAACCGTTTAGGTAAACCAGAAGAAATTGCCAGTACAGTTGCCTTTTTAGCGTCAGATGCAGCAGCTTATATCACTGGTGAAACAATTCATGTTAACGGCGGTATGTATATGGTGTAAGTCCCAATTTTAAAGGGTTTCCATTGTTTTATTTATAAAATTTATCGTGTCAACAGGTTAGACCACTAAAAAAAGTAAAACTATGGGCTTGCAAGGAAAGCTGTTGACGAATACACTACACACAATTTGAAAAAATGCACTTTCAGTAAGTAAAGGAAAAATAATGAGTACTATCGAAGAACGCGTAAAAAAAATCACTATTGAGCAATTAGGTGTTAGTGAAGCAGAAGTTAAAATTAATTCATCATTTGTTGATGACTTAGGTGCTGATTCATTAGATACAGTAGAATTGGTAATGGCGTTAGAAGAAGAATTTGATACTGAAATTCCTGACGAAGAAGCTGAAAAAATCACTACTGTTCAAGCTGCAGTTGACTACGTTACTGCTAATCAGTAATTGTTGATCGCGTTTAAAAGCGCGTATGAATAAAATTAAAAAGCGGTGTACTTACTAAATAAGTAACCGCTTTTTTTGTATCTCCTATTTGATTTTTAAAGGTATAAAACGATGAGACGAGTTGTAGTTACCGGCCTTGGTATGCTTAGCCCATTAGGCAATACACCAGAAACAACTTGGGAAAATTTACTGCTTGGTAAAAGTGGTATTAGTAACATTGATCATTTTGATGCTTCAGAGTTCACCACTAAGTTTGCCGGTTTGATTAAAAACTTCAATGCACAAGACTATATGGAAAGAAAAGAAGCCAAGAAAATGGATCTTTTTATTCAATACGGTGTTGCTGCAGGTGTACAAGCAATTAAAGATTCAGGCATAGAAGTTACTGATGAAAATGCTCCTCGTATTGGTGTTGCCGTTGGTTCAGGTATTGGTGGTTTAGGCTTAATTGAACAAAATTACGAAAAAATGCTCAAAGCATCTAGTCCGAGAAAGCTATCTCCATTTTTTGTTCCTTCAACCATTATTAATATGATTTCTGGGCATTTATCAATTATGTTTGGTTTGCAAGGGCCAAATATTGCTATCACTACAGCTTGTACTAGTGGCGTACATAATATTGGTCATGCTGCACGTATGATTGCTTATGGTGATGCTGACGTCATGGTGGCAGGTGGAGCAGAAAAAGCTTCAACCACTTTAGGTATGGGCGGCTTTGGTGCTGCTAGAGCATTATCAAGACGAAATGATGATCCGCAAGCGGCCTCTCGTCCTTGGGATAAAGACCGAGATGGGTTTGTTCTTGGTGACGGTGCTGGTGTAGTTGTTGTTGAAGAATATGAACATGCTAAAGCTCGTGGCGCAAAAATATACGCTGAGTTAATTGGTTTTGGTATGAGTGGAGATGCGTATCATATGACATCACCTCCAGCAGATGGTGCGGGCGCAGCACGTGCTATGGTAAATGCACTAAATGATGCGAAAATTGATACCAGTAAAGTTGGATACATTAATGCTCACGGAACATCAACACCTACGGGTGACATTGCTGAAACGAATGCAGTAAAATCTGTTTTTGGCGATGATGCATATAAGGTTTTGATGGGGTCAACAAAATCGATGACAGGGCACTTGTTAGGCGCTGCAGGAGCTATTGAAAGTATTTTTAGTATTCAAGCGTTGATGAATAACGTTGTGCCACCAACGATTAATTTAGATAACCCGGATGAAGGGTGTGATTTAGATTATATTGCCGGTACAGCGCGTGACGTGAAGTTAGACTATGTGCTATGTAATTCATTTGGTTTTGGTGGCACTAATGGTTCACTGATTTTCAAAAAAGTCTAATTAGTTATTATTAAAAACTTGAAATCAATTGATTAAGCCTGAATACTTAGCATCTTTGCACAAGTTTTCAGGCTTTTTAGCTTGTAGTGATGATATGAAATTTTGCGTAGTAAACGGTATAGAACAAAACCACATAAATATTGAAAATCGTGGTCTAGCATATGGCGATGGTTTATTTACTACGGCTAAAATCATCAATGGAAAAATTCAATACTTACCATCTCATGTTCACCGTTTGCTTTCTGGTTGTAAAAAACTAGCTATATGGGCGCCTAATCAAATCGAATTTACTGAGCAATTATCCCAAGTTGCCAAGCAATATAATTTAGCGGTACTAAAAGTTATCATTACTGCTAATAGTGGTGGGCGTGGTTATGCTCGCTCTATTGATCTAAAGAGCGACATTATCATTATGGTACATGACTACCCTACGCATTATGAAGAACTTGCTATTGAAGGAATTACTTTAGGGAATAGTAAGCAACAAATGGGTATTAATCCTATGCTTAGTGGACTAAAACACCTTAATCGACTCGAACAAGTGCTTTTACGCCAAGAACTAGTTAATACCAAGGAAGATGATTTAGTGGTGACAAATATCAATGATGAAGTTATTGAAGCCACTAGCGCTAATTTGTTCTTTTGGCTTAATGATAAGCTTTGTACACCAGATGTAACAAATAGTGGTGTTAATGGCATCATGCGACAAATTGTTTTGCAAAATCACCCCGATACGCTAATTAAAAAAGTAACCTTAGCTGAATTAGCGAGTGCTCCTGCTATGTTTATTTGTAATTGTGTTATGGGCATCATGCCAGTTAAGAATTACAATGGTAAAAATTTATCAATTACTTTACCTCAAACTGTACGTAATAAGCTAAATCAAAACGAAACCAATACCCTATGATTAGAATGTTCTGTAGTGTAAGTTTATTCAAGAAAGCACTGATTAGCCTATTTCTTGGTTGCATGATCATTATTATTGTTTTCTTTAGCTTACTTGAAAAGCAACTGAATAAAAAAATACCTATACAGCATAAACAACTACTAACGGTAGAAAAGGGGAGTTCTATCGCCTCTTTTGCAAAAATATTAGTAAATAAAGGTTGGTTAGCAAATCGATTTTGGTTAAGAAGTTATGCCCGTTTGAACCCTGATAAAGTAAGAATAAAAGCAGGAACTTATCAATTAGTGCCAGACATTTCGTTAAGTGCTTTACTTGAACTTGTTTCTACAGGCAAGGAGCATCAATTCAGTATGACTTTTATTGAAGGTTCAACTTTTAAAGAGTGGTTAGAAAAAATTCAGCAAGAGCCTCGTTTATCTCACAGTTTGCCCACATTAAGCGTTGAGGATGTTATACAAGGCTTAAATATCAAATCTAGTAATCCAGAAGGTTGGTTTTTTCCAGAAACGTACGCTTTCACTCAGGGTACGTTAGATCTTGATTTATTAAAACGCGCTTATACGGTTATGCAGAAAAAACTAGCACAGCTATGGCAAAAAAGAACGAATGGATTACCCTATGAAAATCCATATCAAGCGCTAATCATGGCGTCAATTATAGAAAAAGAAACTAGCTACTTAGCTGAGCAACCGTTAATCGCCTCCGTTTTTATTAACCGGTTAGCTAAAAAAATGCGTTTGCAAACTGATCCAACAGTGATTTATGGCTTAGGTGAGCGTTACCAAGGGGATATTACCCGTGCCCATTTACGAGAAAAAACAGCTTACAATACTTATAGAATAAATGGTTTACCACCAACACCTATTGCTATGCCGGGCATATCAGCTATCGAAGCTGCATTAAATCCTGCAACGAGTGATTATTACTATTTTGTTAGTCAAGGTAATGGTAAACATGTGTTTAGTAAAACACTTACTGAACACAATATTGCTGTGAGGAATTTTTTGGCAAGGCAAAGAAATAAATAATAATTATTTATATTCAATAGATTGGACATACGAGAGATAATATGAAAAAAGGTTTTATGCTTGTCTTTGATGGTAGCAATGGTGCGGGGAAAACAACGGTAATTAAGGGCGTAGAAAAATATCTAACCTTGAAAGGGTTCGACGTTCTTTTAACAAGAGAACCAGGTGGTACACCTATAGGTGAAAAAATTAGGGAGGTGATTTTAGATCCCACTACTCCTGAAATGTGTTACATGACTGAGTTAATGTTGTTTGGGGCTGGGCGTGCTCAACATGTTCAAGAAAAAATAACCCCTGCTTTAGCACAAGGTAAAATTGTTATTTCAGATAGATTTGATGCCGCTACTTTTAGCTTTCAACATTTTGCTAGAGGCATAGATTTAGACACAATCATTAAAATAAATGATTTAGCCCTTGCAGGTTTTACACCTGATATGAATATTATTTTAGATTTAGATCCCAAAGAAGGGTTAAAAAGGGTTATCAGCCGAGGCGAAGGTCTTGACCGTTTAGAAGATGAAAAGTCTGACTTCTTAGTAAAAGCGAGAGAGGGCTATTTAAAACAAGCAGAGCAATCTCCTGAAAAATTTGAGATCATTGACGCTGCACAATCCAAAGAAAATGTTTTGTCCGATGTAATTAAAATTATTGATTCATTACTTGAAAGTCAAATGTCATAAAACAGGGAATATAGACTTAACATGAAATCATGGTTATCTTCACATCAGCAGATACTAAGCCAACAATATAGTAATGCTACCTTGCCACACGCTGTTTTAATTAGTGGTGTTTCGGGCTCTGGTAAACTTGAATTAGCGCAATGGTTAGTGCAGTTATTAAATTGCCAGCAAGCAAATCAAATATCTAAAAATAAAGATGCGATATTGGTAGGTTGTGGTGATTGTAAATCATGCTTATTGCTAAACAGTAATACTTTTCCCGATCACCTTAACCTTGTTGCTCAAAAAAACAGTTTAGGTATTGATGAAATTCGTCATGCAAATAGCTTTTTACAAAAAACAGCGTATTTAGGGCAATTCAAAACGGTCTTAATTGAAAATTCTGAAACCATGACACATGCCGCTATGAATGCTTTGCTCAAAACGTTGGAAGAGCCAAGTGATAATAGCATTATTATTTTATTAACAAATGATATTGAAATTTTACTGCCAACCATTATTAGTCGATGTCGTGTTTTAAGTATTAGGCCAGCCGTTGGCGAGGCATTAATATTACAATTAAAAGAACAAGGCATAAAAAGGCAAGTATTGAATAGTGACGCTCACTCTTTAGTGAGTGAAACCTTTGTTAATTTAACTCAATTACCTGAATTATCTGATCAGAAAATCAATGAAGCATTTCAAGCTTTCAAAGAATGTTATATAAATTATCTCTATTATCAACAAGGCGAACCTCAGTTATTACAACATTTGCTTAGTAATGAACATGCACTTCGGTGGTTAGAGCAAATTACTGTCAATTTACACCGTGAGCGTATCCTTCGCATTAATGAGCATAAACAAACCCTAAATACACAGCTGCTTAATAACCTCTATAAAGTTATCATTAATGCGTGTAAAGTAATAAAATCTTATACGCAGGCAAATAAACAGTTTGTCTGCGAACAGCTTATAATGTCAATAAGTGATGTAGTTGAGCAAAATAAAATTGAAATAAATCGTAATGCTTCAATTTAGTAGCATTAACGGGTATAGATTAAGAGCAGGAGAGTAAGCTTGATCCCCATTAATATCGAATTCCACTCTGAGCATGATTTATATGTCTCATATATGCCTTTTTTAAAAGAAGGTGGCCTGTTTATTCGAACTGCTGAGCCCTATGAATTAGGCTCGGAAGTAGAGTTAAATGTTTTACTACCTGATTCTTTAGAGCCATCATTAATCAAAGGCGAGGTTTGTTGGATCACGCCAACAGGCGCTCAAAATGGAACCCCTGCCGGCATTGGTGTTAGCTTTATTGATGATCCTGATAAGGTACGCCATCAAATCGAACAAGCTATTGCTCGGCAACTAAGCTCATCTGATCCGACACTTACAATGTAATATCATTCAGTCAAAGCGCTCTTAACTTGTGTGCTTTGACGATCCTTTTCTTATATTTTAACTTACCTGTGGAGTTTTCTGTTGTTTATTGATTCTCATTGCCATTTAGATAGATTAAATTTGTCACTTTATAAAGATGATTTAGCCAATGTAGTACAAGCGGCGAGTGATGCAAAAGTAGATAAACTTTTGTGTGTTAGCGTAACCTTAAAAGATTTTCCTGCCATGGTGGAGAAAACTAAAAAGTTTGATAATGTTTTACTTTCGTGTGGTATGCATCCTCTTAATCAAGAAGATGAAGTAAATGTCGATCAGTTAAGGTTATTGTCAGACAATCCATCAGTCATTGCTATTGGCGAAACAGGTTTAGATTATCATTATGCACCAGAAACAAAGGATTTACAGTTAGACTCGTTTAGAAAGCATATTGTTGTTGCTAAAGAACTTAATAAGCCTTTAATCATTCATACTCGAGATGCCCAAGAAGATACTTTAGCTATGTTACGCCTGGAAGGTGCTGATGCTGTTGGTGGAATCTTACACTGTTTTACTGAAAGTTGGGAAATGGCTAAACAAGCAATTGATTTAGGTTTTTATATTTCTTTCTCTGGTATTGTTACATTTAAAAACGCCAGTGCTCTAAGAGAAGTCGCTAAACTTGTTCCGGATGATAAATTTCTTATTGAAACAGACGCGCCATACCTTGCTCCTATCCCTCACAGAGGTAAAGAAAACCAACCAGCTTATGTTGTTGAAGTAGCTAAACACCTAGCTAGCATTCGTGGTCAGTCTGTTGATACTATTGCTAAATTGTCTACCGATAACTTTAACCGACTTTTTAATTTATAAGTTTTATTTTATAAAGGATGTGGTAAAAAAAAGCCCAAACACATAGGTTCGGGCTTAAAGGAAGGCTCAAAGGGGTTTGAGCCGTGCGCTATTAACATATTTCAATACACTGCGAGCATTTTATATATTACTGTAAAGAGAAACGCAAAGGTGACACACCACCTTGTTTCTCGTAGTAATTAAGTGTAGTGCAAGTTTTTATAATTGCGAGTTATTTGCAATGTTTTTTAATCGTATGATTTTTATTGTGTTTATTGTGTTTATTGTGTTTGTTTACATTGGGCTTATTCTTAACCGTAAGTAAATGATGAGTATTACACTACCTGATACCAAACATCACTGTGTTGCTATCATGTGCTTTTCGCTTTGATTAGCGCCATACTTTCATCAGCAAAGCCTACACCCGCTTCACTGTAAAAGTTGAATACTTTATCCACTCCAAATTTTTCTAGCTGAGCTCGTTCATCATCATAGCGTGCAATTGCTGCAATTTTTCCTTGATAGTCTGCGCTTCTTAATTGTTCAGTAATACTCATACTATCGATAACATTGGGCAGCGCCAGTAACACAAGTTCTAGCTTAGACATGTCTATGCGTTCCCAAAAGAATGCATCTTCGGCATCACCACAATATGCGTGTACGCCCTGTTCGCTTAACCAAGCAACCTTTTCAGACTCGGCATCTAATCCCCATGCAAGTTTATTACCATGCTCACTTATAGCCCTATACGCGCCCATACCTACGCGTCCCATACCAATAATAACAATAGGAGACTGGCTCGGTTGACAGAAAGTATCTTCAGCTAGCGTCTCTTTGCGCTCAAAACGATTAAAAATGTTCTTATGCTGAGAAAAGAAGCTATGAGCAAATCGGTACAATACATTAGTAATAATAAAAGAAATAGAGACAGCTAGGGCTAAAATCACTAGCCATTCATTACTTAACCAGCCATTAGCGACACTGATAGCAGCGACGATTAAGCCAAACTCACTAAAATTACTCAATGCTAAGGCGCTTAAATAAGCCGTCCTACAGCGAACTTTTAACAAGCTTAATAAAGCATAAAATAAAATAAATTTGAACGGTATGATTAGCACGAATAAAACCGCTAGTCCTAACATTTGCAACGTTGGAATAGCGCTAAAACCGATGGATAAAAAGAAACCGATTAAAAATAAGTCTTTAAAGCTCATTAATGATTTGTTTATTTCGGTAGCTTTAGGGTTTGAAGATAAAAACATACCTATTAACAAAGCACCTAAATCACCTTTAATATTTACTAATTCAAATAACTCATAGCTGCCTAGTGCGATAAAAAATCCCATAAGAGGAATTAATTCACCATGACCTACTTGCTTAATAATTTTGTTAATTACTGGTTTAATAAAAAATAATGCAAGTAATGCAAACGCCCAAACTGAAGGTGTTTTACCGGTAGCAAAAACCAAAAAGGCTACGGCAACGATATCTTGAATTACTAATATGCCTACCGCAATTTTGCCATGACGGGTTCGCATTTCACCGTTTTCTTCTAATAGTTTTATTACGCATACTGTGCTACTAAAGCTTAAAGCAAAGGCAATAAGTATTGCTGTTATTAAATCTAGATCAGTGAAATAGCTAATCGCTAAGATAGCAAATAGCTTGGTAATCGCAACGGTAACAACAAGCCAGAGAACGGTATGTAATGAACTAGCTAGCCATACTTCACTTTTAAATAAGCTTTTTACATTAAGTTTCAAGCCAATGGTAAATAACATTAACGTTATGCCTAAATTACTCAGAGTAACTAAACTATCATCCGCTTGGTAACCTAAAAAGTTTAAGGCAAATCCTGCGATTAAGAATCCGATAGAAGGAGGGAGATTAATAGTTTTGACACCAAGACCACAGATAAAGGCGAAAAAAATCCAAGTAAATTCCATAATAGTGCTAACTGTCCTCTAACATAAAAAATGTTTGTTATTTATTTAACGGTAATGTTATTAATGAATCTAGTTGTTGTTTCATAAATTCAACGATAAGTGGTTGTGCTTTAATATTGGGATGGATACCGTCTAGTTGCATCAACTCAGGCTTTATTACAATAGACTCCATAAAAAAGGGTAATATACTAATGTCACTTAGGGCCGCAACTTTAGTAAAGGTTTGATTAAAAAGCTTATTATACCGTGTACCGTAGTTCGGGGGAATCTTTATATCCATTAATAACACCTTGATACCTTTTTGCTGTCCTAATCGAATTATTTGTAACAAGTTGTTTTCAATAAGGGTAGGAGGAAAGCCTCTAAGGCCATCATTCCCACCTAATTCTATCAATAAATAATCAATGTTTTTCTTAGCTAAAATTCTCGGTAAGCGAGTTAAACCGCCGGCTGTAGTCTCACCGCTAATGCTTGCATTAATCAATGTATAAGGAGAGTTTTTCTGTTTTAGCTCTTGATTCAGTTGGTATACCCAGCCTTGATTTTCTTTCATACCAAAGCTTGCACTTAGGCTATCACCTAGTATTAAAATAGAGCTAGGCCCACTGATATGATTGTCACTCGCTTGGCTTGAATAAGTTATAAACAACCCAATGCTAGTTATAACCAGTATCGATAAACGAAAAAACGACTTTTTTATCATGAAATTAAATTCCGAAATTATTCTTAAAACCCAGTCACTTGCAAAATTTGTAATGCTTGAAGAAAAGCAATTAACTTTATTACAAGACATAAAGTTAGCCGTGTCTAAAGGACAAACTATTGCAATAGTTGGTTCATCTGGCTCAGGAAAAACTACTCTGCTATCTATCTTGGCAGGTTTAGATTTACCCACTAGTGGTGAAGTTTATCTTAAAAATAAACCATTGCACCAATTAAATGAAGAACAGCGAAGTCAGGTCAGGGCAGATCATGTTGGCTTTATTTTTCAGCAGTTCTTATTGATCAGTAGTTTAACGGCATTAGAAAATGTGATGTTACCAGCAGAGTTAGCAAATGATGCTAACGCTAAACAACTGGCATTGGACTTATTAGCACAAGTAGGATTAAGTGAGCGAGCTAATCATTTTCCAGCTCAACTCTCTGGCGGAGAACAACAAAGAGTCGCCATTGCTCGCGCCTTTATTACTAAGCCTGATGTGTTATTTGCTGATGAACCCACTGGTAATTTAGATAAGAAAACATCAACACATATTGCTGATTTATTGTTTGATTTAAATAAGCAATTTGGTACAACCTTGGTGTTAGTTACGCATGATTTAGTGTTAGCTCAACGTTGTCAACGGCGTGTCGAAATGCAAGGTGGTCGATTAATCAACGATCAATACTTAAATGATAACAATACGGAAACATTAAATGCTGGTACTAAACCAATACAAGCAGGGATAGCATGAATTTTACTATGGCTAACTGGGCAAAGCAGTCAATACGATTATTAAAGCATGAACTAAAACGTGGTGAACTCACTATCATAGTGTTAGCCATAGTTTTGGGGGTGGCTAGTGTATTTTCGTTAACTGGGTTTTCAGGAAAAATTAAACAAACACTGCTCAATGAAAGCACCAGTTTTATTGCTGCAGATCGTGTATTACAGACGAGTAGAAAGATAGCTTTTCAAGAAAAAATCACTGAACCAACAACCCTATCTCAGCATGTAATAACTCAACAAAGCCAACAACTAAATATTAAACAAGCCCAACAAGTATTGATGTCATCAATGGTCTTTGCCGGTGATGTTATGGCGTTAGTTGAAATTCAAGCAGTCTCAAATTCTTATCCACTTAGAGGAGAGTTGTTGGTTAGTTACTCAGCTAATGTAAATGAGTTAACAGCCGTAAATGCCCCAGAAGTGGGCAAGGTGTTCATTGAAGAAAAGGTATTATCATTACTAAAGGTAAATATTGGAGATACTATTGATATTGGTGAGAGTAGCTTTGTTATTCAAGCGATAGCCAAACAAATACCTGATGCTTCTTTTAGTGTTTTTACCTCCGGTGCTAAGGTGATCATTAATATTGCCGATCTGGACAAAACTCAGCTAGTTCAACCGGGTAGCAGGCTTACCTATAAATATTTGTTTGCAGGAGATGCTGATGCAATTAAAGGGTTAACTGCTTGGCTTAAACCAAAACTTAATGATAGTCAGCGTTGGTATGATATTCAATCTAAACAATCACCATTAGCTAATGCGCTAAATAAAGCTGAAAAGTACCTATCTCTAGCCAGTTTGCTAGGAATAATTTTGGCTGCCGTTGCGGTCTCAGTTGCTAGTAGACGTTATGCTCAGCGTCATCAAACTAGTGTTGGGGTATATAAAGCAATGGGCGCTTCATTAAGCCATATTAGAAAAATGTATTATTTACATTGGACATTGTTAAGTCTATTTAGCATCACGCTCGGCTTACTAGTTGGTTATGTCCTTGCTCAGTTAGGGTTTTATGCGATAAAAGATTATTTACCGGTACAGTTATCCATAGGCTCAGTCAGTGACACTGGCTTTACAGGGTTAGTCACATTAGGTTTTTATCCGTTGATTATTGCTGTTTTTACCGGTTTACTTTGTGCATTAGCATTTGCTATAACGCCGTTAAAAGAATTGATAACGACATCTGTGTTAGTGGTTATTAGAGGGGATAACTTAACACCAAGTAATCAAACACTTATTGTTCGTGCAGGTCAATTTCTGCTGCCATTATTAGCACTGCTTTTATTGTTATTCGTTTTTAGTAGTGATCTGGTTTTAAGCGTTAGTTTACTCATTGGCGGTATTGTTGTGTCAGGGCTATTGTTGGTTTTTGGTCGTTTATTGATGAAGCTTACGCGTAATATTGGGACTAAAGCGGGAGCATCTTGGCACTTAGCTTTAGCTAATTTACAACGTAGGGCGCAAGCGAATAGTGTACAATTGGTTAGTTTTACTATTGCGATAAAGTTACTATTGATGATTATAGTTATCAGAAGTGCTTTATTGAGTGAATGGCAAGCGCAATTGCCTGAACAAACACCAAATCTTTTTTTAGTTAATATTGCTCAAAATCAAGTTGACAATGTTGAGCAATTTGTAGAACAGCATGGTATTTCGGCCAGTGACATTTATGCTGTCATTCGCGGTCGGTTAACCGCTATTAATAATGATAAAATAGCTAAGCAAGTCTCTAAAGAACAAACTGACGGTAGTGATAATGGCCGTCAAGGAGTTGGACGAGAGTTGAATTTAACTTGGCGAGAGCAGATTCCTAAAGAAAATACAGTGGTACAAGGTAAATGGTGGCAAAGTGATTCAGCAACCGCTAATCAACCGCAAGTATCAATCGAACAAACGTTAGCTAAACGTTTAGATATAAACTTGGGCGACAGTTTAACTTTTCAACTTGGCAGTGAAATGATTTCTGTTCCTGTAACCAGTATCCGCGAAGTTAATTGGCAATCAATGCAGCCTAACTTTTATATGATTTTTAATCCACAAGTACTTGCTGATTATCCAGCGAGTTATATTTCATCTTTATATGTTTCCGTAGATAAAAAAGTTCAGCTACAAAAATTTCTCAGTACCTATCCAACCATTAGTGTTATTGATGTTGATGCAATGATTGCTCAATTGCGCAAGGTAATAGAGCAAGTATCTAAAGCGGTCGAGTTTATTTTAGTACTTGTTGTTTTTGCTGGTTGTTTAGTACTCGTTGCACAAGTACAAGCAAGTATGGAAGAACGCGAGCGAGAAATAGCTATATTAAGAACTATTGGTGCTAAAGGTGCTTTGCTGCGCAATAGTATTTTACTAGAGTTTGTCGCCTTAGGCGCAATTGCGGGGTTAATGGCCAGTGTTGCCATGGAGTTGACCGTTTACTTGCTGCAAAGTCATTTATTTAAGATGCAAACGAGTTTTCATTTTGAGTATTGGTTATTAGGTATAGTTGCGGGTGCAAGTTTTGTTGGTATAGTCGGCTTGCTTAGTTGCTGGCGTTTGCTAAATATGTCGAGTGTTACCTTAATTCGTCGGACTATGTAATACCTTCGGTATAATGTAAAACGATTATTCCTGTTGTGTTTTAAGCGGGAATCTTGGAAAATTAACTATTACTTAATTATGGACCCTTCATTTATGGGCGTATCTGCTAAAACGACAAGTACAGTCAAAGCTTTTGTGACTATTGCTGCAATTTTTATTATTCTTGCAGGTATAAAAACTGCAGCAAATTTACTTGTACCATTTTTGTTGTCTTTATTTATCGCTATTATCTGCAATCCACTTGTGGCAAAAGCAAGTGAGTTTAAAGTTCCTAAAGCGGTATCTGTTATTTTAGTCATCGGTATTTTTGTCACAATAGCGTTATCTTTAGCAGGGCTAGTTGGTAATTCGTTAAATGAATTATCGCAATTAATTCCACAATATCGATTACAATTACAAGAGCAGTTTACTTGGATTACTGCTTTCTTATCCCGTTATAATATACAAATTTCTTCAACTATTTTATTAGAGTACTTTGATCCAGCTGTTGCGATGGGAATGGCGGCGAATATGCTTAGTGGCTTTGGTTCAGTGATGGCTAATTTATTTTTAATCATATTGACGGTAGTTTTTATGTTATTTGAAGCATCATCTTTTCCTCTAAAGTTACATTTTGCGCTAGATGATCCTGAAATGCGCTTGAAACAAATTGAACGCTTTTTAGAGTCTGTGAATCACTATATTGCTATCAAAACTATGGTCAGTATTGCGACCGGTATTGTGGTGTCGGTAATGTTATGGGCATTTGGTTTAGATTTCTTTCTTTTATGGGGCGTTTTTGCTTTTTTACTCAATTATATTCCTAATATTGGTTCTATTATTGCTGCTGTTCCCGCTGTGACATTAGCTGCACTGCAATTAGGTCTCGGTGAAGCGGGCTTTATTGGCTTAGGTTATGTCGCTATCAATATGATAATGGGTAATATGATTGAGCCCAGATATCTAGGTAAAGGCTTAGGTTTATCAACCTTGGTGGTATTTTTATCTTTGATATTTTGGGGATGGTTATTAGGTACAGTTGGTATGCTATTAAGTGTACCCTTAACGATGATCTTAAAGATTGCTTTTGAAAACTCACCTGAGGGACGTTGGTTGGCAGTCTTATTAAGCGATGAAGAAAGTGTAGTAAAAGAAGCAGAACAAGCCCAGTCAGTTTAAGTTTACTGTATTTGGCTTAGTTCTTTTATGCGAGATTTACTTAATAGAATATAACATTTTTTATAGGCGCTACTGGCACCTTTATCAGGAGAGATCATAAGGTATTGCCAACGGCAATCATTGTCTCGAAACGTAATAAAGCTACTTTGTGAACGTTTAAACATATTTAATGCAGAATAACGACCAGTAATGATCGCTTTTTCTTCAAGATTAAACGTATGATTATTAACCCAAGTTTGTAATTCTCTGTCGATAGCGTCCTTGACTGTATCTAAACAACGCGATAGTCCTGCGGATGTTTGTTCTGTACTTTCACATTTATCTAATGTTGTTTGTGCATGAGACAGCGGTGAAAATAAACATTGGCTAATAATGAATATATGTAAGGTGAGTAATTTTTTTATCATATTGTTTATATTTTAATTTTACTAGTAATGTTACGTTAGAGAATTAATAGCTTAGTTAAAAGGCTAAGCAGGTAGTACTTTTTTATAAGGTTTAACGGTCACTTTTTTATAAACACCAGCGGCAATATAGGGATCAACATCAGCCCATGCTTGTGCTTGAATTAAACTGTCAAATTCAGCAATAATTAATGAACCGGTAAAGCCTGCCGCTCCGGGGTTGTTACTATCTATTGCAGGGCATGGACCTGCAACTAATAAACGGCCTTCCTCTTGTAAGTCTGTTAAACGGGCTAAATGCTGCTCACGTACGGCTAAACGTTTTTCTAAACTGTTATCAACATCTTCACTATAAACTAGGTAGAACATAGATTTTCCTATTTCAATTATTAATTGTGGTGTTATTTAAGGTCTTTTATAACTTAAGTGTTACTTTTTATCTTCAGGCGATTCACTCATCACGCTTGAGGTAATTTCAATACTGTCTTCAATTACTTCTGCGACTTCGTCAGTTTCCTGTGGCAGGTACTTGTATAAGGATAAAATAGAGCCAATAGCAAAAGCTAGTGTTATGCCAGTTAAGCCAAATACTTTAAAGTTAACCCATGTTTCTAGATCATAATTAAAGGCAACATATAAATTAAGCGCTCCTAGAATAGCAAAAAGAGCTGCCCAAGCAAGGTTTAGCTTAACCCAAATAGGCTCGGGTAAGGTTAATGATTCAGATAAGAATTGTTTAATTAAATTTTTCTTAAAACCGTAATAACTCACGAGTAGTGCGAGTGCAAATATCTCATTTATAATAGTTACTTTCCATTTAATAAAAAGATCATTATGTAAAAATATGGTAAGCCCCCCAAATACGGCAATCAAACCGAAAAATATCCAGTTTCGGGTAGGTACTTTTTCTTTTTTTATAATGTAATATAAAATTTGTAAAGCAGAAGTCGCTATTAAAGAGCCTGTAGCCCAATAAATGTCGTAAAACTTATTGACTATAAAGAAAATAATTAACGGAATGTATTCTAAAACAGCGTGCATACTTAACCTTAATTGTTAGACTTGTAGTTATCTGAGCATATATTCAATTTTAACGAAACTTGCCGTACTTTAATAGTAAAAAGCTAAGTAATAATTTATACATAAAAATTACTTAGCACTTTTCAATGATCTTCATCAAGTAATAGGTCGTTGTTGTTTGTACTCTTCTTGTGAGCAAGGTATTTTACCCACAAGTAAATTTATTGGATTTAAGTTAATAACTATGTCAACAAATGAGATTTTTTATCAAGAACAAGCTAATGAAATATCCTTGTTCAATTATGCCTTCGATCATCAATTACCTGTGCTAATAAAAGGCCCTACAGGGTGTGGTAAAACACGCTTTATTGCCCACATGGCACAAAAGTTAAACAAGCCTTTATATACTGTTGCCTGTCATGATGACTTAACCGCAGCTGACTTAGTGGGTCGACATTTAATCGGCCCAGAAGGTACTTATTGGCAAGATGGCCCATTAACTAGAGCAGTAAGAGAAGGGGGGATTTGTTATTTAGATGAAGTCGTTGAAGCACGTAAAGATACTACGGTTGTTTTACACCCGCTTGCTGATGATAGACGTGTTCTACCTTTAGAGCGTACTGGCGAGTTACTTGAAGCGGCACCGGGCTTTATGTTGGTGGTTTCTTATAATCCAGGTTATCAAAACTTATTAAAGGGTATGAAACCAAGCACTAGACAACGCTTTGTTGCGTTACGTTTTGACTATCCTAACGCCGAAGTTGAACAGCAAATATTGATTAAAGAAGCTGGCGCAGATCCACACCTAGCATTTAAATTGGTTGAGTTAGCAGGCGCGCTACGTAAACTGGAGCAAAATGATTTAGACGAAGTTGCCTCTACGCGACTGCTTATTTATGCAGCACGTATGATTGGCTCTGGTATGAATGTATTAGATGTGTGTCGTTGTTGTTTGGCAGAGCCATTGTCTGACGATCCACAAACGGTTAACGCTTTAATGGATGTAGCGAAAATTTACTTTGATGAGTAAGTTTTGGAAAATTTAATGCATAGAGAGGCAGAGTTAACTTTGGTAGGAAAAAATAATGGGCAAATACTAGAAAAACGCTTACCTGGCGATTTAGCAATGTGGTTTTTTATTTTGGCTGAGCTAACGGTATTTGCTATTTTATTTATTGGTTTTGCCGTAGCAGAGCAACTAAATCCAGAGATGTTCATTGAAGGGAAAGCTAAACTACATCAAATCTCAGGATTGATTAATACCTTAACATTGATCACAAGTAGCTTTTTTGTTGCGTTAGCACTAAATGCTATGCACAAAGGTGAGGGTCAAAAATCAGCAAAACTACTGGTTGTCGCTAAACTTGTTGCCAGTGTTTATATTGCAGTAAAGGTATGGGAGTATATGTCATTATTTGAGCAAAATATTGATATTGAAACGAACACCTTTTTTACGTTGTATTTTATGATTACCTTTTTTCATTTAATGCATGTGTTGTTAGGCATGGTTATTCTTATTTTTATTGCGGTAAAAGCATCTAAAAATGAATACAACGCCAGCAATATATCTGGGTATGAATCAGGCGCTAGTTATTGGCATATGGTAGATATGCTTTGGATTATACTTTTTCCACTTATTTATGTGATTTAATATTATGCACCCGATCAACTCAAATAAGAAAAATACGTTCAGCTGGTTATGGTTGATGGTTTTGACGGTTATTTCTACATTTATTGGTTTAGCTATTGACAACAAAGCCTTGTTTATTTTCAGTGTTTTATTTATTGTATTTTTAAAGGGACAGCAAATCATTGATATTTTTATGGAACTTTCACAAGCTCCACAGTTTTGGCGACGTTTATTACTCGGTTATGTCACATTGCTTCCATTAATCATTGGTTTTATATATATACTTTAATCGCCTCTTTTTACCCATTATCATTCAAAGTGCGTAATTTCAGTTGGAATTTAAAGCCATTTATAGCAAGGCATTAAATTTATAGAATGGTTGTTTCATTCTTTAATTCAATAACGCAGCATAAATGGTAACGGCTATATAACTTATAACAGCGGCAGGTAAGTGAGCATGAAATCTAATCAACAAAACAAACCTGCTATTATTTATCAATCACTCTATCTTTCTAATTTACTGGTAGTTCCACTTGTTAGTTTTATGCTACTTGTTTTTTACTTATACAAAGATAAGCAAGATAAGCAAGATAAGCCCCTTTCAAATTACAACAGAATTCATTTAATTAGAAGTATTCAAATTTCAGCTTTGGCTGGATTGATGCTGGGTATCGCACCGATTTTTTATATCTTTTTTTCTGGAGAGTTCGGTTCGTCAGTGATGATCACTATTTTCTATTTTGTCACGCTACATGCGGGCTTTGTTTTAGTTGGAATGCTTAACTTAGCCCGTGCCATGTCGAAAAAATTGCCATTATTTTAAGCGTAATTTAAAAGGTGTTCTATAATCTATTGATAAATTGACTTTATATATTGGTATATATGACAAAGCTAGATGAATTTGAAAGTATGGGCGGACGAAAGATGCTCATTGAAATTAACAAAGTTTTTTATGATAAAGTGTATGCTCACCCTTGGTTAAAACAATATTTTCAGGTAATACCACAACAACATATTGAAGACCAACAAATTGATTTTATGCAAAAAGTATTGGGTGGAAAAAATGTTTATGTTGGTAAAACACCACCAGCAACTCATAACCACATGTTTATTCCTGATGAATTATTTGATGTTAGAAAAAAACTATTAATTGAGGCATTTGAGGAGTGTAATACCACTGCTGAATTGGTTGACAAATGGTTAACGCTGGATGAGTCATTTCGCCGTTTAATCACCAATAAATCATCTTTGGAGTGTAAATCCCGTTTTAAAACAGATCCTATCTTGAACTTTCCTAAACCGTTACCCTAATTATTATAACGATATTGACCCAAATCACATTCTCACTTCTTGTATTTGATACAATACTAATATTATTTTTTAGTTAAATGGTTTCGTTATGGAAGAGTGGGTTGGTGGTCTTTGGCATAAATACATTACGCGAAAGGCTAACCCTGAGTTTGACGATGCTCGTGTATCGTTTGATGACGTTCATAAATCGGTTGGCATGATTTTTAGGGCTTTAGGTGGTGATGCTATCAAACGTGTTGAAGCCGCTACAGGGCGAGAGTATTTGAGTCGTAAAAGCTTATTACAAAAAATTTCGGGTGACACCCAACTCATTAGTTTGGCTTGGCAAGATGATGAAAGTTTACGTTTGCCTGAATCACTGGCTATTTTTGAAGAAAAGTCACTCAATTATGATTTGTATATTTGGTTAGCGGTTTTAGCTGCTCATCATGGTGGTAGTTTTACTCATTGGGCTCAAGACAACCAAACATTAGTGATTAGTGTATTGGAAAAATTCCCAGCATTGCGAAGTCGGTATCTACGATTAGCCAAAGCTTTTATTGCCAGCAGACCTGCCATAGATAGCCTTCCTCAGTCAGAAAAAGAAATGGAACAAGCAATTGTTAATGCCATTTTACAGCCGGGCTCGGTGATTGAATTTCCACTAGTAAATTTTGCGCCTAAACCTGTATATTTATGGTTATATCCATCGTCTTGTGCTGATGATTTAGTTATGCCCGAATATCAAGAGGTTGAAGAGGAAAAAGAAACAGAAAACCAACAAAAAAAATCGATAAAAAAAGCAGACACAAGCCGTAAAAAAGCTGAGCGCACTGATGCGCCAGATGAAAAACAAGGCATGATGATTTTTCGATTGGAAAGCTTATTTTCTTGGAGTGAATTCTCTAAATTAGATCGCGGTTGTGATGACAGTGATGACGATGAAGACTCGTCTAAAACAGTAGACGATCTTGATAAAATTACCTTAGCAAAACAACAAGAGCAGCAGAAAAGTGGTCAAATAAAAATTGACCTTGATTTACCATCCGCCTCTGAAGATGATATTCCATTAGGCGAGGGACTCAAGCTACCTGAGTGGGATTATAAACAGCAAACCTTAGTAGCTGATCGTTGTTTATTACAGCCTATGCTACCCAAAGGTGCAACGGCAAAAAAACTACCAATAAAGCTACAAAAATTGGCTAAAACAATTCAAGCACAATTTGAACAACTTCGTAGTGTTCGATATTGGTTAAAAGCAGAGCCACAAGGTGAAGAATTAGATTTAGGTGCATGGTTAGATTTTCATGTAGAAAGTAAAATTTCACCAACGGCTCAAAGGGGATTATATAAATCGTTTAGGGGAAATAATCGCGATTTATCCTGTTTACTATTAGCCGATTTATCTATGTCTACAGATTCACATCTTAACGATAACACTAGAGTGATAGATGTTGTGCAAGACAGCATGTTACTTTTTGGTGAAGCACTACAGTCGGTGGGTGATAGTTTTGCTATGTATGGTTTTTCATCAGTAAAACGGCATCATGTTCGTTTTACTATGTTGAAAAACTTTAATGAACATTATGATGATCAAATACGTGGCCGCATTCAAGCAATTAAGCCCGGATTTTATACGCGTATGGGTGCTGCTATTCGTCAAGCAACC
>Ga0209292_1000633_pt1 | contig 45201 bp, 39 predicted proteins | sample GOMGulsemesocosm_2_FD_184634 | JGI IMG/M metagenome (GOLD analysis project Ga0209292, IMG submission 184634) | Methane-oxidizing microbial communities from mesocosms in the Gulf of Mexico - GOM9C Gulf of Mexico (SPAdes) (version 2) | ecosystem: Environmental > Aquatic > Marine > Cold seeps...
TTTGGTGGTGTTAAGCGTATTGCAAACTTTACTCAAGTTGTTGTACCGTTTATGGCACTAGCTTATATCATTATTGCTTGTACGATCATTGCTTTACACATTGATCAATTACCAAATATTTTCATGTTAATTATCACAGATGCCTTTACACCAATGGCCGGTATTGGTGCTGCTATAGGTTGGGGTGTTAAACGTGGTGTTTATTCTAATGAAGCAGGTCAGGGTACTGGTCCACATGCTGCAGCTGCAGCCGAAGTTGATCATCCTGCACAGCAAGGTTTAGTACAGGCATTTTCTGTTTATATTGATACTTTATTTGTGTGTTCTGCAACAGCATTTATGATTTTAATTACTCAGTCATACAATGTTATGCCAGACGGCACAACCAGTTTTGTTGTACAGAACCTTGCAGATAATGTTGTTATAAATGGCCCCGCTTTTACTCAAATTGCAGTAGACAGTGTATTAACTGGTTTTGGTAAACCTTTCATTGCAATCGCATTGTTTTTCTTTGCCTTTACTACAGTACTTGCTTATTACTTTATTGCTGAAAATAATGTTTCTTACATTAACCGCACGATTAAAGTCCCTGCTCTTAGGTTCTTATTGAAAGTTGTTCTTATGTCAGCTGTTTTCTATGGCACTGTCGCACAACCAAGTGCAGCTTGGGGCATGGGTGATATTGGCGTTGGCTTAATGGCATGGTTAAATATCGTTGCAATAATTGCTATTTTCTTTATGTCAAAGCCTGCAATTAAAGCTTTAAAAGATTACGAGCGTCAGCAAAAAGAAGGTGTAAAAGAATATACTTTTGACCCGAAAGCACTAGGTATTGAAAAAGCTGATTTCTGGGAAGATCGTATCAATAAATCCAAGTAACTGAGTGATTATTTGATCGGGCTTTATATCAGCCAAATAAAAAGGTAATTTCCTTTGAAAAACGTCTTAATAGACGTTTTTTTTTGTTTAAAATTAGGTAGAATATTGCTACTAATTATTTTATAAAATACCCTCAAAAAATGGCTGTAATCAATTGTCCAAACTGTAAGAAAAAGATTTCTGATAAAGCAAAGTCTTGCTCCCATTGCCAAATAAATTTAGTGAATATAGATGCAGATCAAATCGCATCAATGAAAAATACACACAAAATTAAACAGTCACAAAGCTTAATGAATCATTCATTTTTTGCCATGTTACTTTTTTGTGGTGGCTTTTTATTTTTATTTTGGAAGGATGCTCAGCCAGGAACATGGCAATATATCAGCAGTATAAGTTCTGCGGTGATAGGATTTATTTGGTATATCGCAACTCGTGTACGTCTATTACTACTTAAATATAAACATTAAGGTTGTTATTAAACAATGGATATTATCTCATTAGTCGACAATATGTCAGAAGATATGTACTTACGGTTAAAATGTGCTGCAGAAACAGGTAAATGGCCTGAAGGAACAGTTGTAGATCTAGCTCAAAAAGCGTCAGCACTGCAAATCACCATGGCGTATCAATCAAGACATTTGAACTCAGATGAAATATTAACAGTTGGCGCTGATGGTCATATTGTTGATAAAACCAAACGCGAATTGAAAACACAATTCGCTAACCTTAACGATAACCCCGAAAACAACATTGCTAGGTTCTCCGATTTATGATTTTCTCAAATTTTTTCAAAGCAAAGTGGCAGCACAAAGACCACAACGTTAGACTTACTGCGATCAATACCGAACTATCGGCGAATGAAACTGATGACATTGTAATATTAACGAATTTAGCCGAAACCGATAATAACGAATTGGTCCGTCGTGCCGCACTTATTAAAATGGCTAACTTTGTTATCTGGCAAAAAAACAGCATTAATAACGATAATAAAAAGGTGCGAGAATATTGCATCAAACAAGTTGAAAAAATATTGCTAGGTCAGCACGAAATATCTATAAGTAGCGAAGACAAGCTTGAGTTGCTGAAAAAAAATAACAAATTACCGGCATTAGATCTTTGGTTACAAAACGAGATACAGCCTGATGTTGTTATCGCTCTGTTTGAAAAAATCAATAAACCACAATTAACCCTTTCTGTTTTTTCTAATAAACAAGATGAAAATATTCAAAACTATTTACTTAAGCAAGTGTTAACGGTTGAGGTTTTAGAAAAGTTACTTAAAAAAGCATGTAACGCTGAAATTAAGGCTAACATCGAAGAAAAAATAAGTCGCTTACTTGCACTTGCCGAGAAGCCAGAAAAAATTAAAAAAGCCGTTCAGTTAATTTTATCTAAATTACTTGCTTTAAAAGACACCAATGAATATCAACAACTAAAAACAAAGCAAAGCATATTAGAAGAACAGTGGAATGAGTATCACCAAGAGTTTAGTTGTCTAACATCTGCTGAATGTGAAAATTTTAATACGAAATACCAAGATATTAGTAAACAATTAGCAAAACATTTCGCTCCATTGCACGAAGCATTTGAACAACAAGTTATCAAAGATAAATTAATTGAAGACAAAAAATTAACGAGTCAGCGCTTTAATCAACAACTTACCGTACTTAATAAACAAATAACCACAACTATTTTCGAAAGCGGTAATCTTGATGAAAATAAATTTCGAGCTGAGCTTGAGCAATTAACTTCAGATATAAAATCATCGGTACTTAATGTAGCAGAGCAGCAGAGCTTTATTGTTTTAGTTGATGCCCATAGCAAAAAACTTTCACAATTGCCTGATATTGCGAAATCGGTCAGCGAAGCCACACATTTAATATCTAAAATATCTCAAGTGGCATTGCCGAAAGATATTGAAGAACTAAATATTCGTAAGCCATTATTCGATCAATGGTTACAAGAATGGCAAAGTGTTGAAAAGAAAGCCGCTGGTATATTACCAGAATCAATTGTGAGTGCTTTTAAGGAAATTCACCAACAATGGCAGAAAGGTCTTAAGCCACTCATTAAAGAGCAGGGCATTTTGTTATCTCAATGTCAGAAAAAAATATCAGATGTTAACCGTTTAATTTCTGGTGGAAAATATAATGCAGCTTTTGGTGTTTTTAAAAAGGTGACTAAGCACTTTGAATTATTATCCAACAAACAGCAAGTACGTGTGCAACGTGACTATGACGATGTATCAACCAAAATACAAGAACTTAGTGATCTAGAGCAGTCTATCGCAACGCCTAGAAAAAAAGAGCTTTTAGTTGAAATACAGTTATTAGTTGAGCAACCACTTGATAATCCGAATGATCAAGCGACAAAAGTAAAACAATTTCGAGTTACTTGGAATGCATTAGGTCATGCAGAAGAAGCTTTAGACAAAGATTTAAATCATAAATTTAATGAATTATGTGAACAAGCCTTTGCACCTTGTCGTTTATTCTACGCTGAGCAAGAAAAGTTAAGAGACCAACATTTTGAAGCTCGTAAGCAATTAATTGAACAAGCTAAGAAGTTTTCTGATAGCTTTCAGGAAGCATTTAATAGCGGCGTTGATAATAATGCAGTTGATTGGAAATTTACTGAAGGAAAACTCAATAAATTACAACAACAATGGCAAAGTTCAGGACAAGTAGATAAAAATAAGTTTCAATCACTAAACAAACAATTTATTGAAAACCTACAACCAGTAAAAGCTGAATTGAGAAATTACCAACAAGCTAATACAGAAAGCAAAATGTTATTGATAGAACAGGCGAAGCAATCATTAAATGACGAAGACGTTTTCTCCGCAATAGAGAAAGTAAAGAAATTGCAAGCCCAGTGGCGAACCATAGGCTATAGCGGTCAGCGAGAAGAAAACCATCTGTGGCAGAAGTTTAGAAAGTTGAATGATCAATTATTTGAAAAACGAGACGCGGTTAAGCAAATCGAACAATCAGAGCGTAAACTACAGCAAGCTGAATTTACAAAGCAATTAGATAATTTTCAACAATCTTTATCAGAGTCTTTATCTGAAGTAGAGCTTTTATCAGTTAAAGAAAATATAAATACTCTACTTGAAGAGATTATCAAACAGAAACCAATAGCTAAAGTCGCCGCTAATCATGCAGATAAACTGTTAGAACAAATTACAAAATATCTAGAGAAAATTAGCCAAAACAAACAAGAAAAAATTTGGTTAGATGTTTTCACATGTTTGAGCACCATAGCAACTAGTAGCATGTTAACACCAGAGCAATTGGCTGAATCTTTAGCTGATCTCCCTAGTCATTGGCAAAAACGCATCCAAGATTGTTATCAAAATACAAATATTATTGACCGTAGCGATAAAACGTTAGAGCTAGAAATATTAGCCAGTAAAGACTCGCCAGATGAATTTAAAGCACAGCGTATGCAAGTACAAGTTTCGCTTATGCAAAGCCAAATGTTATCTGGCCAAAATATCGACTTAACAAAATCACTTATTGAGTGGTTAAAATTAGGAAAGTTATCCGAGGCAGACCTACCTTTATTGGCGAGAGTTAAATCGATTTACTGTTAATAACTTAATAATAATAAATGAAACCACTGATTAATCAGTGGTTTTTTTTGCCTCGCACAAAGTAAACAAACTTCATGCTAGCTCAATATTAATAGCTATAATTAATATCAATCGTACTTGTTGTTAAAGGGAAACCGATGAAACAGATCGCTTTTATTCTCTTATTATGTGTATCTTTGAATGTATCAGCAATCGATGTGGTATTAATAAACCCGTCAGTACCAGGAACGCCTTTCTGGGATCGTGTTACTGTAGCTGCAGAAAGAGCTGCAGAAAGTTTGGGCATAAAGTTAACCGTTATGTACGGAAAAGATAATCGTATTTATAATTTTAATACATTAAAGACTTTAGTAGCTCAAAGGAATAAACCCGATTACGTAATTTTTTCACCATTTGACGGCACAGCAGTAAGTTCTTTCACTTTACTTACCAATAAAAAGATCCCGTTTGTTACTCTAGAACGTACTCTACATAAAGAAGAGCAAGGTATAGTCGGTTTACCTCAAGAAAATTACAGTTACTGGTTAGGTGAAGTTTTTCACGATAATGTACAAGTAGGCCACTTATTAACAACAACTTTAATAGATTTAGCCGACGAGAAACTGCCGCAAAAAAATCACAAATTCAATGTCATTGGAATTTCAGGAAGTTTTAGTGGTGAATCAGCCGATCGAACTCAGGGCCTCATTAATGCAGCTAAAGATCACGGCAATACAAGTGTTGTTCAAATTGTTAGTGCCGGATGGAGCCGAGAGAAAACTCGTAATATTTTTTTTCAATTTAATGAGCGCTATAGCAATATAGATATTATTTGGACGGCATCTGATGGTATGGCTTTAGGAGTTATGGATGCTATTTTAAGTGGTCACAGTAAAATAAGGAGAGAAAGTTTTGTTTTAGGTGGAATAGACTGGACTCCTGAAGGTATAAGAATGATCAAAGACAATCAGATAGATGCATCTGTCGGTGGACATTTTATGCAAGCTGCTTGGGCACTAGTGAAGATTTATGATCATCATAATGGTATTGAAGTCTTTAAAAAGTCAGCTGTTAATTATAGTTATGACTTAGAAGTGATCACTTCCAAAAATATTGAACAATATATGCCAATATCGAAAAATATAGATTGGACTAAAGTCGACTTCAAACGCTTTTCACTGTTTCACAATAAAAATGTTAAAGAGTACGACTTTAGTTTTGAAAGGATCATCGAGCAATTAAAATGATCCATTTAGAATTTGGGGTGTTATTACTTTGATTAATTAGCTGAAAGCTCACCACGTAAATTTTCTTGTAATAAACGGCAAACCTCAGCTTGAGGAAGCTTTTTACTGAGTAGGTAATGAAGTTTAGTTAATGTAGCTTCCAAGGTCATATCTCCACCGCTAACCACACCGCATTTCCCTAACGCAACACCGGTGGCATAACCGTCCATATTGACAGTACCTTTTATACATTGACTGCAATTAACAACCACAATACCTTTTTGATGTGCTTGTGTTAAACATGCAAGAAGTTGCTCATCTTGTGGAGCATTGCCTACACCATAGCTTCTAATGATCAAAGCCTTAACTGGCTGTTTAATTATATTTTCAATTAACTCACTTGATATACCTGGGTACAAATGAACGACACCAATGGGTTGTGGTGTGATTTGTGCCAGTGTTAGCGCTTTATTATTTAGCTTAGCTAATTCTCCCGCAACCAACTTTATATTAATACCTGCTTCTAAAAGTGGCGGCATGTTTGGTGAATCGAATGCATTGAAGCCATCAGCATATGCCTTGATGCATCGATTGCCACGAAACAATTTATTATTAAAATATAAGCTCACTTCATTAATAGGGTAGTTGGCCGCAATATAAAGAGAATTTAATAAATTTACTTGTCCATCAGAGCGAAGTTGGCTTAATGGAATTTGAGAGCCAGTAACAATAATTGGCTTTGCTAAATTCTCAAACATAAATGAAAGCGCAGAGCTCGTATAAGCCATGGTGTCAGTACCATGTAATACCACAAAACCATCGTAATCATCATAGTTTGTTTTGATATCATCAGCGATACGTTGCCAATCTGAAGGCGCCATATTTGATGAATCAATTAATGGGGCATATTCATTAATGGTGAATTCAGGCATCTCTTCACGATGGAAGTCAGGTGTATTATTAATGGATTCAGTTAAATGACCTTTTATAGGTACATAACCTTGTCCATTATCTTTCATACCAATAGTACCGCCAGTGTAGGCGATATAGATGCGTTTTTTCATTGTGTTTGCCTTTGAATACTTACGTTGTAGAAATATTTTGTATTGTGATAATACTCAATTTGTTCATGCTGAATTTCGTCATTCGTTCACATCCATGTGATTATGACTGTTAATCCAGAATATAAAATTGCGCTATCATATACGCTTAGTTCACCGCTTACTAATTAATTTCACAAGCCATACACAATGAGTAAATACCTTGTGGATCATTTAGTAGATTTAAATGAGAAAATTCAGCGTTAAGTTGCATAAATAACTTTTCTGTAGCAGTTAAACTCGCAGCTGAAGGCTCTGGAAGAAAACTTACTGCTTGTCCTATCAAGCCTTGTAAAAATAGATCTTTAGGTGTTTTTTCTTTTTCAATTAATAAGGTATCAAAGTTAGTTAAATTTGCTAATTCAGCTGCCGCATTAATTGCTTTATTTAATCCGCCAAGTTCATCAACTAAGCCTAACTCTTTCGCTTTTAGACCTGACCATACACGGCCTTGGGCCACTATATCGACTTGTTCAATGGTCATGTTTCTATTGTCTGCCACTAAACTTATAAAATCCTGATAACCTCGATTAATATTTAATTGCAGTATTTTAGCCATGCCATCACTAAGTGGGCGAGTAACACCAAAACCAGAAATATCTGTCGTACCAACACCATCAGTGTGAATGCCAAGTTTGCTCAAGGTATTTTCAAAAGTCATAAAGAAGGCATAAATACCAATAGAGCCAGTGATGGTTGCAGGAGAAGCATATATTTTATCAGCAGGAGCTGAGATCCAATAACCGCCGGAAGCGGCATAGGTACCCATTGAAGCTATAACGGGTTTACCAGCTTGTTTAATTAATTCTATTTCTTGGCGAATTATCTCTGAAGCATAAGCGCTACCGCCAGGGCTATCGACACGTAATACCACGGCTTTTACACTCTTATTTAAACGAGCTTTACGTAACAATTTTGCCGTACTATCGCCACCGATAGTACCGGCTTTTTGGTTTCCATCTAAAATTGTGCCTTTAGCTACAATTACAGCAACCTTATCAGATTTAGGGTTTACTATTGGAAAGATTGGTTTAGTCGCTGTTAAGTAATTCTTAAAACTAATATGGTTATAGCTTTCACCGTTTTCACTACTACCAACTAACGCGATCAACGACTCTTTCATATCTTGACGACTTTTAAGGGCATCTACCCATTGGTTATTTAACGCATATTGCGCAATATTACCGTCAGCTTGTTCGAGTTTATTTACTATTACATCGGCATTTTCATCAAAATTGTCGATAGAAAAGCCACGTGCATGAGCAACATCATTCTTATATTGCGACCATAAATCGTTCAACCACAATTTATTAGCTTCTTTTGCCGCAGTAGACATGTCATCACGTATATAAGGTTCAACGGATGATTTATAAGTACCTACTCGAAATATATGTTGGCTAATAGATAATTTTTCTAAAGCGGATTTAAAATAAAGTTGATAACGGCCATAGCCTTCTAATAATAACCAACCTCGTGGGTTTAACCATACTTCATCAGCGGTACTGGCTAAATAATATTGATCTTGTGAGTATTGGTCACCAACAGCGATGACTTTTTTACCGGAGGCTTTAAACTCTGAAATTGCTTTTGAAATGTCCTGAAGTTTACTTAAACCTGTTCGATTAAGGCCTTGAAGTTGAAGAACTATCATTTCAATACGATTATCGTTCTTAGCTCGTTCGATCACATCAAGCAGATCGCTCATTAATACTTCAGGTTTTTTATCTTTTTCTTGTAGAGCTTCTGTCATAAAAGCGTCTAAAGGATCTATTGCATGTTTCTGCTCAACTATATCGCCTGATAAATTAAGTAATAATGCACTACTTTTAGGTATGATAATTTCGTTTTCACCACTACCTAACGTAGTGATAAATAGAAGTAATACGAAAAAAAATACTGTGTTAACGATAATTTTTCTAAAAGTATTTAACAAACTAAAAAATTTAAACGTAAACGTCTTAATTTTACTTTGTTTTACTTGATCCTGAGAAAGTGATGTTGCTTCTGTCATAATATCCAGCGTGGTTAAGTTTATAAATAGTTGCTCGCTATGCTACTTAATTATTAGTCAGTTATGTAGTCTCAATAGTAAATAAATGTGATTTTGAAAGGATTTATGCTTATATAAGGTCTAAATACAGGCGAACTTATTAACTACATAATAGATGATATGAAAATGACTGTTTTAACGTATATAAATACTTATCAAAATATTTTAAAAAAACTTAAACACTTTAACGGAGTACCCGCACTATTTTTGCGGTTTTATCTTGCACCTATCTTTATTATGGCTGGTTATGGAAAAATGCAATTTTCGGATCCAGCAGTAAACGGTTTAGCTAATATATTCACTAGCCCTGATATCGTCGCTTGGTTTGGCAATGCTGACTGGGGCTTAGGTTTACCATTTCCAGCATTACTCGCTAACATGGCAACTTGGGTTGAGTTTTTTGGTGGTTGGCTTTTATTAATCGGACTATTTACTCGACTAATGAGCATTCCTTTGATGTTTACTATGGTTATTGCCGCCACTACGGTTCATGCTGATAACGGCTGGTTTGCTATTACCCCTACAAATCCAGATACAAGCCCAGCAAAAATGTTAACTTGGTTGGGAGTTGATAGTGCACAAGCAAGTTTAGAAAATAGTACTGAAACAGGTACTCGTTTAAACGTGATGCGTGAGTTACTCGACGAAAATGGTAATACACAATGGTTATATGAAAATGGCTCTATTGTGGTTTTAAATAATGGAATCGAATTTGCTACTACCTATTTCATTATGTTACTTGCATTGTTTTTTATTGGTGCAGGGCGCTTTACCAGTGTTGATCATTATCTGTATACTTATTATCAACGAAAATATAAGAAGAGTCTTTATAGTTGATGAATGCACAAGATCTATTATTACAACGCCAATCTACCCCTAAGCTTACTACACCGGCACCAACAGAAAGTGAACTATCGTTTATGCTTAATGCTGGCATGCGAGTACCTGACCATGCTGGGTTATCGCCTTGGTTTTTTACTGTCGTTGAAAACCAAAGGCTGGACAAATTAAGTCAAATATTTGAACGCGCAGCGTATGAGCAAGGTAGTAATGATGTAAAAATAAAAAAAGCTAAAAATATGCCGTATCGTGCACCTTTAGTTATCATTATTAGTACTCAATATCAGTTGCATGAAAAAGTGCCCAAATTAGAGCAGGCGGTTGCAGCAGGTTGTGCCGTTCATGCTATGCAAATGGCCGCTTTTAGTCTTGGTTTTGGTGCAATGTGGAGAACGGGGGATTTCAGCTACAATGCTGATGTTAAACAGGCATTATCTATAAATAAAGAAGACGATATTGTGGGGTTTCTCTATGTTGGTACCCCTGAAAATAAACTGCCAGTTAAACCGCTTAAAACTTTTCAAGATCACGTTACCTACTTATAAAATTTTTAGCTGAGTAAATAAATGAATATAGAAATAATTGATCAACCCGAAAAAGAGCTCATTGATTTTCTTGATAAACAAATAGCAGATTTTAATTGGGCCCGCTGGGAGGTTAGTGAACGTAAGCCATTAGCTATTCAAATAAAAAATGACGATGGAAGCATAATCGCAGGATCATCAGCACGTACTTTTGGAAAATGGTTACTAATTGATACACTCTGGGTTTCAGAAGAATTACGTGGACAAGCTGTAGGCAAGAAGATTCTAGAACAGCTTGAAAATACCGCTAAATCTAGGGGTTGCACGCACAGTATGTTAGATACATTAAATTTTCAGGCTATGCCTTTTTATAAAAAGTATGGTTATGAAACTCAGTGGGTTCAAGAGAATTACCCCGAAACAGGCTGTAAATACTTTATGGTAAAAGCACTTAGCTAGTAATTAATATTCAGATTACGGATATAAAAAAACCTCTTTAAAAGAGGTTTTTTATTATAATATATTTACCAAGCGTAATAATTAGAATGCTGCGTTATTCGGTGTTCTTGGGAAAGGAATTACATCACGTACGTTTTGCATGCCAGTTGCATATGCAACCAAACGTTCGAAACCTAAACCAAAGCCAGAATGAGGAACTGTGCCGTAACGTCTTAAATCACGGTACCAACTGTAATCATCTTGATTTAAATTCATTTCTGCTAGTCGTGCATCTAGTACGTCAAGACGCTCTTCACGCTGACTACCACCAATAATTTCACCAATACCTGGTGCTAAAATGTCCATTGCAGCAACCGTTTTACCATCGTCATTTAAACGCATGTAAAATGATTTAATATCTTTTGGATAATTTTGTAAAACGACCGGACCATTAAAGTGCTCTTCTGCCAAGTAACGTTCGTGCTCTGAGTTTAAGTCTACGCCCCAAGCAACTTTATTTTCGAACTTCTTATCACAGTTTTCTAAAATGGTAATAGCATCGGTATAATCTAAACGTACAAAATCATTATTGATCACTGAGTTCATGCGATCGATAACTGTTTTATCAACACGTTGTTGAAAGAAGCTCATATCATCGCTGCGCTCATCAAGAACTGCTTGGAAAACATATTTCAACATTTCTTCAGCAAGATCTGCTGCATCAGATAAATCAGCAAAAGCGATTTCTGGTTCAATCATCCAGAACTCGGCTAAATGACGAGTAGTATTGGAATTTTCAGCACGAAAGGTTGGACCAAAAGTATATACTTTTGAAAGGGCACAAGCGTATGTCTCTACGTTTAATTGTCCTGATACCGTTAAAAAGGTTTCTTTACCAAAGAAGTCTTTTGCGTAGTCTACATCGCCTTTATCTGTGCGTGGCAAGTTTTCCATATCGAGCGTACTAACACGGAACATTTCACCAGCACCTTCACAATCTGACCCCGTGATTAAAGGTGTGCTGATCCAAAAGTAGCCTTTACTATGCAAAAAGCGATGAACTGCTTGAGCTAAAGTATTACGAACACGTGTTACTGCACCACCAATGTTGGTACGAGCACGTAAATGTGCTTGTTCGCGTAAGAATTCAATACTGTGACGTTTCGCTGCCATTGGATAGGTATCTGGATCATCAACTAACCCTAGAATTTCAACCTTAGTCGCTTGAATTTCAAATGACTGACCTTTACCTGGAGATTCAACTAAAATACCAGTAACTTTTACGGCTGCACCAGTAGTTAATTTTAGTATTTCTGATTGATAATTATCGAGATCACTGGGAGCGATAGCTTGAATAGCATCAAAACATGAACCGTCATGTACGGCTAAGAATGAAATACCGGCTTTAGAATCACGGCGAGTACGGATCCAACCGTGTACTGTCACTGCTTCACTTACAGGGAATTTACCCGCAAGTACATCAGTGATTGAGATAACTGACATTTATCAACCTCTTTACTTTATTTAATTATTGTTACTAATTTTGTACATAGATCCAGTTTTGTTTACTGGTTCAATCTGTACTAGCATTAAGGTGTGATATGTTACCTTTACTACTGCGTTTAACAAGTAAAACTTGCTGATCCGGTCTATATAAAAATAAAAAACAGTAAAATTGGCTTAAGAGGTATTAAATCAATGATATTGAAATCAAAAGACAGACGGAGTTCGACAGATATCGGGGTAGTGTTAATACGGATTTTAGCATTAAGTGGCTGGGCGTTATTTATAATTGCCATAGGCATATCTTATTATGCCGCACCAGAACATGATTATGGTTTGTTACGTTATAAAGGCATTGAAATAAGACAGTTTTGGCTAACACCATTAACAGGATATTTATATCTTGTACTTTGGGTTAGTGCATTATGTAGTTATTTTTGTTTGCTGCTTGACCATTATCGTAGCCGAAGAAAGCGTGACAGTAAGCATTTTAACTTAGTGCTATTGCTTACTGTTACGATTGCTTGGGTAATGTATATTTTGGTTAAATTAGATGAATTACAAATTTATCCATAACTATAGTTAACTGCCGATATTATAGGTTATTGCTCTAGTGATAATCCGTTAAAGCATGGTGCTTCATTAAGCACTGTGGATATAGCTGTGACAAGTAAGTTTAATTCATCTCTATTACTGATGAACGGCGGCATAATATAAATAAGCTTACCAAAAGGTCTGATCCAAACGCCAAGTTCAACGAACCTTTTTTGTATATATTCCATATCAACGGTGTCGATTGTTTCAACTACGCCAATTCCGCCAAGTACACGTGCATTATTAACTCTATCATGATTATTTAAAGGCAATAAGTGTGCTTGCAAAAAGCTTTCAATGAAACTTATTTGTTGCTGCCACTCTCCTGTATCTAATATTTGTAAACTTGCATTGGCTACAGCGCAAGCTAGTGGATTAGCCATAAAAGTAGGACCATGCATAAAACATCCTGCTTCGCCGTCACTAATAGTATTAGCCACATCATCAGTACATAATGTGGCAGCTAGTGTCATGTATCCGCCGGTTAAGGTTTTTCCTAAACACATAATATCGGGGTTTATCTCTGCCCAGTTACAGCCAAACATTTTTCCAGTCCGTCCTAAACCCGTAGCTATTTCATCTGCGATAAAGAGAATATTATATTTATCACAATATTCTCGACATGCTTGTAGATATTGAGGATGATAAAAACGCATGCCACCAGCACCTTGCACGATAGGCTCTATAATAAAAGCAGCTACCTCATGTTGATGCTCCACAAATAGCTTTTCTAATTCAACTAATTCTTTGTCATTCCAAGTTTCGAAGAAGTCGCCTTGCGGGGCAGGTGCAAAAACATTTTGCATTAATACCGGTTCAAATATTTGATGCATACCATTAACAGGATCACATACCGACATCGCAGCGAATGTATCGCCGTGATAGCCATTTTTCACTGTTAGTAATTTATGTTTTTCACTTTTACCTTTACTATGCCAATACTGAAGCGACATTTTAATCGCGACTTCTACTGATACAGAGCCTGAGTCAGACAAGAATACTTTTTGCAGTGGTTTTGGGCTAATAGCTATTAAATTTTTACAAAGATTAATAGCAGGCTCATGGGTTAATCCACCAAACATGACATGTGCCATTTTTTTGCTTTGTTCAATCAGTGCGTCATTGAGTTTAGGGTGATTATAACCATGTAATACTGACCACCACGACGACATGCCATCAACAAGTTTTTCTCCGCTTGCAAGTTTTATATAAACACCTTCAGCAGAGTCAACTAAGAAAGAAGGTAGAGGATTAGACATAGAAGTGTAGGGGTGCCAAACATGATTTTTATCAAAATTGAGCATTTTTGTGTGTTTTTTGTTCATATGTAAGGCTGGATTCAAATTTTAGGTTGACAATTAATGACTGTCGCATAGATTACCTGTTAATATTTATCGATGCAATTTTCAAATTTTAAATAAAGGTCTCACATGTCACAAACGAATTCACCTCGCCATAACTGGTCAATCCAAGAAGTAGACGCTTTATTTGCACTGCCTTTTAGCGACCTTATGTTTCAAGCACAAACAGTACATCGTGAACATTTTAATCCTAATGAAGTTCAAGTGAGTACTTTGTTATCGATAAAAACGGGTTCATGCCCTGAAGACTGTAAGTATTGCTCGCAAAGCGCACGTTATAATACTGACGTTGAAAAAGAGCGTTTAATGGAAGTTGAAAAAGTATTAGAAGCTGCAAAAATAGCTAAAGCTCAAGGTTCTACTCGCTTTTGTATGGGCGCAGGTTGGAGAAACCCCAAAGCACGCGATATGCCTTATGTTTTAGAAATGGTGAAAGGTGTTAAAGCGATGGGGTTAGAGACCTGTATGACCCTAGGGATGATAGATGGCTCTCAAGCCGATGAATTACAAGGCGCGGGTTTAGATTATTACAATCATAACCTTGATACTTCACCTGAACATTATAACTCAATAATTACAACGCGTAGCTTTCAAGACAGATTGGATACATTACAAAATGTACGTAATTCTGGTATGAAAGTTTGTAGTGGTGGCATTGTCGGCTTAGGTGAGAGTGCACAAGACAGATCCTCATTTTTAGCGCAATTAGCGAATTTACCTAAGCATCCAGATAGCGTACCTATTAATATGCTGGTAAAAATTGCTGGAACACCTTTAGCTGAAGTTGACGATTTAGAGCATTTTGATTTTGTACGTTGTATTGCCGTCGCTCGTATTATGATGCCGAAAAGTCATGTTAGATTATCTGCAGGACGTGATGCGATGAATGAGCAAATGCAGGCAATGTGCTTTTTAGCTGGCGCTAACTCAATATTTTATGGTTGTAAATTATTAACAACAGGTAACCCTGAAGCAAATAAAGATATGCAATTATTTGCTAAATTAGGTATTAACACCGAAACAGTTGCTAGCAATGATGTTGAAGAAGAAGAACAACAAATTACAACAGCTGTAGTTAATCAACAAAATAAAGAGCTTTTTTACGACGCTGCTTTATAAAAGCGCTGATAACAGAAAGTAATACGAAATAATATGCCTTTTAACTTTATTGCTGAGCAAGTTGCTCAGCAAAAAGAAAAATCCCGTTATCGCCAACGTCAATGTATTAGCGAGCAAAGTGGTCGAGAAGTTGTTGTGGCAGGAAAAAGTTATATAAATTTTTCCTCAAACGATTACTTAGGTCTCAATCACCATCCTTTGATCAATAAAGCATTACAAGAAGGAGTTGACAGGTTTGGCAGTTGCGCCAGTGGCTCTAGCTTGATCACTGGCTATCATTATGCACACCAATCTTTAGAAGATGAGGTGTGTCAGTGGTTAAATAAACCTCGTTGTTTGCTTTATAGTAGTGGCTTCTCTGCAAATGCTGGCGTTCTTCAAGCCTTAGGTAATAAGGACTGTCAGTTTATTTTAGATAAGTTAAATCATGCGTCTATAATTGACGGTGCTTTAGCAAGTAAAGCGAGTGTAAAACGTTATTTGCATAATGATCATCAGCAGCTTGTGCGTTACTTAGCAAAAAGTGAACAAGAAAATAAGCTTATCGTATCCGAAGGTGTGTTTAGTATGGACGGTGATTGTGCTGACGTAAGACAATTACTTGATATCGCCAAACAAAACCAAGCATGGCTTTATATGGATGACGCACACAGTATAGGTGTTGTTGGTGAACAAGGTCAGGGTAGTTGTAGTTTTGGTGATGTTGATATTGTGATGGCAACGTTTGGCAAAGCCTTAGCAACTAGCGGTTCATTTATCGCGTGCGATGAAAACGTTTACGATTACTTAGTGAATTTTTCACGTCACTATATTTATTCAACTGCTATTTCACCTGCGCTCGCATGGGCGACAAAAAGCAGTATTAAATTAGCACAAAGCGAATCTTGGCGACGAGATAAAATAACTGAGTTAAGTCAAATATTATCAACTAAGCTTGATAAAAGTATAAACATATTACCTTCTTCTTCATCAATTCATGCCATCGTTATTGGCAGTGAAGAAAAGACATTACAAACGTGTGAACTAATGAAAAATAAAGGTATTTGGTTAACTGCAATTAGGCCTCCTACGGTGGCAAAGAATAGCTCAAGGTTACGCGTTACCATAACCGCCAACCATAAAGAGCAAGATATCAATTACTTAGCAGATTGTTTAAATGAGGTTTTAATAAATGCCTGAAGTATTAAACAGAATAAAAATAGCAAAATCATTTGGCTCAGCCAGCCACTCATATGACGTTTCTTCTCGATTACAACGTTATACCGGCAAAAAATTAATGTCGTTTTTACCAAATAGAACTGATTTAACCGTAGTAGATTTAGGTTCAGGAACAGGATTTTTTACTGAGATACTAGCCAGTAAATATCAACAAACAATTGGGTTAGACATATCAAATAAAATGCTTTCTTTTGCTCAAGAGAAACGCAGTAAACAAATCCATTGGCTTGAAGCGGATGGTTACCATCTACCATTTCAAGATAACAGTATCGACGTTATTTATTCGAACCTTGTGATCCAATGGTGTGATCCATTAGACCTGCTAGTTAAAGAAATTTTACGGGCATTAAAACCAGGGGGCTTATTTATATTTTCGACCCTGCTTGACGGTACTCTACACGAATTAAGGTCTTCCTGGGCACAAGTCGATAATGATAAACATGTAATAGACTTTAAAACCGCAGAAGAGCTAACGCCCATTTTTGATAACTCATCGAGTCGATTACTTGAGCACAGCACGGTAGATCTCGTTTTAGAGTACGAAAACGTTCTTCATCTTGCGAGAGAATTAAAAGGACTTGGTGCTAACCATATACCTAAACAAAAAGGTAAGGGTTTAGCTGGAAAAGATAAATGGCAAAAAATGACAGAAAGTTACCAAGACTTTCAAGAACCTAGTGATATTTACCCCGCTACTTATCGTGTATATTCAGGAATTTTAGTAAAACTTAATGATTAATATATTTATAACCGCAACCGATACCGACGCGGGAAAAACGTATGTCGCACAAGCGCTAACAGCTGCTTTAGTAAAAAAAAATCAACGCGTTGCTGTTTTTAAACCAATATCCGCAGGTTGTCGACTTGTAGGCTCCCAAGCAGGTGATGTGTTAATTAATGAAGATGCAGAACAGTTAATGAATCAAAGTAATTGTTCGCAAAGTATCACTGAAATTAATCCGATAGCGTTTGAACCAGCGATAGCGCCACATATTGCAGCTAAATTAGTAGATAGTGTAATAACATTAAGTGCAATACACGCTAGTTATAAACATATTAAAAAGAGAGCATGTGATTTCATTATCACAGAAGGTGCTGGTGGTTGGCGTTTACCTTTAGGTAATGGTAAGTATTTATCTGAGTTTGCTAAGTTAACAAAGCAAAAAGTAATTTTAGTGGTTAATATGAAACTCGGTTGTTTAAACCATGCGGTGTTAACTTATGAAACAATAATTGCTGATGGTTTAGACTGCATAGGTTGGGTAGCAAATTTCCCTGAGCCTATGGCTTATTTACATGAAAACATAAGTGAATTAAAAACTTTAATTCCTGCGCCTTTACTTGCTCAGTTAGGATTTCAAACCGATATAAATGAAGCAGCTGCCGAGATAGATTTGTCAGCTATCACACAGCTGCTTTAATATTTATTTTAGCTAAAGTAAAAAACTTAATTCTTCAGTTAATTCAATTGTGCGTTTATTACCTGCTTTAAACAAAAAACCACAGGGTTGTTCTATTAACTTATTTGCTTGTAATGAAAGCTTATTGTTTACAAGCTTTAAAGCACTGCCTTCAACAATGCCGACAATGGGCATTTCTGCATTAATCACCATAAATTCAGCTAAACGTTGCTCCCGTGTTTCACCATTATGTCCAGGAGGATTAAAATCTGTGTAATGTGGGTTAAGCTGAAAAGGCACTAAATTAAGGGCGTTAAAGCTTTTAGGTTCAATAATCGGCATATCGTTAGTCGTACAAATGCTCGCGCCAGCTACATTTGAACCTGCACTCCAACCGATGTAAGGCGTTCCATTATTTACCTTTTCTTGGATAGCATTTATCACGTTGTTTTCATAGAGTTGATGTAAAAGATGGAATGTATTTCCACCGCCAATTACGATAGCTTTAGCATTATTTACAGCTTCAATAGCATCATCGAACTGATGAATACTTGTCACTCCAATGTTTAATGATTGCAAAGCATCTTGTACTTTATTCGTATAATTATCATAAGTTAGATTAACACCTGCGTAAGGAATAAATAGTACTTCTCTAATTCCTGCTAAATGATGTTCGATCATCGCTTTAGCATGTTCTAAATATGGAGTATTACCAGCACGTGAGCTACTCAACAGTAGCAAATTTTTGTTTGTCATTTTTATCTCTTAATATTTAGTGTTCTACTTCTAATACATTGCAACCATTTTAGGTTACTTATTTAATTCATTCATACAAGCACTCGCAATAAACCCTGAACGTGTTTTATACGCAGAGGATTTACTGACCCGATCATCTATTTGTTTGATAAGCAGCTCAGGTAAGGTGACATTGATTTTATGACTTTTACCTAAATAAGGCGTTATGTCGATATCAATAATACACCAGATAACATTAAGGTTTGTTTCTAAATGATTATCAATGGTTGTTGCATGCGGAATCGGCTCACCGTACTCCGATAAAATTGATAAGTGTGCAGCAATACTATCGTTCATTTTACTTAACGCAATATCAATATTTTCCCCATTACATTCACAACCCGGTAAATCTGGGACGGTGACTTTATAGTGCTCGGTTCCAATTATTTTTTTTAATGCGACAGGATATTTCATCTTTATTTCCTAATATAAAAATCAATCAAAGTATAACCCTGACAACCCTGTATATCAACACCCTTTGGACTCTGGTAACTCTAATTGTTTGCTTTTAGATAACCCTGGTAACCCTTGTTGGTGCGTGCACTATAACCCCGACAACCCTTGGTATTTAATGTGTAAATACTTACTTAATCGTTAATATCAATAAACAGGAGGGTATGGTTTATTGTGATTTAGCTGTGCTATTTTCTTAATGATTAATTTAGAGAGTCTTTAGAGTTACTTATACTGGTTCACTTAAAGTAATTTTGAGATAACTGGCATGTATAAATTTTATAACTGTAGCGATATTTAAAAAAATTCAGATAATATTTTTAAGATTTGATAGATTTATTTCAGCTAAATGTAAAGGTTCGTGAAGTGCTACTTAGATAAAATCACAGGTTAACAGGTACAAAAAAGCCGCTAATATTCATTAGCGGCTTCTTGGTATTAGAGCTTTATTGCTTACTACTATTTGAGCATTTTGAAAATTTTCTTGGCGATGTCTGTATTGTCAATATTACCATAAAAGGTTTCACTGTTTTTGCCCAGCGCATGAACGGGAACATCAATCGCAGTATGCCCGCCTGATGTCCATCCAGTGTTTGTTCTAATATCTATGATGCTCTTAATGGCTGAAGATATAATATTCACTGTATTAGGCTCTGTAGTTTCAAGCTTCTTTTTGTCATCGAGTTGTTTATATGCTGATAATTGCTTATTGGCAATATTTTTTGCAACTAGTATTTGTTCAAATTCGCTGTCGGTTACCTTAAAGTTAAGTAATTTAGTCAAGCTATTTTTTGTTATAGTATTTTTTGAAAGCTTCTTCGCTATTATTTTCGGCGAACTTTTCATTGTACGTAAAATTTCAGGGCGCCATTCGTACTTACCATTTGCACCTACAGTTAACCCTCCAGTGCTATGATCTGCCGTTAATATTACTAAAGTATCTGGGTTTTCGTTGACGTACTTTTCGAGGTATTCCATGGTCGTGGCTAAGTCTGACATCTCAGCCATTGCAGAAGCAATGTCATTTGAATGTCCTGCCCAATCAACTTGGCTTGCTTCTACTAGCATGAAATAGCCATTTTTATTTTCGAGTTGCTTAATTGCTGCTCTAGTCATAGTTAATAACCGCTTGGGATCTTTATCATCAAGAGCCCAAGGTAGTCCTACATTAGCAAATAAGCCTATAACTTGTGTTTTATCTTTAAGGTGAGCCAATGATTTATAGTTATCGACATACTGAAAACCAGCGGCCTTAAATTCATCGACTAATTTTCTGTCTTCACGAATAAAATGCTTCCAGCCTCCGCCAAAATAGACATCAGCTTTAATGCCATTATCTATATAACTGTCGGCGATGGCATCATAATTTCTTCTGCTCTCGTTATGCGCCAAATAAGAAGCAGGGGTTGCGTGGTTTATTTGTGAGGTAACAACGATACCTGTTTTTTTGCCTTGTTTTTTTGCGAATTCTAAAACAGTTTCGACACTGTTTTTATTAACGTCTAAACCAATTGCACCATTGTAAGTTTTATAGCCTGTAGCAAGAGCTGTTGCACTTGCTGCTGAATCGGTAACGTAGCCTGAAACAGGAGCAGGATAAGTACTTGCAGAACCTACAAGTAAACGATCAAATACGGTTTCTTCAATGAGTTCAGTTGCAGGGTTATCACTAAAATAGCGGTATGAAGTTGTATACGCAGGACCCATACCATCGGCTATTACCATAATGATATTTTTGGGAGACTTATTAGTTTGTGGAGTATTTGCTTCTACAGCTGAAATGGCCGTGGAATCTTCAATAGTTTTACACGAGGTTAAAGCAAGTACGATGCTGACAGCAGAAAAAAGTTTTTTCATTTTTTACTTCTTGTTTAGTTTTATCAATTATTAAATTTTTTGTGTTTTATTATTTATTAAGTAAAAGATTTACCCATACCATACGATGATCTGAAGATGCAGCTCGGTCTTGAATTAGTCTAAAAGCATCTTCATTCTCTGATGGCCAAAAAACGCCTGAGTCTTTAATGCTAAACCCTACCTTTGATGGTAAAACATAATCTGCTCTCATTCGCCAAAATGCAGTGTGATATTTAGCATTAACGTTGTCAGGGCTATGTTTTCCTCCACCTTGGCTGTGAGGTTTTACATCTTGAATTTGAGCATGGGACAACAAGCCTAAAATACCGGTAGTTAACGCGTCACCATCGACAGTTGATGCATTTAAATCCCCAAGAATAACGAAAGGAGATGATTGTTTTAATCCACCTTCAGCACCTTTATCATCATATATATAAGAAGAGTTATTCGTTGAAAGATAATCGGACCAAAAACGAATTTCATCATGATTACGCTTACCGTTCCTATCTTCTGGTCCATCAAATACTGGTGGTGTAGGGTGGCTTGCTAAAATATGCACTACTCGACCATTAACTTGAACAGGGATATCCCAATGAGACTTTGAAGATAACCTCATATTTTCCCAAGCTTCAGCGGAAAACCAAGGTTTGGAGGTATTAGGGTCAATAGGCTGTAGGGCATTAGGCATGTCACGCCATTTAAAATGTTGGAATGTACGAATGTTTTCTTTATTAATTGGGTATTTAGACAATAGCACCATACCAAAGTGGCCCGAGAAATGACCATATCCAAAACCATCGCCAGGTAAAACACCTTGTTTACCATTGCCATCTAGATCATAGCCAGAATTGATACCGGTATTTACTTGCCCTTGATAAAAATAAGGGAAATCAATAGCATTTTGTCCATGCTGGCCCTTATTTAAGTACTGCTCTATGAATATCTCTAAACTACGGTGTTGATTATTTTCACTATTATCTTGGTTATCAAATTCGTTAAGTAAAATAATATCTGGGTTAACACGTTGGATAATTTCGGCGATATTTCTAATTTGTTGATGGTTACTCTCTAAAGCTTGAGGCAAGCTTTTATTGGAAACTACATTCACTTCCTGGTTTTCATCAGACTGGTAGTTTAACGCCTCCATACTTACATTAAATGTGGCTACTTTTAGTTGTGTTGCTTGTGCAGAGCTCATATAAGTTAACGCTATTGTCATAGACAGTTGTATAAGTGATTTATTCATAGAGTTATTTTAGACCACAGCCGCGCAAAATCATGTCAGTTAAAAATGAAATAACTTTTTCTACGTCTTCGTCTTCGTAATCAGCTCTATTCATTATAGTTAAAATTTGTGTTTCAAAATCTGCATAATGTTGTGTTGCAGACCAAATAAGAAAAATTAAATGTACGGGGTCAACATCGCGCATTTCACCATTGTCTATCCATTGCTGGAATAATTGCGCTTTTTCTCTCACCCATTTACGTTGGTAAGTACGGGCGAAATCTTTTAAATGTTGAGCACCTTGAATGATCTCCATCGCGTAAATCTTTGATGATTCAGGATGTTTAAATGACATCCTTACTTTGGCGTCAATAAACTTTTCGATTGCTAATTTAGGGCCATCTTCAGGGTTTATATCTCCAATGCCTTCGTCCCACATCTGCAGGGTGTGCTCTAATACAGCATGATAGATATTTTCTTTATTTTTGAAATAATACAGAATATTCGCTTTCGGTAGGTTGGCTCTATCAGCAATAGACTGTACCGTAGCTCCTCTATATCCTTGCAAAACAAACTCAGTACTCGCCGCCATCAGAATTTTATTTTGGCTTTGAACTCGAATATTCCCTGTTTTTTTTATTTCTTTATTATTATTCATTAAGTTGCTCTATATATAAAAGGTATAAATCTAATACTTTAAATTGATATATCTTACTTTATTACTATCTGTTGACCATTTAGTTAGTTTTTTAGTTCTTCAGGTTTCACTGTTTTTTTTAATTGATTTAAGTGAAAATTTTACAATCAGTAATGAAATTCTACTATAAATGTTTCCACATTTATTTGAAAGCGAACTTTAAAGCTTCTAGAGATATATTTGCATAAGAGTTTACCTCTTATTTATTCGGATAATTATGCTTTATTTACTTAAGTTGCTGTAAATGCGGTTGTTTAAAGGGTTTTAGTTATTGTGAAACCTGACTGGTTGAACAGCTTTATACTGAAAGGTCATTAAAACCTAATTATAGATAATAAATACTTATAGATAGGATATATTCATTATCAATTCTATGAATAGCGCGATTATATTTATAAGTTGTTGTATATGCTGTATTAAATCGTGGCTAAATCGAGGCTTGAACGTTATATGTTATTTGTTTTTAAAAATCTGTAAAAATATGTAATGAAAATGAAATAAAAATCTGGTCTAATTTCACTCGAAATAAAAAACAGAGCAACTGGTTAAGTTTTTTTGGTTGCTTCGATAATAATAAAATATTGATACTTTAAAACGTAACCAAGGAATAATAGATGAACACTCATCGTCTTTCACGAATAACTGGCGCAATTGTACTAGCGCTTGGACTTACTACTTCAGCATTCGCTGCTGATACATCATCATCTCTACGAGGAAAAATAGTAAGTGACAGTGGTGCGCCTGTTACAGGTGCAACAGTTACAGTTATACATACGCCATCTGGCTCTAAGAAAACAGTTAAGCTAAATGAGAATGGCGTTTTTTCTGCAAGTGGTTTAAGAGTTGGTGGTCCTTATAAGGTCATTGTTGATTCTAATATTTACCAGGATCAGACATTAGAAAATATTTTCTTAATGTTAGGTAAAACCTCACAAGTTAGTATCGAATTAGGTTCAGTAGAAATAGAGCGTATTGCTATTACTGGTAGTAATCGTCATAGCCTTATTAATGGTTCTAAAAATGGCATAGGCAGCGTATTTGGTAGTGATGCTATCAATCGTGCACCAGCGTTTGATCGTGATTTAAAAGACATCGTTCGCCAAAACCCTTTAGTTAACATTGCAGATTCTGATAGTGGTGAAATGTCAGTTGGTGGTGTTAATCCTCGTTTTAACAGTATTTCTGTTGATGGCATCAGACTAAATGATGACTTTGGACTAAATGGTAATGGTTATCCTACTAATGGCTCTCCTATTTCTATGTTAGCTATTGATCAAGTTTCAATCGATATTACACCTTTTAATGCTAAAGCTTCTGGTTTTACTGGTGCTTCTGTTAACGCTGTAACCAAGTCTGGAACGAATGAGCTTTCTGGTGAAATGTTTTATGAGTACGGTAGTGACTCATTAGCAGGAAAACCAAAAAGAGATGATGGTACTGAAATTGATTTAGACTTTGAGCGTAAGACATACGGTCTTGCCTTAGGTGGTAAAATAATTGAAGACGAATTATTCTTTTTTGTTACTTATGAAGAATCAAAAAATCCATATGTTAACAATTATGGCCCAGCAGGTTCAGGTGCATCTCAGGAAAAAGATTGGTTAACAACTGATATTATCACACGAGTACAAAACATATCTAAAGATGTATATGGTTTTGACGCCGGTGGTTTAGCACAAGGTTTATCAAATGACAGTGAAAAGCTGATTGCTAAGCTTGATTGGAATATTAATGACGATCACCGTGCTGCATTTACTTATCAAGACACTAAAGATAATTCCGTTAGAGCACAACATACATCACGTTCAAACGAGTTCTCGTTATTAAGTAACTGGTACAATGTTAATGCCACAATCGAAGCTTATGCTTTGCAAGTGTATTCTGACTGGACTGATGAATTTTCAACACAATTTAAAGTCGCTTATAAAGATACTGCAAATGCGAGCCAATCATTTTCAGATGCACTAAATAGTGACAAAATTGGTCAAGCTTGTATTCGTGTAGTAGATACAAATTCTCGTTGTAATCGAGCTGATTCAATTTGGGTTGGAGCTGATGCATACCGTCATAACAACCAATTAAGTAATGAAACATTGACCATTGATCTTGAAGGTGAATATTTACTTGATGAACACACTTTGTCATTTGGCATTGGATATGAAGAAATCGAAATATTTAATACTTTCGTACCTTTCTCACGTGGTGATTGGGTGTTTGATTCTGTAGATGACTATGAAAATCAAAATGCATCATATGTATCATATTCTAATGCATACACAGGTAACTCTGATGATGCTGGCGCTAGCTTTTCAATTGAAAACTTCCACCTTTTCCTTGAAGATAAGTGGGATATCAATGAAGATTTATGGATCAATGCAGGTATTCGTTATGAAAAAATTGGTACTTCAGGCCTAATTCGTGAAAACGAAAAATTCGTAGATCTATATGGTTTCAGTAATACCAATAGCTTAGATGGTAAAGATATTTTCTTACCACGTATTGGTTTTAATTGGACAGTTCAAGAAGATGTTACTGTTAGTGGTGGTATCGGTCGCTATTACGGCGGCACACCAAATGTTTGGATTTCAAATTCTTATTCGAACGATGGCCAAATTAACGTACGTGCAAATACATGGGATGTTGACAAAACTAATGCAATGCTGAATCAACCGCCAGTTGGGGCAGTTTTGACACCAGGTGATGGTGATGTAAATGCTATTGATCCAAACTTTAAGTTACCAAGTGAATGGCGTGCAGGTCTTACAGTTAATCACACAGCTGATTTAGGTGAATACCTAGGTGACGATTGGGATCTTGAAGCTAGTTATATGTATGTAAAACAAGAAAACTCTGTACAGTGGAAAGAATTGTACCGAGAAACGCTTGATATAACTGTTGGCCCTGACGGACGTAACCTTTATACGGGGATTGAACCTGATAGCCGTAGTGAACGTTATGATATGTTACTGACAAATTCGGATCTTAATGGTAAACGTAAAACATTCACGTTAAGTGCATCTAAGAACTTTGATAATGGCGTGTACTTTAACATGTCTTATGCAAACCAAAATGCAAGCAATGTAGTTCCAGGTACAAACTCTACAGCAACTTCTAATTTTGAAAAGTATCAAGTTGCCGACCGAAATAACCCTACTATTGGCAGAAGTCGTTACGAAGTAGAGCACAGCTTTAAATTAAACTTATCTTATAATACTGAGTTTTTTGAAGGATATCGTTCAACATTCACCTTACAAGGTGAGCGTTCTTCTGGTCGTCCATATAGCTGGGTATATGCAGATGGTTTTGACACCTTTGGAGCTCAACACAAGTTTGATGATGGTGAATTCTTACCTTATATTCCAACGGGTGCTGATGATGCTGCTGTAAACTATGCCGACGGATATAGTTACGAACAGCTTAAAGAAGTATTAGACGCTAATGGTTTGTCTGGCAGCGCAGGTCAAATATTATCGCGTAATACTGAAAACGGTCCTTGGAACTCACGTTTAGATTTTAAATATGAGCAAGAAGTGCCTGGATTCATGGAAGGTCATAAAGGTGTATTTTATGTTTCTGTTAAAAACGTTCTTAACTTAATTGATAGCAGCGCTGGTAAAGTAAACACTACTAACTTCTTTAACAATAGAGAATTGGTTGGTGTAAGTTATGATAAAGATAACAATGTTTATACATACAGCGAAGGCTTTAGAGATACTGAACCAACATACCTTGATGCAGAACGCTCTGCATGGAGAGTAAAAGTTGGAATCAGCTACAAATTCTAATAACTTTTAAATTGCTTATAAAAACCCTTTAGTTTTGCTAAAGGGTTTTTTTATTGTGAGATAGATTGTAGCTCTATTACTTGACCGTTTGGTCAGGTATGGTATTCTTCTAGTCATTACTTCTATATTATGCGGAAGATCATGAATACCACAACTTTTGAAATACCAACAGGCTTAAAAGAAGCGGCAGTTGCTGCTTATCATAAAGCTTATGCGCCTTATAGTAAGTTTCACGTTGGCGCTGCAGCATTAACAAAGCAAGGGAACATTGTTCAAGGATGTAATGTCGAAAATGCTTCCTACGGTTTAACAGTATGTGCTGAACGGAACTGTATTAGTCATGCAGTGATAAATGGCGAACAAAGCTTTCAAATGATCGTTATCTACACTGAGCAAGATAAGCTTACGCCACCTTGTGGTGCTTGCCGTCAAGTAATCGCTGAATTTTTCGAGCAATCAGCCCCAGTGATTGCAGTTAACCATAACAATGACCAGCAAGTTTGGATCGTTGAGCAATTATTGCCTAATGCTTTCACACCAAAAGACTTGTTGGACACCTAAGGATTTACCATAATGATATTACCTCAAGAAATTATTCGTATTAAACGCAATGGGCACACTCTTACTGACAGCCATATACAAAATTTTGTTAATGGTTTAGTCGATGGTAGCTTTTCAGATAGCCAAGCGGGCGCAATGGCTATGGCGATTTTCCAACAAGGCTTGTCAGTTGATGAAAAAGTAACATTAACTAAAGCGATGATGAACTCAGGTGATGTTCTTAATTGGGATGGATACGATGCTCCCGTCGTAGATAAACATTCTACAGGCGGTGTTGGAGACAAAGTTAGCTTTATGTTAGCTGCTATCGTTTCTGCTTGTGGCGCATATGTTCCAATGATTTCAGGTCGTGGCTTAGGGCATACTGGCGGAACTTCTGATAAATTAGAAAGTATTGCAGGTTTTAATGTTGAGCCTACAATTAGTGAGTTTAAGCGTATTGTCAAAGATGTTGGTGTTGCAATTATTTCACAAACAGACAATTTAGCACCTGCTGACAAAAGGCTTTATGGTATTCGAGATGTTACGGCAACAGTAGAGTCCATTCCGTTAATTACGGCTTCTATCTTATCTAAAAAATTAGCTGCGGGCCTTGATACTTTAGTGATGGACGTTAAAGTTGGTAATGGTGCAATGATGACATCATTAGAAGACGCTAAAGCCCTTGCTGATAGCATTTCAAGTGTCGCAAATGGAGCTGGCGTTAAGACCCAAGCGATAATAACTGACATGAACCAAGTTTTAGGAACAAGTGCAGGCAACGCTGTAGAAATGTATGAAACAGCTAAGTACTTAACTGGTAAACAACGTGAACCCCGACTTCACAAAGTGGTTAAATCTTTAGCTAGCGCTATGTTAGTTAGCTCGGGTTTAGCTCTTAATGATCAAGAAGCGCAGATTAAAATAGACAAAGCACTGCATTCAGGTAAAGCGGCAGAAATATTCGAGCGAATGATTTCTGCATTAGGTGGGCCAAAAAACTTTGTCGAAAACCCATGGGGCTCAATGAATAAAGCTGAAGTTATTATGGAGGTCAAAGCGAGCCAAAATGGGTATTTAGCGAAAATGAATACCCGTGATGTTGGACTTTCTGTCGTTGGCTTAGGTGGTGGAAGAACGGCACCAAAACAGATGGTTGATCATACCGTTGGTTTTGATCGTATTTTACCGCTTGGTGTTTTAGTCAATAGTGGAGATGTTATAGCTCGGGTTCATGCTAAAGATGAAAGCTCGGCATTGCTTGCTGCACAACAGTTTAATAAAGCAATAACTTATTCTGAAGAAACTCCTGCATTAGCACCTGTAATCTACTAACCTAGGTTTACATGAAGTCACCTATTAAATAATAGGTGACTTGTATTTATTTGATTATTCTTTACAAAGTGCCAAAAATCTTATCACCGGCATCGCCAAGTCCTGGCAAAATATAACCTTGTTCATTTAGTTTTTCATCAACAGCGCCAATAATTATATTCACTTCTGGGTGGGCATCATTTAGTAATGTTATGCCTTCAGGTGCCGCAACTAAAAATAGCGCAATGATATGCTTACATCCCGATGCTTTTAACAGTTCTATAGTTGCTAATGCTGTACCACCGGTTGCTAGCATAGGATCAATAATAATTGCAGTTCTGCTTTTTATATCTGAAATTATATTTTCGTAATAACTTTCTGGTTGTAATGTTTCTTCATTACGTTGTATGCCAACGACACTTATTTTTGCACAAGGCAATACTGCAAGTGAACCTTCTAACATGCCTAATCCCGCACGTAATATCGGGACGAGTGTTGGTTGTTTATTCGCTATCATTGGCGCTGAAATTTCTCCAGACCAACAAGTCATGGTGGTGTTCTCTAACGGAAAATGCTGAGTTGCTTCAACTGTTAGTAATGTCGCTATTTCTTTTGTTAACTCACGAAAAGATTTGACTGAAATATTATGGTCGCGCAATAGACTAACTTTATGTTTGACAAGCGGATGTGAACTTTCAAAAACTGACATAGTGCGTTCCTTGTTCTTATTATTAAAGGGGGATTTTCATAACATAATCTGTAGGATATATAATAGAATAAGTTAATATTATTACCAGACTAATTCCTTAAAATGAGTTCGACACAGAGGTTCATAACGCTCATTCCCTCCAACTTCTACTTGTTGTCCCACTTTAACAGGAACACCATTTCCATCTTGTCTGATTACAAAGTTTGCTTTACGCCCACAATGGCAAATTGTTTTTAACTCTACCAGCTTGTCAGCCCAAGCGAGAAGGGCGGCACTTCCTGAAAAAGTTTCACCTAAAAAGTCTGTTCTTATCCCATATGCTAATACTGGAATATGCAATAAATCTACAACATCTGTTAATTGTTTTACTTGCTCGGTAGAAAGGAACTGTGCTTCATCAATAAGTACACAATCAACTTTTGCAGCTTGATGTTTTTTCTTAATTTCATCAAGCATATTACTGCATTCATCAAATAAAAACGCATCTGCGTCGATACCTAAACGTGAAGCAACCTTACCTTTAGCAAATCTATCATCTATTTTTGCAGTATATATTACGGTTGATAATCCACGTTCTTGGTAATTGTATGATGACTGAAGCAGGTGAGTTGATTTACCTGCATTCATCGATGAATAGTAAAAATATAGTTGTGCCATGATTTACTTCTTTATATTAGTAACTACTGTTGGTGTTTTGCTCAGTGCGATGTTCAAGAGTAATAAGTAAACTATTAAGTAGGCTGCTAGCACCAAAACGGAAATGATTATTATCCGCCCATTCTGGGCCTAAAATATTATCTGCTAGTTCAAGATAAACAGCGGCATCTTCAGCATTTCTAACACCGCCTGCTGGTTTAAAACCAACATCAACGTTTTTGTTCATTATCACTTCTAACATTATTTTAGCGGCTTCTGGTGTTGCATTAACCGGAACTTTACCTGTAGATGTTTTAATAAAATCAGCGCCACCATTAATTGCAATTTCACTGGCTTTTTGAATTAATTCAGCTGACTTTAATTCACCTGATTCAATAATAACTTTAAGTTTAGCGAGTTCACCACAAGCCTGTTTGCATACTTTTACCATATCAAAGCCAATACTTTCATTACCTTGAATTAATGCGCGGTAAGGAAATACTAAATCCACTTCATCAGCTCCATATGCAACTGCAGCTTGAGTTTCAGCTAAAGCGATATCTATATCATCATTGCCGTGTGGGAAGTTGGTTACCGTAGCCACTTTAATCTGAGGTGTTTGTTGTGCTTTTAATAATTTCTTTGCAATAGGAACAAAGCGTGGAAATATGCAAATTGCGGCTGTTTCACCAGCTGCTGATTTTGCTTGTTGGCATAATGCGTTAATTTCATCTACGGTTTCCATGTCCGTAAGACTCGTTAAGTCCATTAAAGACAGGGCGCGCTGAGCGACAGTTTTAAGATCTGACATTATTTATATTTTCCTATTCTATATCTACAAAGAAATGAATACGCCAGCAATAGCTGCGCTCATTAAATTGGCTAACGTTGCGGCAAGCATAGCGTGTACACCGAGTTTAGCTATATCGCGGCGACGACCAGGAGCCATCGAACCAATACCACCGAGTAATATAGCGATTGAAGATAAGTTAGCAAATCCACACAGAGCGAAAGTAACAATTGCTTGGGTTGCAGGTGAAAGTGTATCTTTTATTTCAACAAAATTTACATAAGCGAAAAATTCGTTTACAACAATTTTTTGGCCTATGAAGCTGCCCGCTTGTAGCATTTCACTAACTGGAACACCAATAATATAAGCGAAGGGTGCAAAGAGGTAACCTAAAAGAAATTCAATAGTAATGCCATCGTAGCCAAAAAAGCCGCTAATTCCACCGACTATGGTATTTAATAGGGCAATTAGTGCGATAAAGGCCAGAAGCATGGCTCCAACATTAACTGCTAACTTAAGACCTGATGCGGCACCTGACGCGGCAGCATCTATTACGTTAGCGGGTTTATCATCACCTTCATCAAAATCAATAGAGTCTTGAATTATTTTTTCTGGTTCTGTTTCTGGGTATATAATTTTAGCCATTAATAAACCGCCGGGAGCAGCCATAAAAGATGCTGCTATAAGGTATTTAAGGTCAATACCTAAGCCAGCATAACCGGCCATAATTGAGCCCGCGACGGAGGCTAAACCACCAACCATAATAGCAAATAACTCAGAACGAGTCATTTTGGCGATATAAGGACGAACAACTAAAGGTGCTTCTGTTTGGCCGACAAATATATTCGCCGTAGCTGAAAGTGATTCCGGTTTACTGGTTTTTAATAGTTTTTGTAAACTACCGCCAATTATTCTGATCACCCACTGCATAATACCTAAGTAATAAAGTACGGCGATTAACGAAGAAAAGAAAATGATGTTAGGTAGAACTCGAATGGCAAATACAAAACCCACGCCATTATCAAACATCGCATCAGTTCCAAGGCCACCAAAGAGAAAATTAATTCCAACTTTTGCGCTATCAATAACACTTTGAACACTTGCTGTTATTGAGGTTAATACGTCTTTGCCAAAAGGAACATATAAAACAAAAGCACCTAATAACATCTGTAATAAAAAAGCAAAACCTACGGTACGAATGTTAATACTTTCTCTATTCTTTGACAGTCCATAGGCAATTGCTAATAAAACAAATATACCTATTACCCCTCTATATGCGGCAAAATCCATAAATACCTCTTACTTTAGTTATTATTATTATTATGTTTCTATTATTGTATTTTCTAGTGGTAATTTTGATAATTGTCGAATTTTTGCCTTAAGTACTTCTATGGCCATTCTATTTTTCCCACCGCGAGTGATCACTATATCAGCCCAAGCTTTCGAAGGTTCAATAAATTGATAATACATTGGTCTTACGGTCTCTAAATATTGGCTTGTTACTGATTCGATGCTTCTATTACGCTCAATTAAATCACGCTTAATACGTCTAATTAAACATATATCAAGTGGAGTATCCATGTAAACTTTGATGTCAAATTGGTCTCGTAGCGCCTTATTTGATAACAGTAAGATCCCTTCAACTAAAACAATTTTTGTCGGTGTAAATACCCGAGTCTCATCAAGGCGAGTATGAGTTTTATAACAATAAATAGGAACATTTACCGACTGGTTTTCAGTGATTTTCTTTAAATGTGAAACGAGTAAGTCATGTTCAAAGGCACTAGGGTGGTCATAATTAGTTTGCTCGCGCTCAGACATCGACAAGTGAGATTGATCGCGATAATAGGCGTCTTCATTAAGAATAGAAATGCCTTCTTCACCTAATTCATCTATGAGCTCGTCATGAATCGTTTGTGCAAAAAGCGTTTTACCTGAAGCGGATGGGCCTGTAATGGTAATAATTGTCGGTTTATTTGTGTTCAATGTTATTGCCTATTAATACCTGTTGATAATTCTGCTTTAAAAAATAATTGAACCTGTAATTCAAGGTAAATTTCAAAGTAATTAAAAACTAACTTATACTTTTAGGGTCACATGATAAAAATGCGAGACTTTATGATGAAATAATTTTAGCCGCATTATTTACCCTAATTTTAAAAGATGATAAATTATCACAACTTGACCATGTGGTCATGTTTTATTCTGGAATTTATGAATATAAATTGAAAATGATTAAAAAGGAAATGGCATGAGCCGCGCAATAGTTTTAGTAATCGACAGTTTTGGAATTGGTTATTCACCAGATGCAGATAGTTTTGGTGATGTGGGCGCAAACACTCTCGCCAATCTTGCTAAAGCTTATTATGCTGAAACAGGAAAAGCTATTAACTTACCAAACCTGGCAAGTTTAGGCTTGTTTAAAGCCTGTTACCAAGCATCAAATATTGAATTCCCACAGTTAGGCGGTGAACCTACAAAAGGGGCTTATGGTTTTATGCAAGAGATAAGTACGGGCAAAGACACACCTAGCGGTCATTGGGAAATGGCAGGTGTTCCAGTACTTTTTGACTGGGGGTATTTTACTGATAAAGAAGATGCATTTCCAAATACATTAATTGAAAAAGTTAACCAAGCCACCGGATACCAAGGTATTTTAGGAAACTGTCATGCGTCAGGTACCGAAATTTTAGAAAAATTAGGTGAACAGCACATAAAGACGGGATTACCTATTTGTTATACTTCAGCTGATAGTGTTTTTCAGGTAGCGGCTCATGAAGAACATTTTGGTTTAGATAAGCTTTATGAATATTGTGAAACTGTAAGAGCAGAACTTGAAGACTTAAATATAGGGCGTGTTATTGCTAGACCGTTTATTGGTGATTGCCCTCAAAACTTTGCTCGTACGGGGAATCGCCGAGATTATTCGGTATTACCACCAGCCCCTACTGTACTCGATAAAATTTCTGCTGCAGGAACTCATGTTATTAGTGTGGGAAAAATAGCTGACATATTTGCCCATCAGGGGGTTAATGAAAAAACTAAAGCGACGGGGTTAGACGCGTTATTAGACGCTACCATTAACCATATTAATAGCGCGCAGGATAATTCTCTAATATTTACTAACTTAGTTAATTTCGATCAAGATTTCGGACATAGACGTAACCCGATTGGTTATGCTCAGGAACTCGAAGCTCTTGATGCACGTTTACCTGAAGTATTAAAAGCAATGACAGACCACGATATTGTGTTTTTAACCGCTGACCATGGTTGCGATCCAACTTGGCCTGGCACCGATCATACGCGTGAATATGTACCTATATTGGCTTATCATCACAATATTCCTTCTGTAAATTTAGCAGAACGCCAAACCTTTGCTGATTTAGGGCAAACCATTGCAGATTTGTTTGATGTTGAAGCGATGAGTTATGGTACGAGTTTCTTAACTGAACTTACATTTGATAAAATATAGCACTGGAGATTTTAGTTAGCTGTTGATAGGAACTTTCCCGTGAACAGTAAAAAGGTTAGCATTGCTAACCTTTTTACTAAGTAAATATAAATAAGCTTATAATATACTTTCTAACGTCAATTCCATCATATCCCTAAAGGTCGTTTCACGCTCATCTGCCGTTGTTTGCTCGCCAGTTTTAATATGATCGCTTACTGTTAAAACGGTTAAAGCTTTTTTACCGTACTCAGCAGCAACACCATAAAGGCCAGCAGCTTCCATTTCTACAGCTAAAACACCGTATTTTTCCATGGTTGCGAACATTTCAGGTTGCGGTGTGTAAAATAGGTCTGCGGTGAATATATTACCCACACGAACATCTTGATTTAATCGTTCAGCGGTATCAACAACACTCTTTAATAGCGAAAAGTCTGCACATGCAGCGAAGTCTACGTTATGAAAACGTTGTCTATTAACATTAGAGTCTGTACTTGCTGCCATACCAATAACAATATCGCGTACTTTTATATCATCCCGAACCGCGCCACAAGAGCCGATGCGAATGATACTTTCAACGCCATAATCTTTATAAAGTTCAGTTGCATAAATCGAAACACTAGGTATACCCATGCCTGATCCCATAACAGATATAGGTTTTCCTTTATAAGTGCCGGTGTATCCAAACATGTTGCGCACACGTGTGATACATTTTACGTTTTCTAGGAAATTTTCGGCAATATATTTTGCTCTAAGCGGATCGCCTGGCATTAATACGGTTTTGGCAAAGTCGCCGGCTTGGGCTTCAATATGAGGTGTTGGCATAAGAGTTATCCTTTAATTTGTAAGTGTAACTCAGTAAGTTTCTAGCCATAGATGATTAAATCAACTGCTATCAAGGATGTTTTACTGAAGTATATAGTTGGCGATTAAATAGTTATCGCAAAGTGTTTACGTGGCTATGATAATACTAAGTAAAGAATCGTTCAATTATCCATTGATAACTAAGGCCACCCACATATATGCCAAAGATACCGACAATACCTGATAGTACAGGCGGTGCAGGTAATGGTAATTTAAATAGAGAAAAGATTACTCCAACTAAAATTCCTGTACCTAGTGCAGCTAATATTTCAATCATCATTGTTCCTTATTACGTTTTGTTTATTGTTTTTTTAATTGCGTCAAATTATGTTTTTCATGTGCTGATAAAAAGCTCATTTCTATTGCGTTATGTTGCAATTGCGTAATTTGCTGTTCATTTAATTTAAGTAAATTACTCGCTAAGTGGTATTCATCTTCTAATTCAATATTTTCTACGGCAGGATCATCAGTGTTTAAACAAACATTTAACCCGTTAGCTAAAAAAGTTTTAATGGGATGTTGGCTTAAATCTTTAACAGTACCTGTTTGATAATTGGAAGTTAGACAAGACTCTATACCAATATTGTTTTTTAGCATGAAATCCATCAGTTTTTTATCGCTGGCAGTAGCAACACCATGACCAATTCGCGTAGCACCCAGTTTTTCGATTGCATGCCAAACGCTTTCAGAACCAGCGGCTTCTCCAGCATGAACCGTAACTTGTAAACCAGCGTTTCTGGCTTTCTTAAAGTGATTTTCAAACAGAGCACCTGGATAATTGTATTCATCACCAGCAAGATCAATAGCAACTAAATTATCTTTTTGCGTTAATAGGGCATCTAATTCTATATGGCAGTTTTCTACACCAAAGGTACGGCTCATAATGCCAATTAAATTAATTTTTGTAGGGAATTTTTTACGTCCTTGATTAACACCTTCAATTATCGCTTCTACAACGCCTTCAATTGGTAACTGGTGAGCCATAGCAATATAAAAGGGCGAAAATCTAAGTTCAGCGTAATCGATGTTTGCAAGGTAGGCATCTTCAACGTTTTCAAAACCAATTCGAACGACATCATCTAATGAAGATATTACTTTAACGCCCCAATCCAATTTTTTTAAAAAAGCGAGCAGGTCAGCTTCATTATTGGTAATTTTAATATGAGGTAAAAAGTCTTCAAAATTAGTTTCAGGTAATTGGATATTATTTTTTTGGGCCAGTTGCCAAATCGTTTTAGGTCTTATATTCCCATCTAAATGTCGGTGAAGGTCTATCAGTGGGAGTTGCTTATTATACATGGATAAATATTGTCCTGAGAATTGAAAAAGTTGCCAGCAAAGCCAGCAACCATTGATACTTGATATATATTTTAGACTATAATCTTTAGTATGTTATTAAAGATTTATTTTTACAGAAATAGGGCAGTGATCACTTAAAGAGCGAGAAAGTGCTTTAGTGTATTTTTCTTTAAATACTAATTGCTGAAATGAGCTCTGTTGATACATGTTTTTTGCACTAGGGTTAAACACGATATGATCTATATAATCTTTATAATATCCGCCCCAACAATCAGAATTAATTGTAGCGGTTGGAGTCCAAAGTGCTTCATTACCTTCATCATCTAAGGCTTGCCATAACCCTTCTTCTTCTGTGAGTTTATTAGCAATATCTTGAGAAAAACGACGGTTAAAATCACCTATCACCATGTAAGCTTTATTGTTTTTAGCTTGTTTATCAACCCATTTTTCAAGTGGCTCTATTTGTTTACTTAGTGTTGAACATGCTTCTTTGCGTCGCAGTTCTTTACCTGATGAACTTGGCATCAGCGCAATGTTCTCTTGGTTTAGAGGGGCAGTAAAACACCCTGACTTTAAATGAACAGCAAGTAATTTTAATTCTTTGCCATTTCTCGATAAAGTTAAATCCATGCCGTGGCGAACGCGGCTCACATCTAAAGCTTTATATTCTTTAGCTATAACATTTATTCCCGCAGTCTTTCTAACGGCCACTCCTACACGTTGTACCCAATCTTTTGTGGAAAAGTAAAAATCGTATTCGTTGCCAAAGACTTTACGTGCCCAGTATTCATCTTCAACTTCTTGTAAGGCGATAACATCGGCATTAAGTTGTCTAGCGTAGTTTGCTAATTGTTTATAATCAGTTGGTTGGCGCTTGTTATATTCATGTGATCCTAACCACGGGATATTCCATGAAGCAACTTTTAACTCTTGTGAGTAGCTGGGTGAAATGTGCATTAAGCCAAATAATAAAGTAGCTGTTGATAATAAAGATTTTTGCATTAAAACGTCTCTCAGTTAAACTCATTATATAATGAACTAAAGCTAACAATAAAAATTACTTAACCATTCGGTCAAGAATTGATATAATTTGCAACATTACACTACTTTTACCGTGAGAAACAAGCTCTATGAATAAAAAATATATTACTGCCCAAGAATTGTTAGAAGATTCTTTTAGATTGGCAGCTAAAGTCTTCGAAGATGGATTTCGACCAGAATTCATTATTGGTATTTGGCGTGGTGGTGCACCGGTTGGTATTGCAGTACAAGAATATTTTGACTTTAAAAAAGTAGAAACCGATCATATTGCCGTACGTACTTCTTCTTATTATGGCATCAACAAACAAAGCAAAGAGATTAAAGTACATGGCTTACACTATATAATAGAAAATGCTAATGCTGGAGATGGTCTACTTATCGTTGATGATGTTTTTGATTCTGGTCGCAGCATTGATGCTTTGATAAAGCAGCTTAAAAAATTATCACGTAATAATATGCCAACTGATGTACGAATAGCTTGCCCTTGGTATAAACCTAAGAACAATCAAGTTGACATAATACCTGATTATTTTGTCCATGAAACAGATGAGTGGTTAGTATTTCCTCATGAGCTTTCAGGATTAACACAAGAAGAAATAGCTGAAGGAAAGTCAGATTTAGCCAACATATTAGCACTTTTAAAATAAGACGTGGCTTAGTATTTAATGAAACGTTATTCTCTTTTAGCTCTTTATTTATTTGTAACTACTGGTGTTGCAGAAAATGAACTTCACCAAAAAATGACTTTGAAAGGGAAGTGGTTAATAGAGGAAAACGGTCAATCAATGCTTGACCCGCAAACATCGGCATTGAAGTCTTGGCGCGGAAAATTACTCACACTATCAGATCAATCCGCGCATAATTCTCAACAAAAGCAACTTCATATCATCGAATCGTCTACAGGAATTGTTAACATAAGTTCAATGCGTATGGAGTTGTCAGATAACGTGGCTGATAGTTGTTTCGCCAAATACCTGGCTGACAAACCTGATTTTGAAGCCTTAGTGGTTGACCCAACTGACGACAGTGTTTTTATCGTTGTAACAGAAGATGCCCGAGAAGGTGAACAACTTTCTATTACTTGCCAAGAGCGTTTTCAACATACGGGTTCGACAATTTATCCTTCATTATTGGTTAGATTAAAACTAACGAAAAATAATGTGGTGTTAATGACGCACGTGAAACCTATTCAATTTAAAACGTCAGATAATGTTGGTGATTTTCCTAACGACGGCATTGAAGCTATGGCTATTGGGAAAAATGCTACGTTGTATTTAGGGCTTGAGAAAGACAAACAGAATAATTCAAGAGTATTTTCTTTACATTTAACTGATGATTTTTGGAAAACTGATGATTTCATTGAGGTGCAAGATACCCGTGTATCATTCCCAAAATTTACAAAAGGTGGTCACCCAATTAACGGTATGGATTATATCCCCGTTAAAGATCATCTAGGTTATCTAATTGCTGCTGCACGAAACGATGACCAGTTATGGATTATTGACTTAGCTAAACAAAAACCAACTAAAATTATTTCACTTGAGCTTTTAGCCCCGATAGCAGGTGATACCTGTAAACTTAGCAATTTTGAACCGATTAGTTATACATCTTTAGAAGGCGTTGCTGTATACGGTGATAAGATCTGGCTAATTAATGACCCTTGGCATAAACACTATATTGATAATGTACAATGTGAAGCAAATTACCAAAAATATCAAAGATTATCACCACTAATATTTTCACTACCGATTTCAAATCAGTGGTTTGAATAAAAAATTCACTAATTGCACCTATTTATATACTGTCAAATAGTATGTCGTCTTATTATAATTACAATTTAGTCGTTATTATTGAATAAATTATCGCAAATAGTTATTCGTAATTATCCTCATATTGTTTACGAAACAAACCTGAACGTTTATAATGCTCAGGTTAACCAGCGGTGCACCCGCTGGTTTTTTATGCCTAAGCAAACTTAGGCTACCTCTGGGGAATCCTCGTTAACCTTTTTTAAACAGGTAACTGGAACCTTGCAGAAAAACATTATTAATAGAGTGGGAATATATTATCAATTAGCATAAGTATTCACTTTATTAGGCATTTAGCAGATCAGAAATTAGGAAAGTAGATGAGCTCAGATTCAACAAAAATAATTTATACTATTACCGATGAAGCGCCAGCGTTGGCGACTCACTCTTTATTACCAATTATTCAAGCATATACTGCTTCTTCAGGTATCAACGTTGAAACTCGTGATATTTCATTAGCAGCGCGTGTACTTGCAAACTTCCCTAAGTATTTAACTGCTGAACAGCGTGTTAATGATGCATTAACAGAGTTAGGCGTTTTAGCTAAAACTCCTGAAGCGAATATAATTAAATTACCTAATGTTTCTGCTTCTATTCCCCAATTAGAAGCAGTTATTAAAGAACTTCAAGGCAAAGGTTATAACTTACCTGATTACCCAGCAGAACCACAAAATGAAGCTGAGCAATCAATCAAGTTAACTTACGCTAAAGTATTAGGCTCAGCAGTAAACCCAGTATTACGTGAAGGTAACTCAGACCGTCGCGCACCTGGCTCTGTTAAGCAATATGCTCGTACTAACCCTCATTCAATGGGTGCTTGGGCGAAAGATACAAAGTCTCATGTTGCTCATATGTCATCTGGTGACTTTTACGGTAGTGAAAAATCAACAACTATTGATGGCGAAACAACTGTAAAAATTGAATTTGTAGCTGAAAATGGTGATGTAACTTTATTGAAAGAACACTTACCTTTATTAGATAAAGAAGTGATTGATGCTGCAGTAATGAGTAAAAAAGCATTAGTAGAATTCTTTGAACAAGAAACAGTAAAAGCTAAAGAAGAAGATGTTTTACTTTCTCTTCATTTAAAAGCGACCATGATGAAAGTTTCAGATCCAATCATGTTTGGACACGCTGTTAAAGTTTTCTATAAAGATGTATTTGTAAAACATGCCGATATTTTTGAACAACTTGGCGTTGACGCAAATAACGGTATTGGTGACGTTTACGCGAAAATTACACGTTTACCTAGTGAGAAACAAGCTGAAATAGAAGCTGACTTAGCAGCTGTTTATGAAACTCGTCCAGAAGTTGCTATGGTTGACTCTGATAAAGGTATTACTAACTTCCACGTACCAAGTGATGTAATTATTGATGCTTCAATGCCTGCTGCTTTACGTTCATCAGGTATGATGTGGGATCGCGATGGTAAGCAAAAAGAAACTAAGTTTATGATCCCTGATCGTAACTACGCAGGTGTATTTTCAGCTGTTGTTGATTTTTGTCGTGAAAATGGTGCTTTTAGTCCAACAACAATGGGCACAGTGCCAAACGTTGGTTTAATGGCACAAAAAGCAGAAGAGTATGGCTCGCACGATAAAACATTTACTATGACAGGTACTGGTACAGTACGTGTTGTTAACGATAATGGCGTAACGTTGTTAGAACATGCTGTGGCTGAAGGCGATTTATGGAGAATGTGTCAGGTTAAAGATGCACCCATTCAAGACTGGGTTAAGTTAGCAGTAACACGTGCTAAAGCTTCAAAAATGCCAGCTATTTTCTGGTTAGATGAAAACCGAGGCCATGATGCTGAAATGATCAAAAAGGTAAATACCTATTTAGCCGATCATGATACAACAGGTTTAGATATTCAAATTTTAGCGCCTGTTCAAGCATGTGAATACACGCTAGCTCGTTGTGCAAATAGTGAAGATACAATCTCAGTGACAGGTAACGTATTACGTGACTATTTAACTGATTTATTCCCTATTTTAGAATTAGGTACTAGTGCTAAAATGCTGTCGATTGTTCCATTAATGAATGGCGGTGGTTTATTCGAAACTGGTGCTGGTGGCTCTGCACCTAAGCACGTACAACAATTTGAAAAAGAAAACCATTTGCGTTGGGATTCTTTAGGTGAATTTTTAGCACTTGCTGCTTCATTAGAGCACGTAAGCGTGAATACAGGTAACAGTAAAGCACAAGTACTTGCCGATACGCTTGATGCTGCAACGGGTAAATTCCTTGATACCAATAAATCACCATCACGTAGAGTAGGTGAGCTAGATAACCGTGGTAGCCACTTTTATCTTGCAATGTTTTGGGCACAAGCTCTTGCTGAGCAATCTGTAGATGAAGAGTTAAAAGCAGGTTTTACAGCAATTGCACAAGCGTTAACAAAGCAAGAAGAAAAAATTGTTGCTGAGTTAAATGATGCACAAGGTCCTGCAATGGATGTTAACGGCTATTACTATGCTGATGTTGAATTAGCTTCTAAAGCAATGCGCCCGAGCGATACCTTTAATACTATCCTATCTAGCTTGTTATAAGTTACGAATGTTAAGAACCGTCATAGTACGGGTCATACCGAAACAGTTATAAAAAAGGCTGAACATCTATGATGTTCAGCCTTTTTGTTATCTTGTAGTGAATAGCTACTTTGTTGAATCGCTTACGATGTAAGCGTAGTTTCACTGTTTACTGTGCGATTTTCACTCTAATTCTATTTTTTGCAACTCTAACTTCATGCAAAGAGTTCAATGCTTTTTTAGCTTCAGCGTCATTAGGCATTTCAACAAAAGCAAATCCTTTAGATTTACCTGTTTCTTGATCTAGTACTAAAGTACATTCTTTAACCTTGCCATGCTCTGAAAATAAAACTCGAATTTCTTGTTCAGTTGTAGAGCGAGATAGGTTACGAACTAATAGTTTCATAAGGGTCCATATAAAATAACAATAATATGTTTATTATCTCAATTTAGTTTGCATAGACCAAGCTATTTTATATATATATTCACCAAACAGGCACCTAAACGCTTATTTTAAACGCGCGTTTGAAATATTCATCTTATTTATAATCAATATCATCAATTCTGTATTAGTGCTAAAGCTCTTTTTCATTTATTTTTAACGTTAAATGAAAGTTAACCTATACTAAAAAAAGCAGTGTAAACCATAACTTAAATAATAAATGTTGTTAGGCTTATCCAAATATAATATTGAACCAATGCTGAGGAATAATATATGACTACAAATGTACTAATACCAACGGAAGGCGACGCTATTACTTGCGAGAATGGAGTTTTATCTGTTCCAAATAATCCAATAATCCCTTTTATTGAAGGAGATGGTATTGGCATCGATGTAACCCCACCAATGATAAAGGCAGTAAATGCCGCGGTAGCAAAGGCTTATCATAATGAACGACAAATTCATTGGATGGAAGTTTATGCTGGTGAAAAAGCGACTCAAAAGTACGACTCTGAAACATGGTTACCTGATGAAACATTAGAAATGTTTAAACAATATAAAGTGGGAATTAAAGGGCCATTAACAACGCCTGTAGGTGGCGGTATGCGCTCTTTAAATGTAGCGCTTAGACAAATATTAGATTTGTATGTATGCCAACGACCTGTACAGTGGTTTACTGGTGTACCAAGCCCTGTAAAAAGACCCTGTGAAGTTGACATGGTCATTTTCCGTGAGAACTCTGAAGACATATATGCTGGCATTGAATATAAGGCGGGCACTGAGCAAGCTCAAAAAGTTATCGACTTTTTAACACAAGATATGGGCGTAACTAAAATACGTTTTACTGAAGATTGTGGTATTGGAATTAAACCAGTATCAAAAGAAGGCACAGAGAGATTAGTAAGAAAAGCAATTAAATATGCGATAGATAACGATAGAGAGTCAGTAACCCTTGTTCATAAAGGCAACATCATGAAATACACTGAAGGCGCTTTTAAAGAATGGGGTTATCAATTAGCTCGTGATGAGTTTGGCGCTGACTATATTGCAGGAGGCCCATGGTGTTCGTTTGAAAACCCTAAAACGGGTAAAGAAATTGTGATAAAAGATGTTATTGCTGATGCAATGTTACAACAAATATTATTAAGGCCTGCAGAATATAGTGTAATCGCAACATTGAATTTGAATGGTGATTATCTATCTGATGCATTAGCAGCACAAGTTGGTGGTATTGGCATTGCACCAGGTGCGAACATTAATGACGACATAGCTATATTTGAAGCTACACATGGTACAGCACCAAAATATGCTGGTTTAAACAAGGTAAATCCTGGTTCAGTTATTTTATCAGCAGAGATGATGTTACGTCACATGGGGTGGGTTGAAGCGGCAGACTTATTATTAAAAGGCATGTCTGGAGCTATCAATGCAAAAACGGTAACTTACGATTTTGAACGACTAATGGATGGTGCAACTTTAGTTACTTGTTCGGAGTTTGGCGATTGCATAATTGAACATATGTAAATAGTAAACAACCCGTCAACTTTTAGCCTTTGGCGGGTTAATTTGTATATCACATATCTAATTCGTATTTTCAATCATCAAAATAGCTATATCGGTTAGATCAGTAACTTCACCAATACCAATAGTATTTTTTAGCTGAATTTCAAGGTCATCAGCAAGATCTTTATCTAAACCTTTCAAATAACTTATTTCGTCTCGATAATACATATTTTGAACTTTATCACTTTCTTTTAATTCAACTTTAAGAATTGCAGGCTTTCCATGGGTAGTAACTTTATTCGTATATTCCTGTAATTTTGATGCTTTTTTTAATACCGACAAATCTCGATACCAAAACGAGTAATCTTGGCTTTCATTATTATCTTTCGGTAAAACAAGTATATAGAATGCTCGGGCGCTCAGTTTTTTATATGCTAGAACTGCAATAATCGACAAGCAGGAATCTCTAAACTTTTTATTACTTAGTAAATTTAATATAATCTCTTCACTGTTTTCATTTTTATACACTAAATGCTTGAGGGCTGAGTTACCACTGAAGCTGGCGGCATTAATATATTGTTGATGTTTTGTCGCTTTTAAATAAAAGGGGATAGAGAAATGATTATGCGCATAAATATTCCTCATCGCTTTTTGTAAACCATAAATACGGCTACCTCGTTTCCCACAAGCTTCAATGTCATCAACATGCTGATAAATATATTTTCTAATTGCTTTGCACGCTAAATGTTTGCTTTCAATTGCATTCATTATTAAACGAACAGCACCATGATTGTCATAACCCAGAACAAGGTATTTTTGTCGTTTTACTGTGCGTATATTATCGATAAAAGGTACTGACAATTCAATTTCAATTTCTTCTCCTGCCTTGAACCTTGTTTCTGTTTCAAGCTCGACCAGTAAACCTTGGACCGAAATATTTTTCGTTTTACCCAAGATATGCGTTACAGTCTTATTACTTCTAGTTACTGCCATATTGAAATACAATACGAATCGATCCTCACATCTTGAGTCATCATTTTCAGCCGTGACTATTTCAGTTTTAGAAAAATCATTTATAGTGCGTAGCTGGAATTGCTTGGGTAATTGATTATCTAGCTCAGAAATAGTATTTCCTACTGAATGATATATCGTCTCATATAAACTGGTTATATCTGATACAGTGATCATATGATCACAATTACTAATAATATCTAACGCGGCCTTTGGGATTGCTCTGTTTAATACAGCCATTTTAGGGTGAACATGACAAGGTAAAGCAGATGGAACATAGGCATCTTCAGCAGAGTCAATAAATGATGATGATATTTTAACAACTTTGAATACACCCTTTTTAAAAAATCTATTAAATACAGATTTTATACTTTTATTATTAATAAAATCTTCATACCAAATCAGTGAGTAAGTAAATGTAGAGCTAGTCTTTGATTTTAATATAAGTGCATATTTATCAACTGTATTCCTATCATTTAGTGCATGTTGAATATCTTTATGGCCGAGTAAAACTGGTAAATGAAATGCTTCTTTTTCGTCACTAAAAAACTGCCATAAATCGTCATTTCCTGAAGTTTTCATTGCAACTTTTGCATGCCAAGTATTATCGTGTTTATAACAAAGTAG
>Ga0209292_1000634_pt1 | contig 45131 bp, 46 predicted proteins | sample GOMGulsemesocosm_2_FD_184634 | JGI IMG/M metagenome (GOLD analysis project Ga0209292, IMG submission 184634) | Methane-oxidizing microbial communities from mesocosms in the Gulf of Mexico - GOM9C Gulf of Mexico (SPAdes) (version 2) | ecosystem: Environmental > Aquatic > Marine > Cold seeps...
TTGTGCAGCCATGTAGCAGATTTTGCCACCGCCGCTGCCCAAGTCCAGCACTGTATCGCCTTCACGCACATAACGCGATGGATCACCGCAGCCGTAATCTCGCTCGATAATTTCAGAGGGTAAAATTTTCAGCAGGCCGGGATCGTAATCCACCGGACAACATAATGCCTCTTCACGTTGCTGCGCACCCTGCGCGTAACGTTCCGAGACATTGCTTTCAACACTACTCATTACCTACTCCAGAATTTAATTTGAGCTTTATTTATGGGCATCATTAAGACGTTTTTCCCACTTCAAATCAAGCTATAGGGCCTATCGCTTTTAAGACAGTCTGCTGAGGCTCTTTTTTTTTCAACAAGGCATTATGAGCGAATAATAACGCCGTAGAAGGGAGAAGAGCCTCAGCTGCCACGGCTCCAGGCATGAAAACGCTCCACATAACTCAACAGTTTTTCCGGCTTATTCGCCTTCTTCCAGTTACCCGCCACGTATTTATTAGCTTCGCTGAAAGTAGGATAAATATGAATGGTGCCAAGAATTTTATTCAGACCAATGCCGTGTTTCATGGCGAGAATATATTCGCCAATCAACTCACCAGCATGGGCACCAACAATCGTTACGCCGAGAATTTTATCCTTACCCGGTACCGTCAGTACCTTAATAAAGCCCTCCGCTTCACCCTCGGCAATGGCACGATCCAGATCATCAATGCCGTATTGCGTTACCTCATAGGCAATATTCTGTTGCTCGGCATCCGTTTCACTCAAGCCAACCCGCGCCACTTCCGGATCGGTAAAAGTCGCCCAGGGAATTACCGAATAATCGACTTTATACTTTTTGAAGCGACCAAACAGGGCATTAACTGAGGCGTACCAAGCCTGATGTGAGGCGGTATGAGTAAACTGGTAAGGTCCAGCTACATCGCCACAGGCATAAATATTAGGAAAACGCGTTTGCAGGTATTCATTAACCTGTAACGTACCCTGCGGCGTGGTACCAATGTTTAACTCTTCCAGGCCAAAACCTTCGGTATTTGCACGACGACCGACGGCTACCAGCACTTCGTCAAAGGCGATGTCCGCTGACCGCCCCTGATGCTCAACTCGCAACGTTTTACTTTCACCATCGCGACTAAATTTTATTGTTTTATGCGACAACCGAAGATCAATACCGTCAGCTTCCAGTTTTTTAGCTACAAATGCCGACACATCGGCATCTTCACGCGGCATCACTTTATCTGCCATATCTAGCAAAATCACCTCAGAACCCAAACGTACGAAGCTCTGCGCCAGTTCACAACCAATCGGCCCAGCACCAATTACCAACAGACGTTTAGGCTGTTCTTCAATTTTCCATAAGGTATCAGACGTTAAATAACCCACTTCTTGAAGACCTTCAATGGGCGGCACAAAGGGCCGTGCGCCGGAGGCAATGATAATGTTTTTAGTATGGATAGCCTGACCGTTAACCTCTACCGACCAAGGCGAGGTAATCTTTGCTTCACCGATAACACAATCAACACCCAAATCGGTAAAACGTTCAACCGAGTCGTGCGGCTCAATGGTTTTGATCACACCCTGTATGCGCTTCATCACTGAGGGGAAATCAACCCCGCCCGGTGCAGTTTGCAACCCGAACTCACTGGCACGGTTAAGATAGCTATTAATTTTGGCAGAACGAATCAGCGCCTTACTTGGCACACAGCCGGTATTGAGGCAATCACCACCCATTTGGTGTTTTTCAATCAGGTACACTTTGGCCTTCACTGCCGCGGCAATATAGGCCGCTACCAGCCCACCAGAACCTGCACCAACCACCACTAGGTTCGCATCAAAGTTTTTGGGCTTTTCATAATCCTTATAAACCTTACGCGCCTGAACCACATTCACCAGTTTTTTTGCTAGCAGCGGGAAAACACCCAGCAACACAAAGGACAGCAGCAGACCCGGCGATAAAATACCCGCTAGCGAATCGATCTGTGCCAACTGAGTGCCCGCGTTTACGAATACAAGCGTACCCGCCAACATGCCAACCTGACTGACAAAGAAAAACTGCAAAGCACGGATAGGCGTCAGGCCCATCACAAGATTAATCACAAAGAAGGGAAACAGCGGTACTAAACGCAGAGTAAACAGGTAAAAAGCACCTTCTTTTTCAATGCCCTGATTAATCGCTTTAAGGTTCTGACCAAATTTATCCTGCACCCAATCCCGTAATAACAGCCGAGACACCAAAAAGGCGATAGTAGCACCCAGCGTGCTGGCAAAGGACACGATTAATAGCCCCCACCACAGACCAAAGATAGCACCGCCAGCCAATGTCAGAACCGCCGCGCCTGGCAGAGAAAGGCCCGTTACAGCCACATACACTAGAAAATAGATTAATGCCGTTTGCAGGGGGTTAGCGGCTTGATAGGCGCCAATGGCATCACGTTGTGTCTTAAAATATTCCAACGTTAAATATTGGCCGAGATCAAAAAAGAAGAACGCGGCAACAAACAACAGAACCACGGCAAAAATCAGTATTTTTTTATTATTCATTATTCTCAACGGCCTTAGTGGCTCATAATTATTGTTAGTAACTTAACAACCACTATTTAAATGGCTGTTTAAGCATCCACATAACAGACCCTGTTTGTTGAGAATTAGTTTCATTCAAGCCCAAAAGCATTTGGCCGTGCCCATCGCGTGGTTGTGCTTGATAGCTACCAAACCACCGATCCCAACAACTCAGGTTAAAACCAAAATTGCTATTATGCTCATCGGCTAAAACACTGTGATGAACACGATGCATATCGGGAGTGACCACAATTTTACGTAGCATTTTGTCTATTCGGGAGGGCAAGCTCAGATTGGAATGATTAAACATCGCCAACCCGTTAAGTAATATCTCAAACAGTAAGACTGCGGCAACTGGAGCCCCCAACAACCAAACAACACTCGATTTAATAACCAAAGAAAGGGCTATTTCCAAGGGGTGAAAACGCAGCGAGGTGGTCACATCCACGCCGGTATCCGTATGATGCATACGGTGAAGGCGCCAGAAAGCAGGCACACGATGAAATAGGCGATGCTGCCAATAAATCAGTAAATCCAGCGCCACCAACGTCATCAAAAGTTCAAGAAAAAAGGGTAAATCCCACTGATTAAGCAGCCCAAACTGCGCTGTCATAGCCTGCTGCGCAACTAATACAGGCACCAACCAAGGCAACAATGTGCGAACCACCACGCCGTTTAACAGCGCTATAAAAATATTTCCAGGCCACCGCTGTGATTTTGTTTTAGATAAACGTCTCCGAGGCCGTTTGATTTCCAGACCAGCAAGCGCGCCAAAAACCAGCAGTGTTATCAATAGTCTCAGCAATGCATCATGCGGCACAGGGCAATCCTTTTTAAAGCCTTGTCGTCAAAAGGGTGTACATATTTTTTCTACAAACATGATAACCTAGCGCGTTATTCACTGAGTACTTTAAACAAACTGATTTACGAGAATTTTGGAGTCATTTCGTGTCATACAAAGCCATTAACCGCCAATATCCAGCCACCCGCATGCGTCGTATGCGTGCCGATGATTTCTCTCGCCGTTTAATGAGCGAAAATACCCTGACGGTAAATGACCTGATTTTCCCGATGTTTGTAAAAGAGGGGCGTGACTTACGCGAACCCGTGGCCTCTATGCCTGGCCAGCTACGCTTCAGCATCGACGAACTGGTTAAGGAAGCCCGAGAGCTGGTAGCGCTGGGCATTCCTGCAATCGCTATTTTCCCTAATATCGAGCAATCATTGAAAACCAAAGATGGTGCCGAAGCTTATAACTCAGACGGCTTGGTGCAACGCGCCGTTAAAGCCGTTAAGGATGCCTGCCCTGAATTGGGTATTAGCACCGACATTGCTCTTGATCCCTACACAGAAGACGGTCATGACGGCATTACCGACAAAAATGGTTACGTAATTAACGACATCACTGTCGAGGCGCTGGTAAAACAGGCCCTATCACACGCCGAAGCCGGTGTAGATATTGTTGCGCCTTCAGACATGATGGATGGCCGTATCGCCGAAATTCGTGCCATTTTGGAGCAAAACAGTTACGTTAACACCAAAATACTGGCCTATTCTGCCAAATATGCATCCAAATACTACGGCCCCTATAAAGACGCTATCGGCTCGAGCGCTAACTTTGGCACCAGCAATAAAAAGGGCTACCAGATGGATCCGGCTAATACCGATGAAGCCCTGCATGAAGTAGCGCTGGATATTGCCGAAGGTGCCGACATGGTAATGGTTAAACCAGGCATGCCCTATCTGGACATTGTTCGCCGCGTCAAAGAAGAGTTCCAAGTGCCAACATACGCCTACCAAGTAAGCGGCGAATACGCCATGCATCAAGCGGCGTTCCAGCAGGGTTGGCTGGAAGAAGAAGCAACTATTCTGGAATCTTTGATGTGCTTCAAGCGCGCGGGCGCGGATGGCGTTCTAACCTACTTTGCCAAGCAGGCTGCGCAGCTGTTACAAAAATAATTGCGCAAACACGGGCTAAGGCTGAAGGGAATAAATCAGCCCTTCGCGCAAAGAATCAGAGCTGGTCTCCAGCTCTTCAATCTCAAAGGCCTTGAACACCGCTAACATAATAGCAACGCCTGCGGTAATAATATCAAAGCGCTCTTCACTTAGGCCCGGCAATTGCAGGGCCGCCATATTTCCACCTTGGCACAAGATATCCGCCAGACGCTCAAGGCTCTTACGAGTAATACCACTTTTCACCCATCCAAGCGCCTTTAATACCTCTTCTATCGCCAGTGCTGTACCGGCAGTCCCAATGGCCTGCTGCCAATTGCCTGACAAATATATTTCACGCATTGGAATCAGCTCCGCCTCCAATGCGTGAAGGGATTGCTCAAAAGTTTCCCGGTCACTGATCTGTTGTGGAAAAAAGCGCTTAGCGTAACTAACACAACCCAGCGGCAAACTACTGCACGCCAGCACCTCATCACCCTTACCGAGCACCAATTCGGTGCTGCCACCGCCAATATCAATGATCAACGCTGACTCCGCCACCTGCTGTTGCCGGGCTCTTTTTCCAGCTAAAACGCCACGATAAATGGTGCGTGCTTCCTGCTCACCGGAAACCACCTGTACAGGCACACCCAGCAGGGTTTCAATTTCTGCAACAAAAGCAACGCTGTCTGCAGCGCGGCGTAGGGCATCTGTACCTACAACACTCACTCTTTCAGCCGGCACATGAGCAATCGCTTCAGCGAAACGCCCCAAACAGTCGCGAGCCCGCGCTTTAGCTGTTTCACTCAAGCAAACATGCTCATCCAACCCTTCGGCCAGCTGAATTTTTTCGCCCCAGCAATGTACTGGCTGCATACGACCATCGACAAACTCAGCCACCAGAATATGAAAACTGTTGGATCCCAAGTCGATTGCCGCTGCATAATGTTGTTTTGTCATAGCGGCTACAGCTATGCCGGAGGCTAAATTAGCCTGCATATAACTTTTCCCTTAAATTAAGTCCCATGCGCCCCTTGAATAGTGTTTTGCTAACGCCATATATAAGCATAGCAAACACTCTCGATTATTTCCGCCACCATCAGGGCTTCTCCCAAGCCGCCTGCCGCGTTATAGTATCGAACCAAATTTAAACCATCAGGAAGTTTTTTCACATGAGCCAAATTGTTAACGTAACCGACAGTTCCTTTGACGAAGACGTACTGCAGTCAGATATCCCCGTACTGGTGGATTACTGGGCAGAATGGTGCGGCCCTTGTAAAATGCTGGCCCCCGTATTGGACGAGATTTCTCAGGAATACGCTGGCCGTATGAAAGTCTGCAAACTGAACATTGATGACAACGAAGCCACGCCACCTAAATACGGCATTCGCGGTATCCCAACACTAATGCTGTTCAAAAACGGCACCGTTGACGCCACTAAAGTTGGTGCGCTGTCCAAATCCCAATTAGCTGCATTCATCGACAGCAACCTGTAAAAAGTGTCTTCCCCCGCCACTCAGGCGGGGATTTCTTCTAAATTACTCAGGTAATTGCTAGACGCATCCCGAATTGGGTGTTATCTTCCTTTTTCAAGACACGTCTCTTTCGTGTTTTCTCCGTTATAAAATTCCCAAGACATCCAAATAACAATCCAAGTTAACTTCGCGCCCTCTATTTCGAGCGCCCGCATACACATCCAAATCCCTTATGAATTTATCTGAATTAAAGAAAAAGCCTGTACCCGAACTTTTAAAAATCGCCTCTGAAATTGGCCTCGACAACTTGGCCCGCTCACGCAAGCAGGATGTTATTTTTACCATTCTTAAGCGCCACGCCAAAGGTGGGGAAGATATTTTTGGCGATGGTGTACTGGAAATCCTACAGGATGGCTTCGGGTTCCTGCGCTCAGCAGAGGGATCATATTTAGCGGGCCCGGATGATATTTATGTATCGCCCAGCCAAATTCGCCGCTTTAACTTACGTACTGGTGACACCATTGCCGGTAAAATTCGCCCACCTAAAGATGGCGAGCGTTATTTTGCGCTACTCAAAGTTAACACTATCAACTTTGATAAGCCGGAAAACGCTAAAAACAAAATTCTGTTTGAAAACCTGACGCCGCTATTCCCGAATGAGCGTATGAAGCTGGAGCGCGGTAACGGTAGCACCGAGGATCTTTCAGCCCGCATTCTTGACCTGACATCACCGATTGGTAAAGGTCAGCGTGGTTTGATTGTATCGCCACCAAAAGCTGGCAAGACGCTGATGCTGCAAAATATTGCGCAATCACTCGTCCACAACAACCCTGATTGTCATTTGATTGTCCTGCTGATTGATGAGCGTCCGGAAGAAGTAACCGAAATGCAGCGTTCTGTACGCGGCGAAGTGGTTGCCAGCACCTTTGATGAGCCGCCGGCGCGTCACGTTCAGGTCGCTGAAATGGTCATCGAGAAAGCCAAACGTCTGGTTGAGCACAAAAAAGACGTGATCATTCTACTCGACTCCATCACCCGCCTAGCCCGTGCTTACAACACCACCATCCCTTCCTCCGGCAAAGTACTGACCGGCGGTGTGGACGCCCACGCCCTGGAGCGCCCAAAACGTTTCTTTGGTGCTGCGCGTAACATTGAAGAGGGCGGCAGCCTGACAATTCTGGCCACAGCCCTGGTTGATACTGGCTCGAAAATGGACGAGGTAATCTTCGAAGAATTCAAGGGTACCGGCAACATGGAAACTCACCTCGATCGTAAAATGGCCGAGAAACGTGTTTATCCGGCCATTAACGTTCGTCGTTCCGGCACACGTCGTGAAGAGTTATTGACTACCGAAGATGAGCTGCAAAAAATGTGGATTCTTCGCAAGTTACTGAACTCCATGGAAGACACACAGGCCACTGAGTTCCTGCTGGATAAACTCAAGGATTTCAAAACCAACGACGAGTTTTTCCTGTCGATGAAACGTAGCTAACGCTACCTCTCACGACCGTTTACCCCATGCAATATAAGGATCTTCGCGACTTCATCGATACGCTTGAGCAGCAAGGCCAGCTCAAGCGTATTAGCGTTGAAGTTGATCCCGTACTGGAGATGACCGAGATCTGCGACCGTACACTTCGCAGCGGCGGTCCGGCATTGCTGTTTGAAAACCCCAAAGGTTCCGATATTCCCGTATTAGCCAACCTGTTTGGCACGCCAAAGCGCGTTGCCATGGGCATGGGCCAGGAAAAAATCGAAGACCTGCGTGAAGTCGGCAAACTACTGGCCTTCCTGAAAGAACCCGAGCCACCCAAGGGCATGAAAGACGCTTGGGAAAAACTACCTATTTTCAAACAGGTCATGAACATGGCCCCCAAGGTAGTGAAAAAAGCGGCTTGTCAGGAAACCGTTATCAGCGGTGATGATGTCGATCTTTCCAAATTACCGATTCAAACCTGCTGGCCCGGCGACGTTGGCCCTCTGATTACTTGGCCGCTAGTGATAACTAAAGGTCCACACAAAGAACGTCAAAATCTAGGCATTTATCGTCAACAGGTCATCGGGCGCAATAAAGTGATTATGCGCTGGCTGTCTCACCGCGGCGGCGCACTTGATTTCCGTGAGTGGCAGGCTGAACACCCTGACGAGCCGTTTCCGGTTGCCGTTGCTTTGGGCGCTGACCCCGCTACGATTTTAGGCGCGGTAACACCCGTGCCAGATACATTATCGGAATATGCCTTTGCCGGTTTATTGCGCGGCAACAAAACCGAAGTAGTGAAATGCATCAGTAATGATTTACAGGTTCCTGCCAGCGCTGAAATCGTTCTGGAAGGTTATCTAGAACCCGGCGAAATGGCCGATGAAGGCCCCTTTGGTGATCACACCGGTTATTACAACGAAGTAGAAAGCTTTCCGGTTTTCACTATCACCCACATTACTCAACGTAATAAGCCCATTTACCATAGCACCTACACCGGCCGACCACCCGATGAGCCCGCTGTATTAGGTGTTGCGCTAAATGAAGTGTTTGTGCCTATTTTGCAAAAGCAGTTCCCGGAAATCGTCGACTTCTACCTGCCGCCCGAAGGCTGCTCCTACCGGTTAGCCGTCGTCACCATGAAGAAACAATACCCAGGCCATGCCAAACGCGTAATGATGGGGGTATGGTCGTTCCTACGTCAGTTTATGTATACTAAGTTCGTGATTGTCACTGATGATGACGTTAATGCTCGTGATTGGAACGATGTGATCTGGGCCATGACAACACGCATGGATCCTGGCCGTGACACCACGATCATCGACAGCACACCGATTGATTATCTGGATTTTGCCTCGCCTGTGGCAGGCTTGGGTTCGAAAATGGGCTTTGATGCCACCAACAAATTCCCCGGCGAAACGGATCGCGAATGGGGCACGCCTATCACCATGGACGAAGACGTCAAAAAACGTATTGATGACATCTGGGATAGTCTGGAAATAACTTAAGTTTTGGATTTTTAATGGTTGTTAATTGCTTAGTCACACACTGCGTACCGGTCAACTCATCGGTCTACCGCATCTTTCTCCAACCCGGAGAAAACAAAGGCTTTAGCTTCAAAGCTGGTCAGTACCTGAACATCCAGCAACCTAACGGACGCTGCAACCCCTTTTCGATTGCCAGCACCCCTGATCAAATTGACACGCTAGAACTGCACATTGACCACCATGACAGCACCGCGCCCATTATTCAGCTGCTGCAGAATGAAGGCTCGGTTAAAGTGGAGCTACCCTTAGGTGACTGCCACCTGCCCACGCCGCTGGAGTTCAAACCCGGCGCGCCGATTATTCTGGTGGCCGCCAGCACTGGCTACGCGCAGATGCAAAGCATGCTTCTCAAACTTCTGAACAACGGAGTCGATAACCCGATCCATCTCTACTGGGGTGCCAAACACGCCACCGGTTTCTATATGATGGATCAACTGGAAGCCTTGTTGCAGCAACACGACAACTTTCATTTCACTCCGGCAGTCAGCGACGCCTCCGACGAGTGCCAGTGGCAGGGTCGAGAAGGCTTTCTGCACCAGGTCATTATTGATGATTTTAAAGACCTGCAAGCTGCAGAAGTGTATATCAGCGGCTCACCACTGATGGTGTATTCAACACTGGATGTACTAGTTAGTCACGGCCTGCCAGAACAGCAGGCCTATTCAGATGTCTTCCACTACGCACCTAGAGAACCATAGGGTCTGATAGAACATCAGACCTAGTAATTATCTCTTTACGGCCATTTGTGAAATATTAGTGCTTTGCTCGCCAGGCATTGGCAACGCAGGCAAGTCGCCCGTAATTACCTCAAAACCCTGCTGGACATGGCTTTGGTAGGCTTCCTGCTCACCCATATTCTTCAGTAAACGGCCCAGCTCAGCATGCGCCTCTGGCGTTTCTCGCAGGGCAAGACTGCCCATGAAAAACTCGCGCGCTTTACCCCACAACTGATTACGCAGACTTAACCGCCCCAGGGTCAATTTAAGCTCCGCGCTATCGTTATGCTTTTTCAGCCAACGTTCCGCTGTTTTCATTTGTGATTGAGCGTTTCCCGCCTCCAACAGGCCGTAATCCGTCACCAATCTATCACTCCATTGACTGTCCAAAATTTCGCGCAGCGCAACCTCCGTCCGGACCAGGTCTCCCAGACCTTTCATACTTTGCACATAAAGCTGCGCAACCTCTTCAAACTGCCTGATTTTAGCGGGCACTCGCAGCCAAACTCGATGCAAATGATTTGCGCAATCAAGTTGATCCTGATCCGGCTGCTGTTCAGCCGCACGCCCCAGAGCCTTTAACACGGCCTGCTTCTCAAGCTCATCGAGCCGTGCTTCTGAGGTGACACGCAACTTACGCAGCATCGGTGTCAGCTCCTGCAGTGCTTCCCAATCCTCCAATGCCACATAGACCTGCTGCAGCAACTCCACAACATGCTTATGCTTGGGATGACTGTGACGCAACACCAGCAACGTAGCTAACGCCTGTTCGTAATGTTCTTGCTGGATTTCGATTTCTGCCTTGGTAATACCAATCGCCAACTCTGCACCCGGTGTGCTTTCATGAGCTTGTTTTAGAAAGAGCTCACTGCCATTAGGGTCTTTATTCGCTGCTGCGGCTCGCGCTGCTGATAAATAGTTGATCAACGGAGTATCCGAGCGAGGTGCCGCCTGACTCAATTTTTTCTGGGCATTTTTCCAGTTGCCCTCAACCAGATCAATCAGTCCGCTGGTGGTTTTTGAAACGCTGCGCTTGTGACGGAAATTTCGACTCCAACGCCGCACCATTTGTCGACTGCCCAGGATACGAATCAATAACCAAATTGAAACGTAAATCACCACCACCGAAGCAAACAACAACACCAAACCAATCCAGATACTGGTTTCAATGGTGGTATTTTTGTAGGACAACAGGACATAACCGGCATCTTCGGCGATTTTTGCTGCTGCGAAATAGCTGCCAATCAGCACCAGCATAATCAGCAAAAACAGACGTTTCATAGGGCCGCTCCATCAGCTGGATTGGAGGATGAAGCTTCTACGTCAGTGGCAGCAGGCGCCACTGACGTAGAAGTTACTGGAGAAGGCGCTGACATCGCTGCTGGCGAGTTCTCACTCGGCAAAGGCGCACTGATATAAGCTTTCAACAGTGCCAACGATGCAGAAATATTCGGCAATTCCGGATCAACATCCACCGGCTGCAACTCACGCAATGTAGCTCTCAGTGCCTGTGCGCTTTCGTTGAGCTGGAAGTATAGTTCAACCCAATTGGCGGCTTTATCAAGGCTACGACTATAAACACCGGCGTTACGCTGTAGCAACGCCAGTTGCGCCTGCTCAAGCATCAGACGCAAATTTTGCTGCACGTAATAATGTTGTTCCGGTGTTAATAATGGATCCAGAGGCACATCACGATGGCGAATGCTCACCATATTACCAAAGCGATCAAGAGCCGCATCGAAGACACTCTGCTGCTCTTCATCCAGCATAGGCTTGACCACTTCTTCCTGTTCGCCGCCATTAGGCGTTAACAAGGCCAGCGTTTCAACTTGCTCGCTCAGCGCAGCCAACTTAACAAAAACACCCTCTACATCCAGATGTGCAATCGCGCGCAAGGCCGCTGTTTCACGCGCCAGCGCTTCACGCACCTCAAACAACCCCGGTTCAGCAACACTAATCAGAATTTCATCGGTGGAGCTCAGCAATGCCAATGCACTGGCTGTTTGGCGCTCCATCAACAGGCGCTGATTTGCCAAACGTAACAAATATTCGGCTTCAGCCAGCATCCAGCTGCGACGACTAACCTGAGTCACTTCACCAATCTGGCGATTAGTCGCTTGCAGCTGCGCATTCAATTCATCGATTCGAGCCTGCTGGCTATCGGCTTTACTGATAAAGCCTTTGACCTGATCCGACAACACCCGGGTGCTGGTTTTAAAACTATCCACTAACTGCGACTGGGACTCGCTCAAACGGTTTTGCTCAACGCTTTTACTGTCTTTGGCTTGCTGTAACATCCACAGACCATAGGCCACACCGGCCAGCGCTACTAGTGCAATCAACAATGCCAACCAGCCAATTGCTCCGCCTGATTTTTTCGCTTTAGCTGCCTTTTTCTGGGTGGTCTTAGCTTTTTTTTCCTGAGCCGGTTTAGGTTTCGCCTTGCTGCTAGTCGCAGATTCGGGAGAAACCGTGTCACTCAGTATTGGCGGGGTATTTTCGGATGAAGTCTTACTGCTGCTCTCCGCTGATTTGGAGGTATCGGCAGCTTGCTCTTCGTTGGACGAGGTGTCGTTTTTATTATCGGAGGCCATGATAATTCAATCTGTTTGTTGATCAGAAAGGAGGCTTTCGCGAGCACATTTCGCAAGCCCGTATGGCCCTATCCTATTACATTTAAAGCCGAGACGATACTGCCATCTGCTGCACCAGAGGAGGTAATCACATGACAATAACCAAGCTGACAAGCCGCATCAGCAATCCGCTCACTGGCAACCACCAGCGGCAGTTCAAAACGGTTTTCTAACGCAGGATCCAGCAGGGTATCCATTGCTTTCAAAACATCCACACTTGTGGCGATCAAGGCATCAGGGGGGGCTTCAGCAAACAGTCTTTCCAGCTGTTCAGCTGAATACTTCTCAGCAACACGTTGATAGAGCGGCAAAGCATCAACACTGGCGCCTCGCTCGGCCAGCCTCTGCTCCAACAGCTCGCGTCCGCCTTCACCTTTGAGGATTAAAATGCGTTGGTTATTCAAGTCTTGTAACTCTGGCAACTCCAGCAAGGCTTCACTGTTAAAACCGGAAGCAGGAACTATCGGCGAAATGCCATTGGATTCAAGGCAGGCGGCCGTGCTTTTACCCACCGCAAACCAGCGCAGATGCGTAGGCAATTGAGGCCAGTAATCTTCTATCCAGGTAAGCCCCATCTGTGCCGCATTACGGCTAACAACAATCAACGCATCGTAACGATCAAGGTCGAGAATTTTTTGTTTGTTGGAGGCATTTTCAGGTGACGCCTCAATAACCAGCGCGGGACAAGGAATGGCAACACCGCCTTGTGCTTCAAGGGCGTTGATCAAACCATTAGCTTGAGCTGCAGGGCGTGTTACCAGAACACGTTTCCCCCGCAGCCAGTGATTGCCACTGTCAGCCATGGTTTTTATAGACGGCGTCCAAAATAGCCTGCGCACCTTGGGACAGCAGATCATCAGCAACACGAATGCCGATCTGTTCTGCCTCAGCGATTGGGCCACGCAGCTCAGCTCTCAACATTTCGTCGCCATCGGGATTGGCCACCATGCCCTGCAAGAAAACCTGACCGCCCTCTTCCAGAACAGCAAAACCGGCAATCGGCACCTGACAGCCACCATTCAAATGGCGATTCATGGCACGCTCTGCGGTGACACAAATACTGGTATCTTCGTGATGTAAAACACTCAACAGTGCCTGTGTTTCTTCATCATCTACTCGACACTCAACACCCACCGCACCTTGGCCAGCGGCTGGCAGGCTTTGCTCAATACTGAGTTGCTCGGTAATACGCTCGCCCATGCCCAAACGTATGAGGCCCGCTGACGCTAAAATAATCGCGTCGAATTGACCTGCATCCAGTTTAGCCAAACGCGTATTAACGTTGCCACGCAGAAAATCAATTTTGATATCCGGACGTAAAGCACGAATATGACACTGACGACGCAGGCTGGAAGTACCCACACAGGCGCCCTGCGGCAAGCTATCAAAAGAAGAGAAATCATTAGAAACAAAGGCATCGGTCGGCTGTTCGCGCTCGCAAATTACCGCCAAACCTAACCCTTCCGGAAACTCCATCGGTACATCCTTCATAGAATGCACAGCAATATCAGCACGCTTTTCCAGTAGCGCCGTTTCCAGCTCCTTCACAAACAGTCCTTTGCCGCCCACTTTCGCTAGCGGTACGTCCAGAATCTTGTCCCCGCGGGTCTTCATAATATTCAGTTCAACCTGCAGGTTTTCATGCGCAGCTTCAAGGCGCGCCTTCACATATTCAGCCTGCCACAGAGCCAGCTGACTACCGCGGGTAGCAATTCGTAACAGCTTGTTTGTCATAGTCTTCCAGTCGTTATTTCAACAGATGCGCTATGGTGAGATATTCAGAAGGGAAAGTAAACTGTAAAGGCGCTGTAGTACGCTAAGCCATTAGGTTTGAACGAAAAAATATCACGCTTTCTTTAATTAGCCGTAATATTTTATTGCTCCCTCTAACAACATGAGTGCTCATCAGGCCTTCATCTTAAATCCGCTGCATGACCGCTTTAACCTGTGCCAAATGTCGGCGGCTAACCGTTAACGGCTCAGCGATACCCCGCAGATACACCTGACTTTGACCGGTTTTAGTACGCTGCATGGATTCAATATGCGCCACCGCCACCAGGCAGTTGCGATGGATACGTAAAAAGCGCGCCTCAAATACCTGCTCTAACTCCTTCAGAGATTCATCCATCACCCGCTCGCGGCCAGCACAGAAGGCCATGACATATTTATGATCCGCACGAAAATGTGTAATTTCATCCAACGGCAGCAATTCCAAACCCGCCGCCGTGGTTACAGAGAGGTGCGTGCGAACCGGTGATTCCACTATATCCACTTGCTCCGAAGCAAGCGCCTGCAATTGCACCCTGCTTATTCGCTGTGCTCTGCCTAGTGCCTCCATCAGCGCCACTCTACGTATCGGCTTCAGCAGATAACCCACCGCTTGCACATCAAAGGCATTAATGGCGTACTCATCATAGGCTGTACAAAAAATAATTGCCGCCGGATTATCTGCTTGCGCCAACTGCTGCGCCGCCTGCAAACCATCAACGCCAGGCATACGAATATCCATCAAAATAATATCCGGTGCATATTGCCCCGCCCGCGCTATCGCCTGCTCACCATGCCCTGCTTCGGCCACAACCTGATAATCGACCTCAGACTCCAGCATTCGCTTCAAACGATCCCGTGCCAGCGATTCATCATCAACCACCATAATTTTCAACATCAGTCCAATTCCTCCCTGAACGGCACTGTCAGACACGCCACAAAGCTTTCCTTGTTTTTCTCAACATCAAGCCGCGCCTGCCCGTCATAGAGGGCTTCCAAGCGATCACGGATATTATCCAGCGCCATACGATGCCCCGACTCACTGCCGCGTTGCCCTGTGGTGTTAACAACAGGATTACTGACTCGAACCTGCAATAACGGTGTTTTATTACCATTTATCACTTCAATCTGAACCTTGATTCCCCCACCCTGCGGCAGCGGTTGAATACCATGATAAACGGCATTTTCCAGCACTGGCTGCAACGTCAGCAAGGGTAATGTCGCCTGTTCTGGTTGCTCTTTAATGTCCCAGCTCACCTGTAATCGATCGCCTAATCGTAATTGCTCAATCGCCATATAACGACGACAAAGCTCTAATTCGCGGGCTAACGCCACCGGCTCTGTTGATTCTCGCAGACTGGCACGAAATAACTCGCACAAGTCCTCCACCGCCTGCTCGGCTGTTTCAGGCTCAACACTGATCAGGCTGGCAATACTATTCATACTATTAAACAAAAAATGGGGATTAATGCGTGATTGCAGCGCCTGTATCCGGGAATGCAGCTCCGCACGTTCCTGTCGGCGCAACTGCGCCTGTACGTAAAAATAACGCAACACCATGCCCGCCATCACCTGACTAACCAAGAGATTACGCAACAAATCGTAGCCCTCAATCGACACAGAAAAATCGCTGAAATCGGCTCCAGCCAACACCCAATCACCCAACACACTAAATAGCGTGGTCACGACAAGAATTAACGTCAACACTGCCACCACAGACCATTGCAAAGACAAACGCTCAATAACTTTCCTTAATCCGCACAGTAACGCCGCACTGATCAGCACGATCCACAGCACAAATAACGAAATCAGCGCAAAATCTTCCCAGGCAAAACCTCGTATGCCTGACGCCGCCAACACCATCGTCAGCACCAGTAACTCGGTAACCAACACCAGAATAAAGACGGCTCGGCCTTGGCATAAATTGGGCAGGAAATAATCGCTGCGATCAGCAGCGCCTTCCTGTTTCAGTTTAGGGTTCAGACTTCACTCCCATCTATTCCTCGGTTCATTGGGGGATATTTTCCAGCACTCTGGTCGTCGCAGTGATATAATCTGCGCCTCATAATGCCACCGTCCAAATAATGGCGCGCAAAATTCAGTAACAGTCTGAATGAACGGGCATTTTTTAACATTTACTATAGTCGAAAATCAGCCACTACGTTATGTCAAACAACCAAGAAAGAACTCAAAACCAGTCCTGGGGCGGACGCTTCACTGAAGCTACCGATGCCTTTGTAGAAGCCTTCACCGCCTCGGTTCAATTCGACCAGCGCCTCTATCACCACGACATCGCCGGCTCCATTGCCCACGCCACCATGCTGGAAAAAGTGGGCGTTCTCACCACGGATGAGCGCGACAGCATCGTTAGCGGTCTGGAACAGGTACATGGCGAAATCGAAGCCGGTGACTTTAACTGGTCCGTTAGCCTTGAAGACGTACACATGAACGTCGAAGCACGCCTGACTGCATTGATCGGCGACACCGGTAAAAAACTGCACACCGGTCGTTCACGTAATGACCAGGTCGCCACCGACATGCGTCTGTATCTGCGTGATGAAATTGACGTGATTGCAGATGAACTAAAACGCCTACAAACCGGCCTATTGGATCTGGCGGAACGTGAAGCTGACACCATCATGCCCGGCTTTACCCACTTGCAAACAGCACAGCCGGTAACCTTTGGCCATCACCTGATGGCTTGGTTTGAAATGCTCTGCCGTGACGCTGAGCGCCTGCAAGATTGTCGCAAGCGCGTAAACATCATGCCTTTGGGCGCTGCCGCATTGGCTGGCACCACTTACCCAATTGACCGTGACTACACCGCTGAATTACTCGGCTTTGACCGTGCCAGCCGTAACTCACTGGATTCGGTGAGTGATCGTGATTTTGCCATTGAATTCTGCGCCTTCGGCAGCCTGCTGATGACTCATATGTCACGCTTCTCCGAAGAGCTGGTACTGTGGACTTCCGCACAGTTTAACTTTATCGATCTTCCTGACCGTTTCTGTACCGGCTCATCCATCATGCCACAGAAGAAAAACCCGGATGTGCCTGAACTGGTACGCGGTAAAACCGGTCGAGTTAATGGCCACCTGATTTCTCTGTTAACGCTGATGAAATCCCAGCCACTGGCCTACAACAAAGACAATCAGGAAGATAAAGAACCGCTGTTCGACTGCATTGATACCTTAAAAGGTTGTCTGCGCGCTTATGCCGACATGGTGCCTGCGTTACAAGCCAACAAAGAAAGCATGCGTGAAGCTGCCATGCGTGGCTACTCTACCGCCACCGACTTAGCCGACTACGCGGTACGCAAAGGCATGCCGTTCCGTGATGCCCACGAGGTGGTAGGTAAAGCGGTTGCATTCGGTATTCAGCAAAACAAAGACTTGTCCGAGCTGACGTTGGCTGAACTGAAAGTCTTCAGCGACATTATCGAGCAGGATGTGTTTGAAGTCTTGACCCTGGAAGGTTCGGTAAATGCCCGTGACCACCTGGGCGGCACCGCACCAGCGCAGGTTAGAAAAGCCGTTGCAGCAGCACGCAGCCTGATCTAGCAATTAGCGCCTGTAAAAAAGGGAGCCATTGGCTCCCTTTTTTATTTGTTTCCTTTTATGCCTAGTTATTTCGCCGTCACACCCAGCTCAAATTTAACCCACTGGCCGTCTTTTGACGGAACAGCTTCCGGCTCTATCATTACAACCCGGCTAGCATCAAACTCATCCATCAGAAAAGCAGTTCTTATCGCTTCAGCCCGCGCCTGTGCCAATGCAATGAGCTCCTCGTCAGAAATCACAACCGTTTCCAGCAAGCGATCTCGCAGATCGGCTGCATAGGCCAGCTTATCCAGCACTGGCCGCCCCTCGGGGTCGTCCGCAGATGGCAGCTTGTTTTCGTTGCGCACGGTTTTCAAAGGGATATCAGGGAAGCGTTCTACAAACAGTGATTTGAGTGGCTTAAACAGGCGCTCATCAAGAATATCGATATCCTTAAGCTCTTCAGATTCATCGCCCTTTTTCATAATCAGCGTACTACGCAGCCTGCTGTATTTTAGCGCCGGCACATCAATTTCTGGATCAAAGGCGCCATTAATTTCCACACTCAGTTTAGGGCGCTGCAATAACGCTTGTTTGAGCTGAGCAACTTTTTCAAACTCCGGTGGCGTTAGGTCTGAACGGCCTGCCAGAAACTGAAATTCACCCAAATCATCAGCATCCACTCCAATCAATCCAGCCAACAGACTGAATGGCGAGGTTACCGCCTTGACGATCAAACCCGCGAAGGTCTGCCAAATAATGCCGCCGATTCTAAACTCCGGATCATCAACATCACCCTCAATGGGCAGATTAATATCAATCTTGCCGCTGGGGTCTTTCAGCAGCGCCACCGCAAGGCCCAGTGGCAAGCTGGCGGCGTCGGGATGATCGACCTTGGCCCCCAATTGCAAATCGCTGATTACCACTTTATTACTGGCTTGCAGCTGACTTTTTGTGATGTCGTAATTTAAATCCAGATCCAGCTTACCGTCGGCAATTTCTCTGCCAGCAAACTGGACCGTATAAGGTGACAAATTGGACATCAGCAGATTACGGAATTGCACAGAAATACCCGTACGATGCAAAGGATCCAGCAAATTAATGGCGCCGCTGATGCGCGACAAACCATAATCATCCACCTGTCCCTCCAACTTGATGTTGGCAGGCTGACTGCTGTTGGTAGCAATGGTGGAAATCGTACCGTTCAAACCCTTTATCCGGGTGGCAAAGTGCAAAGGTAGGGATAGATCAGAGAAATCCATACCGCCCTGCTTAACACTCACGCCACCAATAACCACATCAAACTTATCATCTTTGCTAACCTCTTCTTTAGCGGTCTTTTTCTCTTGCTCAATAACCAGCCCGGAGAGGTTGGTGGTTTTATCCTTGTAGATGATAACGCGCCCAAACAGCTGCTCGAATTGCAAGGGCGAAAGCGCCAGCTTGTTTGCCGCCAGATCAAAATTAAGCCGCTCAACGGTCAGATTTTTCCAAGCCAGCAAGCGTTTACTTTCAACGGTATCATTGATTTCCAGACCGGGAATTTGTAATGCTCCATCAATCGTTATCGACTTACCCGCTGGAATCGCGATATTCAAGTCACTACTCAGCTTGCCCTTATTGACCTGAATACGCGTGTACTGCTGCACATAGGGTTGAGCAATCGACAAGGGGATACCGCGTATTTTAGTCTGCGCTGAAAAGGAAAACTCGGGCAGAATTTCAACTATTCCACTCAACGCCAGCTCGCCGCCCTGCGTCAGATTTGCAGCCACAGCGAGTGGGATTTTTGCATCCGGCTGATTAGAGATATCGCTCGCCTTAACCGTTAAATCTTTAATACCGATCTGCGCCGCAGGCGCGATGCTATTATCAGTAAAATCAAACTGTCCTTGCTCCAAAATCAGCTCGTTAAGAGCAACTTGCCAAGGTTGGCTTGCCGGACTGTTATCTGGAGCCGCTTCAGACTCAATACTGTTCTCTTCAGTTTCAGCTGTCGTTTTAGATTCAGGCTGCGCTGGATCCTCATTTTTAGAAGCAGGAACCAAATCACCCACACTCAAGTCGCCATCTTTGTTGCGCCAAAGGGCTACTTTTGGCTCGGTAAACTTCAAACTGGAGAACACCACACTCTGTTCAGGATAACGTAACTTTCCGCCACGCAGCGCCAACTGTTTAAGCGCAAAAAATTCGGTGCTGGGTGAGAGGCCCGTAATCGCCACATCATCGAGTTCAACATCCAAATTATCAATATCCACATCAATCTGGCCGTTATTATTTAGCTGTACGTGATATTCAAAGCTGCTGGATAGTCTTGCCTGTACGGCCTCTAATGGCAAAAACGTCTTCAAATAAGCCGTTGCGACATCTAAATTTGCATTTGTCAGTCTCATCTCGCCTTGTGAATCTAGCGGTGTTAGCGACAGGTTGCCCTGCCATTGCAGACGGGCATCGTCAGGCAGGTCGATAGCAACCGTTTGCTTACCATACTGGTCCGGCAGGGTATTCAGCTCTTTAATGTTGATATTAATAGGGCCGAGATTCATAACCACGGGCGTGGCGGGCACATTGTCTTTGATCTCTACAACGCCGCTATTAAGAGCCAGCTCATGTATCAGAAAACGCGGCAACCCAGCTGAACCCCCTTCGTCAGCTTGCTCTGTCTGCGATGGCTTGTTTTTAGCCATACCGGCCAACATTCGGCTGATACGAGAATCAACAGCATCAAAGCGCTCGTAGTAAACATAGCTATTGTCGAGCCGAATTTCTCGGAAGGTCAAAGCCCAACGGAACAGGCTGGATAACTGGAAGTTAACAAAAAAATCATCAAAGGCTGCCAGTTTTACACCATCGATATCCTGCATTTCAAATTGGCGAATGCGCAGGCTGAGCTCATAGGGATTAAACAAAACCGCTTGAATATGTGCGCTACGCCCTAGATCTTCCTCAATAAGATCAATGATCTTAGTTTTAATAATCGCGGAAACGGCGAAAAACCCCAGCAGGGTATAAAGCAACAACACAATCATCGCCCAGCAGCGTTTGCGTCGCAGGTTAAACCATTTTGACGTCTCAGCTGCTGATGCCTGATCAGGGTTATCGTTTGTTTTTATTGTTGTCATAGCGCGGCTCAAGAGGTTTGCTAGTTAGAAAAATTTACCGCTTAGCATGACTAGATTAGCAAAAAAGGCACTGCCTCAGCAAAATCAAAGCCACACCGCCTGAAGCTCGATAAATCAGGATTTACTGCTGCGAATCAGTACATAAGTCGCACCCAAACCACCATGGCGGCTCTGGGCACTGTGGAATGCCAACACATCAGGCAGCTGCGGCAACCAACTATTGATACAGCTTTTTAAAATCGCCGGCTGCACTCGTCCTTCACCCTTGCCGTGGGTAATCAAGGCAAAACGCACCTCGTGCTGATAACAATCACGGATAAATTCCAGCACGATGCTGCGGGCAGCTTCAACGGTCATACCATGTAAATCGACCTGCGCCTCCATTGGCAACACGCCCTGACGGAGCTTTTTAAACAAACTGTGCTGGATGCCGGTACGCATAAAACTCAACGTTGCCTGCGCCTCAACCTGTTGCACATGGTCGACGGACAACGGCCCGCTAACACTATCATCAACAGCCTGCGCCGCTTCACGCCGAGTACGTAGTGCCTCTTTATCATCACCACCGGGGCGCAAACGCACCTTGGCTTCAGCCTTAATGGGTTTCACATCCCCCATGGTCGACCTGAACAGGTCTAAATCATCATCACTCACAACAACCTCTAACTTTCACTCTCGCTCACCTCACTGCCCATAAGAGCGCAATCGTAGGCAACTTGCCTACTTCACGTTATACTCGCGCTTTGACAATTATTCGAATACAGACCCATGAAAAAACTGTTATTTATTCTGGCACTCGGTGTTTTTGCGCTCAGCGCCTGCGGCCAAAAAGGGCCGCTTTATTTGCCTCAGCCTGAAGCTGAAACTCCGACAAGTGTAAAAGCAATCAACTAGGGTCTGTTAACGCTCATTTAAATATTACTGCTGAGGGCCATTTTTTCTTCAGTAAGGCATTATGAACGTAGTGTGGCTAGCGACATAAGTGAATAATAACGCAGCAGAGGGGAAAAATGGTCACAGCCCTTTGGGTTATGGCTAAAAATCCACCATACTGCGTTATTCGTCGCTCATTTGGAGTAACCAAATGTCTCTCCTCATGTCTTGCCTGATGAATTTTTAGTCATAACAGTGGCATTAAAATGAGCGCTAAACAGACCCATGCAGCCCCGCCCGCAAATTACTTGAAGACCTGATCCATGGATTATTTTAACCAGCGTGATGGCGAACTTTACGCCGAAAACGTGCCCGTCGCCAACATTGCCGAACAATACGGCACTCCTTGCTACATCTACTCGCGCGCTACTCTGGAGCGCCATTTTAAAGCCTATGTGGATGCCTGTGGTAGCCAATCACACCTGATTTGTTACGCCGTCAAAGCCAATTCCAATATTGGCGTGCTGAATTTACTCGCTCGTCAGGGCGCAGGCTTTGATATTGTATCCATAGGAGAACTTGAACGTGTACTGGCTGCGGGTGGCGACGCTCGCAAAGTGGTGTTTTCCGGTGTCGGGAAACAGGCCCATGAAATTCGCCGCGCACTGGAAGTTGGGGTTTTCTGTTTTAACGTTGAATCCGAAGCTGAACTGGTAATGATCAACGAGATCGCGGGCCAGATGAGCATGGTTGCGCCAATTTCTCTGCGTGTGAATCCCGATGTGGATGCCAAAACACACCCCTACATTTCCACCGGTCTGAAAGAAAACAAATTCGGCATCGATATTAAATTGGCGCCGGCGGTTTATCGTCAGGCCGCCGACATGGAAAATGTTGAAATTCGTGGTGTTGATTGCCACATCGGTAGCCAGCTCACGGAAATCAAGCCCTTCCTAGATGCACTGGATCGTGTGTTGGCCTTGATCGACACGCTGGCCGAAGATCACATCACCCTACACCACCTGGATTTGGGCGGTGGTCTCGGTGTCACCTACGATGACGAAACACCCCCACACCCCAGCGAATACGCCGCCGCCATTGTTGAAAAACTCCGTGACCACGAACTGACACTTATTTTTGAGCCTGGCCGCTCCATTGCTGCTAATGCCGGCATATTGGTAACCGAAGTCGCACTACTAAAACACACGACCGATAAGAACTTCGCGGTCGTTGATGCCGCCATGAATGACTTGATTCGCCCGGCGCTGTACCAAGCCTGGCAGGCCATTGAGCCGGTTAACCCTCGTGCTGGAGCAGCCAACCACTACGACATTGTTGGCCCAATTTGCGAAACTGGCGACTTTTTGGGCAAGGATCGAGAGTTGTGCCTAGAAGCGGGAGACCTGCTGGCAATTCGCTCATCCGGCGCCTACGGTTTCACCATGAGCTCCAACTACAATTCACGCAATCGTGCTGCCGAAATCATGGTGGACGGGGACCAGTGTCACGTAGTGCGGCGTCGTGAAAGCTTTGCCGATCAAATTGCGCTGGAAACGGTTCTGCCCAGCGCATAAAACTTACATTGGTTTCGTGGCTAAAATCCATTAGCCTAAGGCTAACAAGCCCGTTAACTAAAATTTGGAATTTCACTGCCAAATGCTTTTAAAATTCACCAAAATGCACGGTTGCGGCAACGACTTCATGGTTATCGACCTAGTCAGCCAATACGTGAAACTCAAGCCGCATCTAATCCCGCGTTGGGCTGACCGTCATTTTGGTATTGGTTTCGACCAACTGCTGGTTGTTGAGCCACCTCGGTCTCCTGCGGCCGACTTCCGCTACCGAATTTTTAATGCCGATGGCTCCGAAGTTGAGCAATGCGGCAATGGCGCCCGTTGTTTTGCGCTTTTTGTGCGCGACAGGAAACTCACCAATAAAGATCATCTGGTGGTAGAAACCAAAGGCGGCATCATTGAGCTATTTGTGACCGGCAACAATGAAGTAACGGTGGACATGGGCGCACCTGTTCTGGAACCCGAAAAAATCCCCTTTATCGCCGAAAACCAGGCGATCAGCTACAAAATTGACGCGAACGGGCAGAATTTTGATATCAGCGCGGTCTCCATGGGCAATCCTCATAGCGTGACGCTGGTCGAAGATGTTAAAACCGCTGATGTAGAAACCCTAGGGCCACTGCTGGAAAACCACAGTCGTTTTCCACAACGCACCAATGCCGGCTTTATGCAGATTATCAGCCCCTCTGAAATCCGTCTGCGCGTTTATGAACGCGGTTCCGGCGAGACTCTAGCCTGCGGCTCAGGCGCTTGTGCAGCCGTCGTTGCAGGACGCTTACGCGGCCTACTCGACGAAACTGTCACCGTTCACCTACCCGGCGGCACATTAAGCATTGTTTGGCCTGGCGAAGGTCAGCCCGTCAAAATGACCGGTCCCTGTAAAAAAGTATTCGAAGGACGCATTTACCTATGAGCGACGCAACCAGCACCCTAAGCAAACTGCCTGCACAGGAAGACGCCACAACACAACAGGTGGTCGATTATTTGCTCAGCCATCCGAATTTTTTGGAAGAGCATAGTTACCTGCTGACCGAACTCACCGTTAAGCATCAATCAGGTCAAAGCATTTCGCTGGTTGAACGTCAGGTTGCCGCTTTACGTCAGGAAAACCAGCAGCTCAAGCAACAGCTATCAACACTGATCAGCAATGCCCAGCAAAACGATCAGCTATTAGAAAAAACCAAAGCTTTAATTCTTCAACTGATGGGCAGTGATGGCTGCAGTGAAATCCAGTCTCAAATTGAACTTATATTAGTGAATGACTTTGGCAGCAGCGCCTGCAAACTTTTATTAATAACAAGTGAAGAGGGTGCTGGACACGTATCTTATCCACAAATCAAAACCGAACTTTCGCGTTTTGTGGATAAGGATCACGCCTATTGTGGCTTGTTGCGCGAACAGGAAAAACAGCTGTTATTTACCGATCAGGCAGAGCAAGTTGGTTCAGCGGCGGTATTGCCTTTACGCCGCAATGGCGAACTTATCGCACTGCTCGCCATCGGCAATGCCGATAAAAATTACTATCGTGAAAACATGAGCACCAGCCTGCTCGACTATATCGGCCAGGTAACTACAACACTGCTAAGCAGTTAACGATTAAAGATAGATTGAGAGCCAAAAGACCAAGATCAAGGCGAAAGCCACACGTAATAGTTTAACTATTGCGAAGGCTTTCAACGCAGGTATTGATATTTTGAGCTCAACTTATACGCTCATAGAGCAAGTCCCACACCCCATGCCCTAAACGCTCACCACGGCGCTCAAACTTGGTTTCAGGACGATAATCAGGCTTAGCGCTGTATAGCTCGTCCCCGGCCTGATTTTCATACCCCGGCACACCGCCCATTAACTTGACGATAAATTCCGCATAATCCTGCCAGTCGGTCGCGGCATGGAACACGCCTGCTGATACCAGCTTCTCTCTCACTAACGCCATAAACTCAGGGCGCACGATACGCCGTTTGTTATGGCGCCTTTTGTGCCAAGGATCAGGGAAAAACAGCTGTAAACGATGCAGGCTTTGCGCAGGAATACACTGCTTTAACACCTCAATGGCATCATCGCAGTAAACGCGCAGGTTATTCAATTCATACTCTTCGGCCAAATGCAGCAAGCGACCCACGCCCGGGCGATGCACTTCGATGCCGATGAAATTAGTTTCCGGTGCAGCTTTGGCCATTTGCGCCAATGAGTCACCCATACCAAAACCCACTTCAGCTACGATGGGGGCATCGTTACCAAACACCGTCTGCGGATCAATCAAACCGCCTGCCAATTCCAGTCCATAAATTGACCATAATTCGTTATAACCACGCTGCTGCGCTTCGGTCATACGGCCGGCGCGAATCACAAAGCTTTTGATGCGGCGTTTTTTATCTTCGTCTACTGTATCGTTGTTCATATCTTAACTGCTTTGAATTTAGTTGCTGCGAAAGCCAGTAATAACCAGCCCACCATAAATGCCAATCCGCCGACCGGAGTAACAGGCCCAAACCATTTTATTTGTGTCAGCGCCAACGCGTATAAACTGCCGCTAAACAATAGCATGCCAACCACAAAAAACAGCCCGCTCCAATTCAACAGCTTTTGGCCCGGAAACAGCTGCGCCAGAATACCCACCAACACTAATGCCAAGGCATGGTATATCTGATATTGCGCGCCGGTGTTAAAGGCGACCAGCAGGCTTTCATCAATCTGCCCATGCAGGCCATGCGCGCCAAAAGCGCCGAGCATAACGGCCAGCAAACCTGCTAATGCGCCGATACCAATAAACACTTTAGCCATCTGACTTTTTCCTGCTGTTTGTGTTATTAAAAACATCTGACCATAAAAAAGCCGCTGCTGGCATAATCCAGCAGCGGCTTTTTATTCTCAGTGTTGCAATTAGGCTTGCATAGCCACTTTAATTTTCTTCATGGCATTCTTTTCAAGTTGACGAATACGCTCAGCGGAAACACCGTATTTATCAGCTAAATCGTGCAAGGTAGACTTTTGCTCGGTTAACCAGCGCGCATTCAAAATATCTTTGCTACGTTCGTCCAGGTTTCGCATTGCAGCCATCAACGAATCATTAGATTTTTTCTGCCAGTCTTGCTGTTCCAGCAAATCAACCGGATCCTGGCGCTTGTCTTCAAGATAGTTAGCCGGGGCTTGATAAGCGCTATCATCGTCATCATCAGCGCCCATATCAAACGGTGCGTCATGTGCGCTCAGACGACCTTCCATCTGACGAACAACCTTGGCATCAACGCCCAGGTCTTCGGCAATGGCATTTACTTCATCGTTATTGAGCCAGGCCAGACTTTTCTTGGCACCACGCAGGTTAAAGAACAACTTACGTTGGGCTTTAGTGGTCGCCACTTTAACGATGCGCCAGTTGCGCAGAATATATTCGTGAATTTCGGCTTTGATCCAATGCACCGCAAATGAGACCAGACGTACGCCGCGCTCAGGATCAAAGCGTTTTACAGCTTTCATCAGACCCACGTTGCCTTCTTGAATCAGATCACCCTGAGGCAAACCATAACCGGAGTAGCTTTTAGCGATGTGCACCACAAAACGCAGGTGCGACATAATCAGTTGACGCGCAGCATCCAGATCTTCCTGGTAATACAAACGCTCAGCTAATTCTTTCTCCTGATCAACGGTCAATACAGGAATGCTAGACACATTGGTTACATAAGCAGCAAGATTCTGCCCAGGAACCATATTATCTATAGCAGCTAACAACTTCATAGAAACTCCGGTATAAAAACGGTTTGAGATATTAACACGCAGGATTAGAAGTGCCAATATCCAAAAAGTTCCTTTAATACCATTTAGTTATAAACAATTATTTAGAAATATTTTTATCTCGGCTCAATTTTACTCAAATGCCGTCCTACTGCCAGCCAAGCACCCAACAAACCCAGCAGCGCACTAAAGATCCACAGCGACAGCGTGGCCAAGAAACCCAAGCCGGACAAACCAAAGTCGCCGTCATAGGCCGCCACTAATTCCGCCACCGAACCTGACAACCAATAAATCACCACATTAACCAACAGCCAGGCCAGCAGACCGCCACCCAGTCCATACCAAATACCGGTATACAGAAACGGACGGCGCACAAAGGCATCTGTCGCCCCCACCAATTTAACCACGACAATTTCCGCACGGCGCGACTCAATAGCAAGTCGTACGGTATTACCCACCACCAGCAGCACGGCCACACCCAACAGCAAGCCCAGCGTCAACGCCATACGCTGCCCCAGCGCCATAATACGAAACAATCGATCCACCCACTGCAAATCCAGCTGCGCCTGTTCGACATCGGGTAATTTCTGCAACCGCGTCAGCAACGCCTGCGTCGACTCTAAATCAACGCCATTCGTGCGCGGCGAAACTACCACCACGGCAGGCAAAGGGTTTTCATTGAGGTACTGCAGCGCATCACCAAAACCGGAAAATTCTTTAAATTCTTCTAGGGCATCATCGGGTGATATATAGCGCACCTGCTGCACGGCATTCCAACTTTCAATATGCTGCGCTAATTTACGGCCCTGCTTTTCATTGATTTTTTGTTCAAGGTAAACAGATACCTGTGCCGCATCATCCCACTCCTGACTGAGCTGCTGAGCATTTTGCAGAAACACATAGAGCCCCACTGGCAGCGTCAAGGCGATAGCAATTACCAGCCAGGTCATCAAACTTGAGAACGGGGCAGCCAGCAGTCGCAGCAGGCTTTCTTTAGCCACTAGCCGGTGATGTCCAAAATAGCTTTTTAAGCGCTGATTGCGCGCAATCGCGCCATGCGTCGCACCTTTTTCGACTTTTCGACGCTCAGACTGATTACTTGGATGCAACTGCTTTTGTTCGCGTCGATCTTTATTAGGCCACATTTTAGACCACCCCATCACTCATAAGGCGACCCTGTTGCAGCGTCAAAATACGATGCCTCATACGTGCAACCAGCGACAAATCGTGGGTCGCAATCATCACCGTCACACCCACCTGATTAAACTGCTCAAACAAGCGCATGATTTCAGCGGAAAGTTCGGGGTCAAGGTTACCGGTCGGCTCATCGGCCAGCAGTAAAGCCGGCTTATTCACTACCGCCCGCGCAATACCAACTCGCTGCTGCTCACCACCCGACAGCGCCAGCGGCAGCAGCTTTTCTTTACTGAGCAGACCAACCTTATCCAGCGCTGCACGCACACGACGGCCAATTTCTCGCGGTTGCGCGCCGGAAATAATCAACGGCAGGGCGACATTGTCGTACACACTGCGATCAAACAGCAGCTGGTGATCCTGAAAAACCAGACCGATATTGCGACGATAGTAGGGGATTTTACGTCTTTTGATTTCATCCAGGTCGCGACCAGAAACCACCACCTTGCCGCGGGTTGATCGCTCCATCAACATAATCAACTTCAGCAGCGTACTTTTACCCGCACCCGAGTGACCGGTCAGGAAAGCCATTTCACCCTGCGCAACATGAAAGCTCAGCTCGCTAAGCGCCTCATAACCATCCTCGTAGCGCTTGGTCACCTGTTCAAAGTTAATCATTCAGATCGATACCTTTCCCAGCAAAATCACCCTGCTCGATTAATCGAACAAGGCCTCTACAAACTCATCGGCATCAAAGGGGCGTAGATCATCAATTTTCTCACCTACACCAATAAAACGAATCGGCAATCCCAATTGCTTGGCAACGGCAAAAATCACACCGCCCTTGGCCGTGCCATCCAGCTTGGTTATGCTGATGCCGGTCACGCCCACCGCTTGATTAAACAACGCAGCCTGGCTCAATGCGTTTTGTCCTGTGCCGGCATCCAGCACCAACATCACTTCATGTGGCGCAGCCTCATCCAGCTTCGACATCACACGTTTCACCTTAGTCAGCTCAGCCATCAGGTTGTCTTTGTTTTGTAAACGTCCTGCCGTATCGGCAATCAATACATCAACACCACGCGCACGCGCCGACTCCACAGCATCAAAAATAACCGAAGCGCTATCCGCGCCGGTATGCTGCGCGATAACAGGCACGTCATTGCGAGTACCCCACTCCTGCAGCTGCTCAACGGCCGCTGCCCGAAAAGTATCTCCCGCCGCCAGCATGACACTACGACCTTCGCTCTGCAGACGTTTGGCGAGCTTACCGATGGTGGTGGTCTTACCAGCACCATTCACACCCACCATCAGAATCACATAGGGCTTTTTGTCGGTAACCTGCAAGGGTATAGCGCAAGGTTTAATTAAATCACGCAGCTCCTGCTTAAGGGCTGCATAAAGCGCATCTGAATCCTTCAGCGCTTTGCGCTCCAGCTGCTCAGTCAGACTGTCGATCACATGACCGACTGCCTCAACACCCATATCTGCCATCAACAGCTGCTCTTCGATTTCCTCTAGCAGATCTTCATCAATGGCCTTTTTACCCATTAACAGACCGCTGATGCCATCACTGAAATTTGACCGGGTACGACTCAGACCCTGCTTAACGCGAGCAAAAAGGGATTTTGGCTCTGGCTCTGGCTCTGGCTCTGGCTCTGGCTCTGGCTCTGGCTCTGGCTCTGGCTCTGGCTCTGGCTCTGGCTCTGGCTCTGGCTCTTCAGCTTGAACAGATTCAGCCACGACCTCAACCGAGGCTTCGACGGGCTCGATAACAACCTCAAAGACTTCATCTTCGGGCTGCGCTTCGGACTGAGGTTCAGCTTCTTTTTCTGGTTCGGCTTGAGGCTCAACTTTTGCCTCGACCTTAGCCGCCACTTTGGATTTTGACTGAGAAAGTGGCACCGGGGCAGGGCGCTTATCGCCATCGGACTTTTTATCCACTGGCGTCGCGGCTGGGGTGCGAGTTTTAGCCTTACGCGCACAATCCACGATAAAGCCCAATACAAGGGCCACAAATATCACTACACCGATCAGCAGGGCGGTATCATTCATTAAACTACTTCCATCACAATGGGTTGATCAAATTCGAGCTCGGATCGAGCCAATTTATGTCGTTTCGACGCTATCAGCCAATACCCGAAATCGGCTATCCTACCACTTGTACCGCCGATTAGGGAGACTCTAGAAAGCCCTGTTCGGGCAACTTCATCCACAACACAAGCTACACCTCCCTGGAGAATGTCGATGGCACCCCAACAACACCGTTTCAGCCGCCGCTTTCTAACCCTTTTGATCTTTATAACCTGCGTCGCCATTGTCTTGTTATCAAAGCTGGATGAAGCTGAAAAGCCTCAGCAATCGGCACCCGCCAGCTCGACGCAGCAACAGTCCAGCCAGCCCTGATTTATCAATTATGTCTCGTCATTCAAAACCACGCTCACACAATAGCCACGCTAGTAACAAAAACAGCGGCCAAAACAACAGCCTGCGCATCATTGCCGGAAAATTGAGGGGGCGCAAAGTACCCTTTCCCGATAGCGAAGGCCTACGCCCCACCAGCGACCGGGTCCGTGAAACACTGTTTAACTGGCTAGCACCCGTGATTACCGGCGCTCGCTGCCTCGACCTGTTCAGCGGCAGCGGCGCACTTAGCTTTGAGGCCCTATCTCGCGGCGCAGAACACGCCACACTGATTGATGCCAGCACTCGCGTTAGCAGCCAACTACAGAAAAACCTCAAGGAATTACAGTGCAACAACGCCAACGTGCTGACAACAAACGCGATTAACTGGCTAAAAGACGCAAAACGCCCAGAAAAACCCTTTGATGTTGTTTTCCTTGACCCACCTTTCAATCAACAGCTGGTGGCGCCAAGCTGCGAACTGCTGGATAAACAAGGGCTCGTAGAGGAGGGCAGCTATATTTACATCGAAACCGAAGCCAGCCTGCCTCTACAAATACCGCAGAGCTGGCACATTCACCGTGAAAAGAAAGCCGGGCAGGTGGCCTATTACCTTTGTATTAAGGAAGCAGGCTAATTAATGACTCGTCGTCATTTGTACCTAGGCAGCGAATTCGCTACCATCCATGCATTATCAGACCTTTTAGCAGATACCTGAGCCCATGAAAAAAACCGCCATCTATCCCGGCACCTTTGACCCCATCACTAATGGCCACACCGATTTAGTGGAACGTGCCGCCAAGCTGTTTGATCATGTCATTGTTGCCATCGCCGCCAACACTAAAAAAGGGCCTATGCTAGATCTTGATCTGCGTATTGAGCTGGCCCGCCAAGTGCTAGGCCACCTTGAAAACGTTGAGGTTTGCGGCTTTTCCTGCTTGCTCACCAAGTTTGCCGAAAAACGTGGCGCCAACATTATTATTCGCGGCCTGCGCGCGGTTTCGGATTTTGAATACGAATTCCAGCTCGCTAACATGAACCGTGCACAAAGCCCTGACATCGAAAGCGTGTTCCTGACACCTTCTGAACAGTACTCCTTTGTCTCATCAACGCTAATACGGGAAATTGCCTCACTGGATGGCGACGTCTCCAAATTCGTGCACCCCGTTGTTAATGCCGCTCTGAAAAAGCATTTGGGCTAACGCATGGCGCTAATTATTACCGACGAATGCATCAACTGCGATGTCTGCGAGCCAGAATGCCCTAACGAAGCGATCTATCAAGGTGAAGTTATTTACGAAATTGACCCGGACCTATGCACCCAGTGCGTTGGTCACTTTGATGAGCCGCAATGCCAGATTGTCTGTCCCGTAGAATGCATCCCACTGGACCCAGCCCATCAAGAAAGCGAGCAGGAGCTAATGCACAAGTATGACCTACTAACCGCCTCCAAATAAAACTTTAGAGACAAGAAGGAAAAGCGCCGCAACAGGTCACGACGCCAACAAACTATTTAGTTTTATAGCCTGATTTACGGCAGCCCAGACAACGCACAAACGTGCTTTCGCCAGGCCCAACAACCAGAGTCTTAGCCGCTTCACCTGCATTACCCCCACCCAACGTAAACGGCAAAGTAACCACATATAAAGCCGTGCCTAGAACTGTTACCGCCAACAGTATGGGGCGCGCCACCACTGCATCAACAACCATGGCACCCGCGGAAGGTTGTTCGCTCGAACTATTTGCCGCCACACTTACCGATGGAGCCAACAACATCACAGCCATCAACGCTGCCAACAATGCTCGTGCAGTACTCTCAAAAACCCGTCTCATAAACTCATACTCCCTTTTATTTTATACACCTAGGCAATATAGCAACAAATGACTATTTTTCTAGCCTCAGGAAATATTAACGCTGACAGCGCGAGCAAAAAACCGTACTGCGCTGACCGAACCGAGCTTCCTTTAACTCATCACCACACAGAACGCAGGGCTGTCCTGCGCGCCCATAAACCTGTAGCGATTGTTTGAAGTAACCCGGCTTACCATCACCACCCACAAAATCCTTCAGAGTCGTACCACCGCTGGCAATTGCTTCAGCCAGCGTCTCCCTGATCTCTTTTGCCAACCGCTGATAACGCGACAGAGAGATTCGTCCGGCAGCACGCTTGGGATGAATACCGGCCCGAAACAGCGCTTCATTGGCGTAGATATTACCCACGCCCACCACCACATGACCGTCCATGATAAAGCTTTTCACCGGCACTTTACGCTGACCAGCCAGGCTGTGTAAAAGCTCTCCACTGAAGCCTTCCGAGAGCGGCTCCGGCCCCAGGTTTTTTAATAACTCATGCTCAAAGGCTTCACCCTCTAACCATAAAATGGCGCCAAAGCGGCGCGGGTCGGTATAACGCAGCACATTACCGTTTGCTAGCTGGAAATCGGCATGATCGTGAGCACCAAGTTCCGCACCTGAAGCAACAATACGCAAACTGCCGGACATGCCGAGATGAATCATCAGCGTGCCAGAGGCTAGTCTAAATAGCAGATACTTGGCGCGCCGCTCCACTGCTTCAATTCGTTGACCAACAAGCAGCCCAGGCAGCTCAGCAGGTACTGGCCAGCGCAATTTTGGCTGACGCACCACCACGGCGGTAACACACTGGCCAACAACGTGTGGCGCAACACCTTTGCGGGTGGTTTCAACTTCAGGCAATTCGGGCATCAATCAACCTCAACGGAATCTCACAAAACAATCAGACACAAAAAAGCCCAGTAAAAACCGGGCTTCTTTTAAATCAAGTATAAACAGCTTACTTGATTTTAGCTTCCTTGTAGCTCACGTGCTTGCGAACTACTGGATCGTACTTTTTGATTTCCATCTTGTCAGGCATGGTGCGTTTGTTTTTGGTCGTAGTGTAGAAGTGACCTGTACCTGCAGATGAAACTAATTTGATCTTATCGCGCATGACTCTATAACTCCTGGCTCAGTAACCGGCTTAAACTTTAACGCCGTTGGCACGGATATCAGCCAATACCTGATCGATGCCTTTTTTATCGATAATACGCATACCTTTAGTAGTAATGCGCAACTTAACAAAACGTTTTTCAGACTCAACCCAGAAACGGTGCGTTTGCAGGTTAGGCAAAAAACGACGACGCGTTCTGTTCTTCGCGTGTGAAACATTATTTCCAGCTACTGGACGCTTTCCTGTAACCTGACAAACCTTAGACATGATGAATTCCTACTTAATAAATCTGGTCATAAAAATCTGGTTTTTACGGACAACATTGCAGTTGCTTCGTAAAAGGGCCCGCATTTATACCAGAAGCAAACAGCCCTGACAAGCTTTCGACCACTAAAGGCGCGAATTATAGTGACTTCAAGGCATATTTCAAGCACTACTATTGTGGCAACTACAGCCAGCCAAGCTCAGCAAAGGATGCCACCTCACCATCTCCAACCACCATATGATCCAACACCCGCACATCAATTAGCGTCATAGCCTTACGAATATGCTCGGTAATTTGACGATCTGCCTCGCTGGGTTCTGCCACACCGGAGGGGTGGTTATGCGCCAGAATCACCGCCGCAGCATTATATTCCAGCGCCGCTTTAACTAGCTCCCTCGGATAAACACTGGCGCTATCGATGGTGCCGTAAAAATGCGGCTGATAGTGAATCAAACGATGCTGACTATCCAGATACAAGCAGGCAAACACCTCCTGATGACAGTCACGCAAACGTGCTTGCAGAAAATTGCGCGTGGCAGCCGGATTAGCAAAGGCATCGCTGCGCTCAAGCTGTTCGCTCAGATGACGTCGCGCCATTTCCAGCACCGCCTGCAACTGGGCGAATTTAGCCAGCCCCAAACCTGCATGGGCGGTAAAACCATCAAAATCAGCTTCAAATATCGCTCGCAAACTGCCAAAGGCAGTCAGCAATTGTCTCGCCAAATCAACAGCACTTACGCCTTGCAGGCCAGTGCGTAAAAAAATCGCCAATAACTCGGCATCGGATAACGCCTGCGCACCACATTGCAGCAATTTTTCACGCGGCCGCTCTGCCGCAGGCCAATCGGTAATTCGCATAGGAACCTCCCTGTTCGCTATAGTGTCCGACCTACAATCATATAGGAAAAAAACATGGTCGGTGGTATCTTATCGACCAGCAACGAAAACCAGCTATTCGGACGTATCATGCAGCGCCTTACCAACAAACAAATCATCCTCGGCGTCACTGGCGGTATCGCTGCCTATAAAAGCGCTGAACTAGTACGACAGCTATCTGGCGCAGGTGCTGACGTGCATGTGGTGATGACCGCAGCCGGGCAGGAATTCATAACACCACTGACCATGCAGGCGCTATCCGGCAACCCCGTACACACCACGCTGCTGAACCCTGAGGCCGAGGCGGGCATGGGCCACATCGAGCTGGCGCGCTGGGCCGATCTTATTTTGGTAGCACCCGCCAGCGCTGATTTCATCGCCCGTTTGGCGCAAGGGCAGGGTAACGATTTATTAGCCACTCTATGCCTGGCAACTAACGCTCCTATTGCTATTGCTCCGGCCATGAATCAAGCCATGTGGAAAGACAGCAACACCCAACGCAATGTTTCCACCCTGCAGCAGGACGGCGTAATCGTACTGGGCCCCGCCCACGGCGAACAGGCTTGCGGTGATGTCGGCCCAGGACGCATGCTTGAACCCGCCGAGTTAACCAACCTGACTGCCGAGCAGTTCGAATTCGAAACATTAACCGGCCAGCACGTGGTAATCACTGCCGGCCCCACCCGCGAACCAATTGATCCCGTGCGTTACATCACCAATCATAGCTCCGGTAAAATGGGTTTTGCTTTGGCCGAAGCCGCGGCTGAAGCAGGCGCACGCGTTACGTTAATCAGCGGACCTGTCAATCTCACCACCCCCGAGCGCGTCACCCGCATCAATGTCGGCAGCGCTCAGGAAATGTACGAGGCCGCCATCGAGCAGGCACCACAAAGCGATATATTCATTGCCTCCGCAGCCGTTGCCGATTACACCCCGGTAACGGTAGCCGATCAAAAAATTAAAAAGCACCCTGACTCAATGACCATTGAGCTCAAACCCACCATTGATATTATTGCTAGTATCGCGGCGCTGAAAAACAAGCCCTTCACCGTAGGTTTTGCCGCTGAAACACAAAACATCATCGGTTACGCACGGGGCAAACTCAACAAAAAGAATCTGAACATGATTATTGCCAACGACGTATCGGTCGAGGGCATCGGTTTTAACAGCAACGACAATGCCGTTATCGTCATTTCTACGGACAACCAAGTCGAGCTACCCAAGGCATCAAAACGACAACTGGCACGTGACATCGTTGATTTAATTGCACAACAACACAGCAAAGAGCAATTGGCCCACTATGGATAAATTACAGGTAAAACTTCTGGATACCCGCATCGGCAACGAAATTCCACTGCCACATTATGCGACAAATGGCTCCGCAGGACTGGACTTACGTGCCTGCATCGATGCTGACATGTCACTGAAACCCGGTGAAACTCAGCTGATTTCCACCGGTATGGCAATCTATCTTGAGAACCCGGGCTACGCCGCCATGCTTCTGCCTCGCTCCGGGCTCGGCCATAAACATGGCATCGTGCTGGGTAACCTGGTGGGACTGATTGATTCCGACTACCAGGGTCAGCTGATGGTTTCATGTTGGAATCGCAGCCAATCCGACTACACTATTAAGGTGGGGGAGCGCATTGCCCAGATGGTAATCGTACCCGTAGTTCAAACCGAGTTTGAAGTGGTTGATGAGTTTCATGCCACAGAACGGGGCAGCGGAGGCTTTGGCCACACTGGGGGGCACTAGAAACCTCCTAGTCTATTGGCATAATCTAGGCCAGCCGGTAATGAATGCTGCTTGATAACAATAAAAAGTTAGGGGCGAAACTTTGTCAAAACAATCTACTACAGCACCTGCGGATATTCGCAAGGCCATCGAGCCGGACCAGAGTTTATTTAAGTTCAGTCTACTCAGCCTGATAGGCTCCTGTATCGGCATTGCCATAGCAGCTGCGTTACTGTTTATGCTGGTTATCAATGGCAGCAACCGCCAGCTCGCCAGCACCGTCTTTAAGGCCCACGCACAGACTTATGCGCATTCAGTCAATCAAACACTGGACCAACTACAGGGCGGGCTTACCCACATCGGGCGGGCCAGCATAGTTGCTGACGCATTTCTAGGCAGCTCTGCTGAGCTACGAACCCAGGAGCAGCATCTGTTAGTCCATACCCGCAACCTTATTGACGTACGACTGGTTCCGTTGGGCGAGAAAGTACTCACCCCAGCTCAAGCGGGCATCAGCTTCCCAGAAATTGACATGATCAACCGCGCCAACCATGGCCAACAAGTACCCGCTGAAGCCCACAGCTTCAACCAGCAACGTGTTATTCGCATGGTTACGCTGATCAAAGCTGCCGACCAAGACTCTGGCACCATGGCAAGTGGTGCCATTATAGCCACCTACAGCCTCGACGCGCTCACTACACAGTTACAACAGTTTGATCGCAGCAATGGCAGCATGAAAATCGAGCAAGCCTTTGGCGGGAAAACACCCCAAAGCTTTCTTCAGTTCGGCAGCGCATTTAACGGTGAGCAGCCTGTACTGAGTGTCGCACTCAACAATCCACACTGGCAGATCAGCTTCCAGCCCTCAGAAAAGCTGGCCCAAGCCAACGAGCTGTCTCCACTGTCTTTCTGGCTACCCATTGCATTGGCGGCAATTATCGTCATCATCAGCATTCTGCTTGCCTATCAACAGCTAAGAAACGCCGTGCGTAGAGACGCCATTGAGCTGATGAATTACTGCCGTAAGTTAATTCAAAATGATGACGACGGCACTCCAACTTTTGGCCTCAGCCTGTTCCGCAGCATGGCGCTCAGCCTCTCTTCCACAGAGCGTGAACAAGTTTTATCCGAACAAACCCGCGGCCAACCGGCTCCTCAGCAGGAATCCGCGCCAACAGCGCCTCAAGCCATGGGAGTTAGTGACAGCCTTCATTCTGAACTTGATGATGAAGATCTGCTTGATCTTGATTTGGCGGACGACATCCCTGAAAACAATCGTGCCAATGAGACAGCTATAGCCACTCCAGAGACCCCAGCCCCCAATCCAGCCTTTCCTCTCAGAGAGATTCCCTCCAGCATTTTCCGCGCCTATGATATCCGCGGCATCGTTGGCAAAACACTGGATACCGACATTGCCTACCGTATAGGCCAAGCAGTTGGCTCCCAGGCCACTGCACAGGGCGAAAAGGGCATTGTCGTAGGCGCCGATGGCCGCCTTTCCAGCCCAGAACTCAGCGCAGCACTGATCCAAGGCATCCGTGACAGCGGTCAGGACGTCATTAACCTTGGCACCGTACCAACACCATTAGTTTATTTTGCCACTCACTGCATGGAAGCCAGCTCCGGCGTCATGATCACCGGCAGCCATAATCCAGCCGACTACAACGGCTTTAAAATCGTCATTGGTGGCGTGACCCTGTCCAACGATGGCATTCAAGCGCTCTACCAGCGCATCATGACCAACGACTTCACCAGCGGCAGTGGCGATCTGGATAATGTTGAGATCATTGACCACTACATGGAACACATCGTCAATGATATTGCACTGGCCAAACCCCTGAAAGTCGTTCTGGACTGTGGCAACGGTGTTGCCGCTGCAGTAGCGCCGCAACTAATCGAACAACTGGGTTGCACCGTCATCCCGCTATTCTGTGAAATTGACGGCACCTTCCCGAATCACCACCCGGATCCCGGTAAACCTGAAAACCTGCAGGATGTCATTAACGCCGTTGCCGAACACAATGCCGACATCGGTCTGGCCTTTGATGGCGACGGGGACCGCCTGGGCGTGGTCACCAACCAGGGCAATATTATCTACCCTGATCGCCTGATGATGCTATTTGCCAAGGACGTTGCTTCACGCAACCCCGGCGCTGATATCATTTATGATGTCAAATGCTCACGCCGCTTGGCTGGCCTGATCAGCAACTACGGCGGCCGACCTATTATGTGGAAAACCGGCCACTCGCTGATCAAAGCGAAAATGCAGGAAACCGGTGCCTTATTGGCCGGTGAAATGAGCGGCCATATCTTCTTCAAAGAACGCTGGTTTGGTTTTGACGACGGCATTTACAGCGCTGCTCGTCTGCTGGAAATTGTCGGCAGCGAAACCTGTGACACTCAAACGCTATTTGATGGCTTCCCCGATGATGTCAGCACGCCCGAAATCAACATTGAAGTCACCGACGAAAGCAAATTCACTCTAGTCAGCCAATTACAGGAAAAGGGCCAATTTAACGGTGCCGATGTATCCACCATCGACGGGGTGCGTGCCGACTTCGAAAATGGCTGGGGACTGGTACGCGCCTCCAACACCACGCCTATGCTGGTGCTTCGCTTTGCCGGTGAGAACGAAGCCGCTCTGGCCGATATTCAGGCGCACTTTAAAACCGAACTGCAAGCCATCGAACCGGATCTCGCCATACCCTTTTAAGCAGCCTAGCGTCTATGATGACTGCAACCTACTCAGCAGCCATCATAGACTTGTTCCCAGCTACCCTATCTGGCAAGCTATACCACCTTTTCAGCCACCCTATTGAGCGGGCAAATATTGATGTCTACAGATAATTCACTCAGCATTATCCCCGAGGTTCTCACCGAGGCCTTGCCCTACATTCAACGCTTTAGTGGCAAAACACTGGTCATCAAATACGGCGGCAACGCCATGACCGACGATACGCTGAAAAACAGCTTTGCACGTGACATCGTACTACTCAAGCATGTCGGCATTAACCCTGTTATCGTACATGGCGGTGGTCCGCAAATTGGTCACTACCTCGATAAGCTGAATATCGAATCCCACTTTGTTGACGGCATGCGCGTCACCGACAGCCAGACCATGGATGTGGTAGAAATGGTACTAGGCGGCCTGGTTAACAAAGAAATCGTCAGCCTGCTCAACCAGAACGGCGGCAAAGCGGTTGGCCTGACCGGTAAAGACGGTCATTTTATCCAAGCCAAGAAGCTCAACGTGACCCGTAAAACACCCGACCTTGATGCCTCTGAAATTATTGATATTGGCCACGTTGGTCAGGTAGAAAACATCAGCACTGATGTGGTGGACATGCTGGTTCACAGCGACTTTATCCCGGTTATTGCACCCATTGGCGTGGGCGAAAATGGCGAATCCTATAACATCAACGCCGATCTTGTGGCCGGCAAAGTGGCGGAAAAACTAAACGCTGAAAAACTGATTCTGCTCACCAATACGGCTGGCCTACTGGACGGCAACGGCGACGTGCTGACCGGCCTTGATCCACAGCGCGTAAACGGCCTGATTGCCGACGGCACCATCTACGGCGGCATGCTGCCCAAAATCAACTGTGCACTGGAAGCCGTTGATAACGGCGTTGCCAGCGCCCATATCATTGATGGCCGAGTGCCTCACTCGACACTGCTGGAAATTTTCACCGATAAGGGTATCGGCACCCTGATTCACAAAGGTTAGTCAGCTTCGAATGAGCGCTCAAAACAAACAGTCCCGCCAGCAGGATATTCTGCAAGCTCTGGTACAAATGCTGGAAAGCAACCCCGGCGAACGCGTCACCACCGCTGCACTAGCAAAGCAGGTGGGCGTCTCCGAGGCCGCCCTCTACCGGCACTTCCCCAGCAAGGCAAAAATGTTTGAGGCGTTAATCAATTTTGCAGAGGATACCCTCTTCACACGTGTATCACGCATTTTGCAGGAGCAGAACACCGCGCTTGCCCGCTGTGAACAGATACTGACGTTGGTGATTGCCTTTGCGGATCGCAACCCGGGCCTGTGCTTGGTAATGACTGGCTCTGCATTACAGGGTGAACATGAACGGCTGCGTAAACGTGCGGCGCAGATATTTGAACGCCTGGAAACCCAGCTCAAACAAACTTTGCGTCAGGCTGAAATCGAAGAAGGGCTGGTGACACGCCAACCTTCCACTGCTATTGCCAATCTATTACTGGCCTGCGTGGAAGGGCGTATCAATCAATATATTCGTAGTGGCTTCAAGCAGTCACCCAGCACGCACTGGCAGGAACAGTGGGCATTTTTTTCCGGACACCTGTTGAGCACTGAAAAATTTACAGTTTAGCGCTTCAGCCTGCCAATGGTGGTTAGGGCCCGGCAATCGATTTAACCTTACCCTCGTCACCCAGCAGTTCATTTAAACGCTCAATATCCAGCTCAAAGGCCAGCCAGGCTTGGTCCTTTTCATCTTCCTTAAGCTTAATGGTCTGCTTGGCATCACTGATTTTATGCTCCAAAGTATCGAGCGTTTGCAGAATTTTCTTCGACACCGTTTGGCCATTACGCTCTAGCTCAGCAGCTTCACTTTGCAGCGCGGCAAGCCGCTTGCGATTGGCAATAATATTAGCCTTCTGAATATCGACAAAGTTCTGAAGCTCCTGCAGTTTACGTTCACGCACACGCTCCACATCTTCGGGGGAGCTATAGAAACGCAACAGAGCCTCATCTTTACTGGCCTGCAATTCCTGCTGATGGCGAGCCTCCGCCTCCTCAAGCATCTTATTTGCGCGGGCATCCAATACAGATTTCGGCAATACTACATCGACCACCATGCCATTCTCATTCAACACTTCGTAGCCATTAGCGATAAATTTTGGCGGCACTGAATAACCAATATGGATAGCACCGCCATCATCACGGTAACGGTAATTAAATCCACCTGATAGCACATCCTGCACCACTACTACACTCATCAGCAGTCCTGCCAACAGCTGTCCTGTTAACTTCAGCATCACTTTACCTATGTCGCTAATCTAATGAACTTAGTCTAGTTCAGGCTCACTGTTGTTCAAATTTCCAGGCTAAACAACGCAAATTTACTCAACCCCGTAACGCTCACGATAGTCCGCAATGCGCTGCAGCAAAGCTTCATCGTTAGCCTTGTCCTGCAAATAACTCATTAAATCGTTGAGTGTAATAATACTCACCACCGGCACATCATAATCCCTTTCGACCTCCTGAATAGCCGAAAGATCACCATTACCCTTTTCCTGACGATTCAGGGCAATCACCACGCCGGCAGGCTTAGCTTTATACTGTTCGATAAGAGCCATCACCTCACGCACCGCTGTGCCCGCGGTAATCACATCATCAATAATCAGCACCCGGCCATTGAGTTCCGCACCCACCAGCTGGCCACCTTCACCGTGTGTTTTCGCTTCCTTACGGTTAAAGGCGTAGGGCACGTCCTTACCGTATTTATCCGACAGTGCCACAGCAGTGGTCGTTGCCAGAGGAATGCCTTTATAGGCTGGCCCCAGAACAACATCGTACTCAACGCCCGACTGCTCGATAGCCGCGGCATAAAAACGCCCCAACTGTGCTAGCGCCGCACCACTATTGAATAGCCCTGCATTAAAAAAATACGGGCTGATCCGGCCAGATTTCAATTCAAACTCGCCAAAACGCAACACGTCCTGCGCCAAAGCGAACTCAATAAATTCGCGCTTATAATCCTGCATACTTGACCTCTCTACTACTTATTTTTACTCGGCAAATGCTGCGTGTTGCAGCTCAGTCAAAGTAGCAATACCCTGCTCAGCCAACTTCAACATAGCAGCCAGCTCGTCAGCACTGAATGGCTCTTGCTCAGCGGTGCCCTGCACCTCAACAAAGCCGCCGCCCTCGGTCATGATCACATTCAGGTCCGTTTCAGCATTGGAATCTTCCGCATAATCCAAATCTAATACAGGTTCACCTTTGTAAATACCGACAGAAACCGCCGCGATACGGTGTTTAATTGGGTCTTCCTTAATCGCACCCTTGGCACGTAGGCTGTTTACCGCATCAACCAGCGCCACACAGGCACCCGTGATTGAAGCCGTACGAGTGCCGCCATCGGCCTGAATGACATCACAATCAATAACGATGGTGTTTTCACCCAGCTTTTTCATATCGATGGCTGCGCGCAGGGAGCGACCAATCAAACGTTGAATTTCCACCGTGCGTCCGCCCTGCTTGCCCCGCGCAGCTTCACGGCCCATGCGGGAACCGGTAGAGCGCGGCAACATGCCGTATTCGGCCGTCACCCAACCCACACCTTTACCACGTAAAAAATGTGGCACGCCAGTTTCTGCCGTTGCCGTGCAAATGACTTTGGTATCGCCAAACTCCACCAACACAGAGCCCTCAGCATGCTTTGTGAAATTTCTGGTAATTTTTACAGGTCGTAACTGGTCAGGCGTTCTACCACTAGGTCGCATCGTATTCCCCAAGGATTTTGAATAGTTTATTGGTCAGAAAGTGCGGCATTATACCCTGTTATAGGGCTATAATGCTGCTCAAAATTTTATGCTGAGAGACTTCAATGACCGCAAGCATGACCGCCTTTGCGCGCCAGGAACAGACAACCCAGTGGGGCGCTATCGTTTGGGAAATCCGTTCGGTAAATCACCGCTATCTGGAAACCCACTTCCGTTTACCAGAAAATCTGCGAGACCTTGAACCGGCATTGCGTGAAAAACTGCGTAAATCCTTTGCCCGTGGCAAACTGGAAATCTCCCTTAATTTCCGCCCGGACACCGAAAAAAGCCAGAATTTCTGCGTTAATACTGCGCTTGTAGAACAACTCGGCCAGGCTCTGGCAGAGGTGCAAAACACGCTAGGACAAAGCAGCACGCCCAACCCGGTTGAATTACTAAAATGGCCCGGTGTATTACAAACCGCCGAAGTAGACTACCCCCAAGTTAAGAGCATCGCCTTAACCCTGTTCCAACAGGCCGTCGAGCAACTTCAGGCCATGCGAAAACAGGAAGGCGACGCGCTGAAACAGATTATTGAACAGCGCCTGAGCCGAGTTAACGAAATCACCGATGAAATACGCACTCACCTGCCGAATATCATGGCCCAGCAGAAGCAAAAACTGCAACGCCGTATTGATGACGCCAAAGCAGAATTGGAACCCGGCCGCCTTGAGCAGGAACTTGTTTTATTATTACAAAAAGCCGATGTTGATGAAGAACTTGATCGCCTGCTAACGCATGTGACCGAAGTCACCCGTACGCTTAATCAGGACAACGCCATTGGCCGCCGCCTGGACTTTTTGATGCAGGAACTGAACCGCGAGGCCAACACTCTGTCATCCAAAGCGATCGACACTGACGTCACTCAGACGGCCGTGGAGCTAAAAGTGCTGATTGAGCAAATGCGCGAACAGATCCAAAATATCGAATAACTACTAGCAGGACCTGAAACATGCCAGCCAAAGGAACGCTTTTTATTATTTCCGCCCCCTCCGGCGCGGGCAAAACCAGCCTGGTCAAGGTACTGTGCGAAGACAATGTCTCGCTTCGCACCTCTGTATCCTTTACAACCCGCTCCATTCGTCCCGGCGAAGAAAACGGCGTGCATTACCACTTCGTTAATCACGACGATTTTGAAGCGATGCTTGAGCGCAGTGAATTTCTGGAATCTGCCAACGTCTTTGGCAATTATTACGGCACCTCTCAAGTATGGGTTGAAGAGCAGCTCAATTCTGGCACCGATGTCATTTTGGAAATCGATTGGCAGGGCGCCTTGCAGGTTCGCAAGCTAATCCCCGACAGTGTCAGTATTTTTATACTGCCACCGTCACGCCAGGCATTGGAAGAACGCCTGAATGGTCGCGGGCAGGACGATGCCGAGGTTATCGCGAAACGCATGGCGCAGGCCAAGGATGAAATGTCGCACTACAGTGAGTTTGAATATCTGGTCATTAATGACGACTTCAATGTAGCACTGTCCGAACTCAGGACCATTATCACGGCACAGCGCCTGCGAGCACGTTACCAGCACCAACAAGCCAACAATTTAATCAAGGAACTCTTGTCATAGTAGGGGTTAGTTCTGTAGACTTGCTGGCCGCATAGGATTCAACACTTTTAGCTGAGATATAGAACATGGCACGAATTACCGTAGAAGATTGTCTGGACAACGTCGACAACCGTTTTGACCTGGTCATGTTGGCTACAAAACGCGCTCGCCAACTGGCAACGGGCGGCAAAGAACCGCTGGTTAAAGAAGACAGCGATAAAGCCACGGTAATCGCCCTGCGTGAAATCGCAGAAGGTTTAATCACCGAAGAATCTCTAGCCGCTCGCAACATGCAGGAAGACATTGCAGATGTTTTCGAAGAAACGGAATCTCTCGATCAAGAGCTACTGACCGCCATTGCTGCAACAGAAGCTGAAGATGCCGATGAAGATGTTACCGCACCCGCGCCAGACAGCGACGGTCCTGCCGACGAAACCGAAGAGTAATATCGATCTTCCAAAGCGCTACTTCAGGTAGCGCTTTTTGGTTCTGCCCGCTTTACATCCAGCCATCTAAAAACGCTGGAAAGCCACGTCTCCGCAACATTTCATCGCCAGGCACTAGCAAATCTGAACGCCCTTTGTTAACTTGCAGGGACTATCATTTTTTGTCCGTCCGGAGTACGCCTTGTCGTCAATTGTTGACTTTGCTGAACAGTTAACCGCCTATCTTGAAAAAGATCAGATAGACGAAGTCACGCGTGCCTATTATTACGCTGAAAAAGCCCCCG
>Ga0209292_1000637_pt1 | contig 44985 bp, 45 predicted proteins | sample GOMGulsemesocosm_2_FD_184634 | JGI IMG/M metagenome (GOLD analysis project Ga0209292, IMG submission 184634) | Methane-oxidizing microbial communities from mesocosms in the Gulf of Mexico - GOM9C Gulf of Mexico (SPAdes) (version 2) | ecosystem: Environmental > Aquatic > Marine > Cold seeps...
AGACACAAGTCATTACAAAGGATTATTGAAATTAAAATAAATTTTAATTGAAAATACCCAAACAGAGTTTGTGACTGTGGCAATCTCACTAAATAGAGTTACAGAATTAAAAAGAAAATGAAATTAAAAGTGATTACATACAGAACATTAACAGGTACAAAGGACGTTTTTAAAAGTCCAAAACAGAAATCGACGCAATGGGTTATTTGCCAAGACAATGTTCCAACCTATTTTATGGATTGTTTTGATTTTAAATACCCCGCCAACCTAGCTATTAATAACTGGGTTTTAAGTGAGGGTAAAACAATGGGAGCGTTGCTAAAAAAGATTTGTAAACAAGAAAAAGTGGCTCTCTCTATAGTCAAGCCACCATATGTTAGAATACTAGTAAAAACGGAAAGTAAAGAGTTTGCTTTAAAACCCTTGCCTATAGCGTGGTTTACATAAAAGTTTACATTGTTATTCTGGGAATAACCTAATATCAATAGTTAAAAATAAAAGATAATTTTTCATTTAAATACATTTATAACGTTAACAGGGCTGAGAACGGTTAGTACAACTTTCAATAAAAAAATAAAGAAAGGAATTTTTATTATAAATCAAAACAACATACCTACTTATATTATTGACTGTTATTTGGTTCGTCAAGATTCTAATAGGTTATTTAGTAATTTGATTTTTAGGGAAGGTAAAACCATTTATCAGATAATCAAAAAGATTAATAAACAAGAACAATTAGAACTTACTGTGTCTATGCCTCCTTTAATAAAAATCATTGTAAAACATGAAGTAAAAGAGCTTGTTTTACAACCTATCCCTACAGAATGGATTAAGAAAATTGTACTGTAAATTTATGTTGCCATTTAAAAAGGAAGACGATTTAGAAATTTGATAAAAAGGAATTAGAGGGCTATGCTGTTGTTATTGATGATTTTGGAAGTTGACAAACTCAGTAGAACTATCAAAAAACAGGTTCTGAAATTAAAAATGCACAAGGGATACAATACTTAACAAATTAAAAAAACACCTACAAATGATAAGAATAACTTTAACACTAGTGTTATTATTAAGTAGCTATGAAATACAAGCACAAACCTTACAAGGCACACTAAAACAACATGTAGGGCAAACCATACATTTAACAGGGTTTAACTATACTACAACAGAACAACTATCCACAACGACTATAGATAGTTTGGGAAACTTTAGCTTGACCTACCCTGCAAATTACCGAGGTTTGGGCCTTTTAAAAACCCAAGATGGTAGTACGTTACTATTAGTATTAGACAAAGAAGCTATTTCTTTAAAGGGCACACATTTAAAAGAGCAAGAACGTATTACTTTTTATAACAGTAGTCAAAATCAACTTTTTGTAAAGATTTCGAAACGCATGGGACTCAATATGCAGTCTTATGCAGCTTGGCGTTATCTACAAAAACTTTATAATTTACCAGGGTTTAAACATCAAAAAAAGGTTTTAAAAAGTATTGAGACAGAACTTCAGCGCATAGAAAATAACAACGCAACAGCTTTACAAAACGCACCAAAAAACAAGTATATTGGTTGGTATGCACCTTTGCGCAAACTATTGGATGATATGCCGCAAACCATTAGCAATTATAGAGAGAGAATTCCGAGTAACATTGCTGATTTTAGAAAGATAGATTTTACAAACCCAAATTTTAAAACCAGTGGTTTGTTCAAACAATTAATACAGGGACATTATTTGTTGTTAGAAAATTCTGGACAACCTTCAGATAGTATCACTGCCCAAATGAATATAAGTACGCGCTATTTAATAGCGCATTTAAAAGACAATACCCCCCTGTTAAATAGGGTTGCAAAAGACCTTTTTTCCCTTTTTGAAAAACGAAGTTTATTTAAAGCGTCTTCCTTTTTAGCGCTTCGCTTGTTAGCAGAACATTATGCGCAGTTAACACCTGCGTTGATACATAAGTTTGAGGGTTACCGCATTTTAAAAGTCGGGGCTATTGCACCAGACATTCAGTTAGATGCAAACACAAAATTAAGTGATATTCAGCAAACCACGCTGTTGGTTTTTGTGGCAAGTTGGTGTCCAGATTGTAAACTAGCCAATGAACAATTGTACAGCCATTATAAAAGATGGAAAGAGAAAAAAGGAATAGAGATCGTGTACATTAGTATAGATACAGATAGACAAGCATTTAAAGATGGGTATACAGATGCGCCATGGGCAGTGTATTCAGATTTTAAAGGTTGGGATTCAAAAGCTGTTCAGAACTACCATGTTATAGGAACACCTAGTTATTTTTTATTAGAGAAAAACAGAAAGATACTTTCTAGACCCAAATCTGTAGCGCAAATAGACGCTATTGTGTCTGGGTTGGATTAATAAAACCTGTCTTTGATTTTTACCCCTTTTTTAGGGGCTTAATAAAAACAGATTCGAATACCCTCTTAAAAAGGAACCATTACGAAAACAATCCATTTATATATTTCTGATTTATAAGTGTTTTAACATTGTGTGCTGGGCAAAACAATCATGATTTACAGAAAAACAGGAATTTAAGATTGGCTTTTAAATACTTGTTCTTTTGGAGTTGGAGGAAGCGTACAGATATAGATGCGCTACGTATTATTCGACATTATTTACTTAAACTCTTACGATATGAAAATTTTAACGACTTTTTTACTATTACTATCGCTTTCTGTTTTAGGGCAGCAAAAAATCGATGATTGCGTCTGGAGAGCACCAAATTCCTTCCCAAGTTTTAAACTGATTTTGAAGCATTCCTAAAAGCAAAAGCCTGGCAACGTAGTGCTGCTAGTATTTTTTCCAACACAAAAGATTTAGACATTACAGGTATTGGGGGTCGGGTGCGTGCTTCTTTAGTAGATGCTACCCATCACATCGCCTTGGTATCTCCATGAGGAGGTGGCTTATGGACCTTTAATCCAACCGATGGCTCGACATTTTCTCCGATTGATGATTTTGGTTCTTTTATAGCCATTACCGACATAAGCCAGAACCCATCAAACCCAAATCATATACTAATTGGTACTGGAGATGAACACAATACTGTTCGTGGTAATGGGGTGTTTGAGTCCTTAGATGGCGGTACTGTATTTACTCAAATTGCTTCTACATCTGCAAATACTACGAATAAATTTGGGTATATCCGGTTTATAAAATTTTCACCAACGACTCCAAATACATTATATCTTGCTTCGAATTCTAAACTTTACAAATCTATAAATTTAGGTGCGAGTTGGACAGAAGTTTTTGATGTTGGAGCAAGCACTACAATTACCTCGTTGGATTTTACAGCCAATACGGGTGTAATTTTAAGTGTAAAAAATAAGGGATTATATGCTTTTTTGACAGGCGATTTGGGTTCTTTTTCTTTGTTGACAAATGGGGTTCCAAATGATGCTACAGGCACTAATAATAAGGTAAATCATATCGTGGTTGCTACCCATGCTGGAGATAGAAACATTGGCTATGTACTGCTCGCATTCAATAACCAGTCAAAACAAATGTATAAGACCATTGATGGCGGTATCTCGTGGATACAACGAACAGATCCTCCATTAAACATTTCCCAAGCTTGGTTTTGTTTTACAATAGGTGTACATCCTACCAATCCTAATATTGTAATTGGCGGAAGTGTTGACTGGGGGTATACAACAGATGGAGGCATTACTTGGGAAATTGGTGGCGGCTTGGAAGTTGATTACCACCCTATCCATTTTAACCCATCTAACCCAGATATTGCATATATAGGCTATGATCAAGGAATTGGGCGCGTAGATTTTGGAAACTATCAAGACATTCTTGTGTGGGAATACAATGGCACAACTTGGGTGCCCACAACCAAATCTCAACCTGCACAACTAGAATTGGGAAAGGAACCTGGCTTTAACACAACACAAATTTACTATGGTGATTATTACCCCGAACAATATGGAGATTCGTATATAGAAGGGCAACAAGATGGCGATTGTTTTATCAAGCTAGAAGGAGTCTTACAAAAACGAGTCCTTGTAGGTGATGGCGGCGCGATCTTCATTAATAAACAAGATCCTCAAAAGAGTTTTGCGTCCACACAATCAGGGAACATAAAGCAAACCACCAATGGTCTACAAACCAGTATAAATTATACAGCAGTAGCCGGTTTCAAAGGAAATCATCTCAATTGGATCACACAATTTTCAGGGAACAACGAAGCTGGTAATCAAGTATATATTTCCAATACATCCTCTATTAAAATGACCAAAGACAATGCTGCTACCTTTAGCTCTTTTAGTATAGTTCTAAGTGAATTTATTAGTAATAGCTGGTGTTTTGTTTTTTAAAGAAGTGACTTCTTAGGTATTTAGTCACAAATATTCAATAAAAATGATTGTGGTTTTGTCAAACTCAAAGGCTACGATTTTGACACTTTAGAAAACAACTCTGTGCGATTTGTTATGTCTAATTTCACCAAAATATTTGACACATGGAATTTAACAGTTGGTCTTTTTATTTGAAGTTTTCCTGCAATAATTTTATTTGTTTTTCCTTCGAGAATCATTTTTGCAATTTGAATTTCTCTTGGAGTTAAATGAAAATCATTTAGTGTCTGCTCCTTTTCATGTTCTAAAATTTTATATCGAAACGATATCGCATATAAAAAAACGGGCATTTCTATTGCAGAACCAATTTTAAGATACGAATTACTAAAACCAATATCGACCAAGCCAAATTCTGCGGGTAAAACATACAATACACTAGATATAAAAAGAATGCTATAAGCAATCGCAATAATACGAGCATATTGTAGTTTATTCCAAAGAGAAAAACTTACACAACAATACATTACAAATAAAGCTGAGCTACACACTTCTCCAACCGAATACCACAACAAATTGTACGTAAAAACATATAGAAGGTTTGCCAAAATATTTACAAACAAGATCGAAAAACCTATGGTATTGAATTTCGGAAATTCTTTTTTAAGGTTTAACGCTTTAGTTACAAACAACATTATTGTAAGGGCAGTCAAAACTCGCAGTAAAAGATTTATATCAAATATAAATTTTGTGTTTCCAAAAACATCATAAAAAACTCCGTCTAACTCCAGTAATAGAAGGGACAAACTAATTACCCACAAACTATAATACCCGTACAATACATCTTTAGTATTGTAATAAAACATTAGATTCATTAGTAAAACCACCAACACAAATGCATAAAATACTGCTCGCTTTAATACACTAGAGTTTTTAAGTTGTACAGAATTACTTTCAGATATTAGTTGTGCTGGAAAATAGATGCTTTTTACAAAATGAACTTTTGCATAAAATACCGCAGTTTCTAATGGTTTTATTTGTAGTGGGATTTCAATATTTCGATCTATTTTTTCTGTAAATTCATATTTTAGCACTAAATTATTTAGACTGTCTTTTTGATATAATTCTAATGCATCAAAAGAAAAAGTTTGCAAATGTAATTGCAATCTCTTTTCTTCTACTGTTTTATTTACTAACTGAAATCGAATCCAAAAGCCCGTATTATGTACTCCTATAAAATTTTGATGAAACGATTGATAGTTTAAGTTAAATGCCTCAAGTTGCTTTGTCTTTTTAGTTATCTGACTATATTCTAGCTGACTAGTTATGGTCTTTTCAATAAATAATGAATCTACAGTTACTGTATAACGCAGAAAATGGAGTGATTTCCACTAACTATCTTAAAACCTATTTTCGATTATTATTTTAATAAAGTTTAAATCAAAAGAGACCATCTGATAAGATCGTCTCTTTAGTCTTTTTTACATAGCATTCTCTCACTACTTACTACCCAACATCAAAATTTCACTAACTACAACTTCAGTTACATATCTCTTTTCACCTTCCTTAGTTTCATAAGAACGGTTGGTAAGTTTACCTTCAATAGCAATCTCCTTTCCTTTCGTTATATATTTTTCAACTATATCGGCAGTTTTACCCCAAGCGATTAGATTATGCCAATCAGTCTTGGTTTGTTTCTCTCCATTTGCATCTTTATAGCTTTCATTTGTTGCCAATGAAAACTTTGCTAATTTCTGTCCACTTTCTAAGGTGATTATTTCTGGATCGTTTCCTAAATTTCCAATTAACTGTACTTTGTTTCTTAATGTGCTCATAATTTCTGTTTTTTAAATTGTTCGTGTTTTCTGTATTGGGTCATAACCCAAAAATTCTATGATTTGATTTGTGTTATATTCATTTGGTTGTGCTACTCCTCGCTCCCATTTATCGATGGTAGATGTATATACTTCAAAAATGATTGCTAAATCTGTTTGCGTAAAGCTTGATTCTATACGTTCTTGACGCATATAGTCTCCGTATGACTTTGGATTGGTTGGACTGCCTTTTTTAGGCGGCGATTTTGCAGTTAAATTGATGGTACAAATGGTCAACGTTGTTGTGCCATTGTGTGTCTGTTACTTTTTCGCCTTGGGCGTTTTTGTAAGTTTCGTTTGTAGCAATCGAAATTTTTGCTAATTTTTTACCAGAATCAAGTGTAATAATTTCTGGATCGTTTCCTAAATTTCCAATTAACTGTACTTTGTTTCTTAACGTACTCATAAGATAAGGTTTTATACACTTCGCCGTTGCTTAGTGCTGGTTTATATTAAATTTTATCAATTCGTTTTGACATGGCAAAGATGCGGTGACTTCCATATTTTACTCGGTTAAAAAGCACTTACTTTCGTATGTAAACGTTTGTAGTCGTTTGTACATGTTTTTGTAGTATCTTTATAGGCAGTAAATTAAAGCGTATGGAAAAGAGACAATGTTTGGAATGTAGCGAACAAATTAAAGGGAGAATTGATAAAAAATTTTGTACTGATTATTGCAGAAACAGCTACAACAATAAGGTCAATACAGCGAGTAAAAACTTAATTAGAAATACCAATAACAGACTACGGAAAAACTATAAAATTCTTTCTGAATTAAACAGTACTGGAAAAACGAAAGTAACAAGAACAAAACTTTTTGACAGAGGCTTTGACTTTAACTTCTTTACATCTATTTACAAAACGAAAACTGGGAATGTCTATTTTTATCTCTATGACCAAGGGTATTTAAGCCTAGAAAACGACTATTATTTACTTATAAAGAGAGAATAAAAGCTATTTCCATGTACTCTCTTTTAACTGCATTGCTGCTTTTAATACATCCTTTTGACTAATTTGACCTACCAACTTCCCATTTTCTACTATTGGGAATCGTCTAATTTTAAGCTCTAAAAATTTATTTACCGCATCAAAAATATTCATAGATCCATCTAAGGTTTTTACATTTTTCACCATCGCCTTTTCTACAGCATTAGTTGTATCCATAGGCATATTATAATACCTACTCTCAGAAATTTGCTTCATACAGTCCCCTTCAGAAATTACACCAATTAATTCGAAGTTCTCATTTACAACTGGTCCGCCAGAAATATTATGGTCAATTAGTGTTTGTATAACATGCGTAATAGAATCGGTTGGATTAAAAGTAATTAAATCTCTTGTCATATAATCCGAAATTAAAATTGCATCCGCTGTTTTTTTTTGAGGCGATCTTTTCCCTTGAAAGTTAATAATTCCCATGATTTTTAATTTAAAGTTACTGATATATATCCATCTATAAAATATTTGCTCTAGTTTTATTAAAATCATTACTTTTATAGAAATAACTTTTCAATGAAAAAATACGCATCCTTACTCTCTTTTTTTATTATTGTAGCCGTCACCTATTGGAGTTTCTCTGACATGATTCCTTCTTATAAAGAAAACCAGGTGGTAACAAAAACTGAATTCTCTATAGATAATGCATTAGCACATTTAAAAGAAATTTCTAAAACGGCACATTATACAGGTTCAGAAAACCATTTAGAAGTTCAAAATTATATAGTAAATGAACTTACAAAATTAGGGTTAACCCCAGAAATTCAACAGCAAGTAGCCATTAATAATAAATGGAGAGCTGCAACAAATAATGCCAATATAATCGCAACTATCAAAGGAAGTGAAAACGGAAAATCATTGGTATTATTAACGCATTACGATTCGAATCCACATTCTTCTTTAGGAGCAAGTGATGCAGGTTCTGGAGTGGTAACAATACTAGAAAGCATACGTGCATTTTTAGCGAAAAATGAAATACCTAAAAATGATATCCATATTGTAATTACAGATGCAGAGGAGCTAGGGCTTTTGGGCGCAAAAGCTTTTGTAGAAACACATCCGTTAGCAAAAAATATTGGTTTGGTATTAAACTTTGAAGCGCGTGGTAGTGGTGGACCTAGTTATATGCTCATGGAAACAAATGGTAAAAACAGCAAATTACTAAGCGAATTTATCAATGCAAATCCAAACTACCCAGCAGCAAATTCCTTAATGTATAGCATTTATAAAATGCTTCCAAACGATACAGATTTAACCGTTTTTAGAGAAAATGGAAATATCAGTGGATTCAACTTTGCCTTTATTGGTGATCATTTTGATTATCATACAGTCCAAGATTCTTTTGAGAGATTGGATAGAGAAACCTTAGCACATCAGGCAGATTATTTAATGACAACGTTGAATTACTTTGCCAATTCAGACATTTCAAACTTAGAGAGCACTAAAGATCATATCTATACTAATTTTCCATTTACAACCTTATTACATTATCCTTTTTCATGGATACTGCCTTTATTAATTGGTGCAATAATGCTATTTATCGGAATCATATTTTTTGGAATTGCCTTGAATAAAATTACCATTAAGGGTCTTTTAAAAGGGTTTACTCCGTTTACAATTTCTTTAGTTGGGTGTATTGGAATTACCATCTTATTATGGAAAGGAATCTTATTAATTCACCCGCACTACAATGACATATTACATGGGTTTACCTATAATGGGTATCAATATATAGCTGCATTTGTAGCCCTAAATATTTGGTTGCTTTTTATAATTTACAAACCTTTTTTCAAAAAATATGACACCAAGGATTTACTAATAGCACCACTTGTTTTTTGGTTGATTATTAATGTTTTAATTTACAGCTATTTAAAAGGAGCTGCCTACTTTATCATTCCAGTATATTTTGCACTAATAACATTAGTGATTTTTGTCTTTACAAGTATTAAAAGAACTCAAAAAATTGCTATTTCAACGGTACTAGCAATTCCAATTATTTACATTTTTGCCCCACAGATAAAAATGTTCCCTGTTGGTTTGGGGTTAAAAAACTTATTTATAAGCGCCCTATTTTTAGTATTAATATTTGGATTAATTACTCCAATTTTAGGATCGTATAAATCAAGAAAAACCTTAATAAGAGTAATTGGGTTGGCCGCACTCTTCTTTTTTGGAATGGCAACTTACAACAACGGTTTTAATGAAGACAGAAAGAAACCTAATAGTATTGTTTTTATAAATGATATTGACAATAACCAATCGTATTGGGCTACTTATGATCGCATTCCAGATGCGTTTACAACTCAATTTTTAGGAGAAAACCCAACCAAAGGAAACTTTACTGGAACCACTTCTAAAAGCAAGTACAATACTTCGTACCGATATCATAAAAAAACTGAAAACAGAGAAATTCCTGTTCCAATAATCACCAAAACTACGGACACTATTATTGATGGCTTTAGAACTGTTTCATTGCTAATTAAACCCCAACGAAATGTAAATAAGATTGAATTAATAGCAAACGAAGCAATTACATTTAATACACTAGGTGTACAAAATGTATTTCTCGACAAGAAAAGCGCTGATGCTGTTTTAAAAGTAAATAAAGGAACTATTTTAAGTTACTTTTTAGCAAAAAATGACAGCCTTTTAAAAGTTGATTTTACCATTGAAAAAAGTATAAATCCAAACATCAATATCATTGAATCATCTTTTGATTTATTAGACAATCCATTGTTTAACATTACTCCAAGAACCAATATAATGATGCCAATGCCCTTTGTGATGAACGATGCAGTGATTACACTTCAAAAATTGAAGTTATAAAAAAAGCCCGATGCAATTGCATCGGGCTTTTTTTTATACTTAATTGTTATTTATTTTATTTGCGAAACTCGTAATGTATTTACCATTCCTTTCGCTTCTACAGGCATGGAAGTTAAGTTGATTACAAAGTTATTTGCTTTAACAAAACCTCTTTCTTTTGCGATATTGTTAATATCTACAACAGTATCGTCTGTACTTACATTCTTATCATAAAACAGTGGTTTTACACCCCAAAGCAAACTCATTTTATTTAAAATTCTTCTTTCCGAAGAAAATGCTAAGATATGAGATGTGGGTCTCCAAGCAGATATCTGAAAAGCAGTATACCCACTATTTGTTAACGTAGAAATTGCCGCAGCATTCACGTCTTTTGCCATTAAAGCAGCATGATGACAAACTGCCTTTGTAATAAAACGGTCTGTTCTAATATGTGGTGGAGCTTGTGGCACTTTAATTAATGGGGAGTTTTCTACACTCATTATTATTTCTGACATTTTCTCAATAACTCTAACGGGATGTGCTCCAACAGAAGTTTCACCAGATAGCATCACTGCATCTGCTCCATCCATAATTGAGTTAGCAACATCATTAACTTCGGCTCTTGTAGGTACCGCATTTGTAATCATTGTTTCCATCATTTGTGTAGCAATAATTACTGGAATTCTCGCCAGTTTTGCTCTCTGTACTAACATCTTTTGAATCAATGGAACTTCTTGCATTGGAATTTCTACTCCCAAATCTCCACGTGCAACCATTAATCCATCACAATACGGAATTAATGCATCAATATTTTCAACAGCTTCAGGCTTTTCAATTTTGGCAATAACCGGAACTCTATACGATGATTTTTGTTTAATTAAATCGTGTAACTTCCTTAAATCTTCTGGGTTTCTAACAAATGATAAAGCGATCCAATCTACTTCTTGCTCTAGCGCAAAAACGGCATCCTTCATGTCTTTATCAGTCAAAGCAGGTAAAGAGATCGCCGTATTAGGCAAATTCACTCCTTTTTTAGAGGATAAAACACCACCTACTATCACTTTAGTGGTCACTTCATTTTTCTTATTCGTAGCAACGACCTCAAATTCTAATTTTCCATCATCAACTAAGATTCGCTCTCCAGGTTTTACATCTTTCGGGAATCGTTGATATGTCATAAACGCTTTTTCAGCCGTCCCTTCACATTCGTCTGTTGTGAATACAAAAGTAGCTCCATCATTTAAAACAACGCCTTCTTGCATAACACCAACACGTAACTTAGGCCCCTGTAAATCGCCTAAAATGGCAACATTCGTTTCTTTTTCTTCATTAATCTCACGAATATCTTTGATTCTCGCTTTTACATTATCATAATCTGCATGAGAAAAATTAATTCTAAAAACATTCACTCCTGCTTCTACCAATTCAGCTAAAATAGCTTTTGTATTTGTCGCTGGACCTAGTGTTGCAAGTATTTTGGTTTTTTTGTTAAGTGGCATAGGTTAAAAAATTAAAAATTCTTTAGATTTTAAAATGTTTGGATCAATTGTATATGATGTAATTACTTGATTAATTTGATTGATTTGATCTACGATCTTCACAATATATTCATAATCAAAATCTCCTTCGAGTTTTAAAAAGTAATCCACCTTTTTTTTCTCTTGAATTAAATACATCGTTATCTCATTTGTTTGAAATAACCCTGTAGAAACACCTTCAATATTATTTGTAAATTGGTTAGAAATTAAAAACCAACTATGATTAAATTTTGAGTTTAAAAACTCATAAATTGGAAAAGAAGCATTGTTATTTTTATTTTCAAAATCTAAACTATACCTTGCTTTCACAAACGTTGTTTCTAATTTTTGATTTAAAACATATGCTAGTTTATATTCATCTAACGTAGAATGAATGCCAATTAATGTATAATTGTCATCAGAAAAATCATCTAATTCTAACGAATGTATTTGCATATTTCTTCCTACGTATTAAATAAACAGGGGTGTTCTACAACTGCTTTCATTGCTAAAAACAATTCTTGCTAAATTACATTTTGTTTCTCAAAAAGTGAATAAAAAAAACGAAAACGTTATCGTAAAAATGTTAGCCTTTTGTTATTTCTTCTTGTAGTGCAAAATAAACTCTTTTAGAAGCCTGTTCTTCTGCTTTTTTCTTTGAGGTAGCTCTACCTTTTGCAACCATAACACCATCTATGCTTATTTTAACACTAAAGTGTTTGATGTTTTCGTTACCGGTATCTTCGTAAATATCAAACAAATATTGCTTCTTTTTCTTCTGACACCATTCTATAATTAAGCCCTTGTAACTTGTAATCTTACCTTCAAGTTTAGCAATATCTACATATGGAGTAATTACCTTTTCATAAATAAATTTTTTAGAATAATTATAGCCTCTATCTAAATAAATGGCGCCAATTAAAGCTTCAAAAATATTTCCATGAATATTATCCCCAATATTTTCCTGTGTAATATTACTTTTCACAAACCGAATTAGGTTTAAGTCTTTCCCCAATTCATTTAAATGCTCTCTACTAACAATTTTAGACCTCATTTGGGTCAAGTAGCCCTCTGTGCCATTTGGAACTTTTTTATATAGATAAGAAGCAATGATAGAGCCCAGCATGGCATCTCCTAAAAACTCTAACCTTTCGTAATTAATAGGAACTCCATTTTCATCAACCTTTTTTAAGGATCGATGTGTAAATGCTCTTTGATAATAGTCTATTTTCTTTGGAGTAAAATTCAGTAATTTTTTTATATCGCTATAGAAGCCCTCATTTTGTTTTGTTTTGAGCTTAACTATTTTGCGAATAAAATTCATATAGAATTAATCAATTTTTTTTAGAGCCACACAAGCATTGTGCCCTCCAAATCCAAAAGTGTTACTGATTGCGATTTTAATATCTCTTTTCTGTGCTTTATTAAACGTAAAGTTTAATTTGCTGTCAATTTGATCATCGTCAGTAAAGTGATTTATTGTTGGCGGTATTATTCCGTGCTTCATTGCTAATATAGAAGCAATCGCTTCAATAGCTCCGGCAGCACCCAATAAATGACCCGTCATTGATTTTGTAGAATTGATGTTGATGTTATACGCATGCTCTCCAAATACTTCTAAAATTGCTTTAGACTCGGCAATATCTCCTAATGGAGTAGAAGTTCCGTGCATATTAATAGCATCTACATCTTCTGGCTTTAAACCAGCATCTCTTAAACAGTTTAACATCACGTTTTTCGCTCCTAATCCTTCTGGATGTGGTGCTGTAATATGATGTGCATCAGAAGACATTCCTCCTCCAATAACTTCTGCATAAATAGTTGCTCCACGAGCAACAGCATGTTCATATTCTTCAAGAATTAGCGCTCCTGCTCCTTCTCCTAAAACAAATCCTTCTCTTTCTTTATCAAAAGGTCTAGATGCTGTTTCTGGACTTTCATTTCTTGTAGATAATGCATGCATTGCATTAAATCCTCCCATACCAGCAATAGTTACTGCTGCTTCAGAACCACCAGTTACAATCGCATCTGCTTGTCCTAAACGGATATAATTTAATGAATCGATAATCGCATTAGAAGACGATGCACACGCCGAAACGGTTGCAAAGTTAGGCCCTCTAAACCCATGTTTAATAGAGATTTGCCCGGGAGCAATATCTGCAATCATTTTAGGAATAAAGAATGGATTGAATCTCGGTGATCCATCTCCAGCTGAAAAATTCAACATTTCGTTCTGAAAGGTTTCTAAACCTCCAATACCTGAACCCCAAATTACGCCTATTCTATCTGGATCGTGATCTGTAGAGTTCAATCCAGAATCGGCAATAGCCTCATCTGAAGCAACCATTGCATATTGCGTAAAGCGGTCCATCTTACGAGCCTCTTTACGGTTTATAAAATCGGTTACTTCAAAGTTTTTCAATTCACAAGCAAAACGAGTTTTGAACTTAGTAGCATCAAAATACGTTATAGGTGCAGCTCCGCTAACTCCGTTAACTAAACCGCTCCAATAGTCTTGTACTGTATTACCAATTGGCGTCAACGCACCAAGTCCAGTGATTACAACTCGTTTTATTTGCATATGAAAATTACTTTTTTGCTTCTTCGATGTAGCTTACTGCTTGACCAACAGTTCCAATGTTTTCTGCTTGATCGTCTGGAATTTGAATATCAAATTCTTTTTCGAATTCCATAATTAATTCTACAGTATCTAAAGAATCTGCTCCTAAATCGTTAGTAAAGCTAGCTTCATTTGTTACTTCGTTATCGTCTACTCCTAATTTATCTACGATAATAGCTTTTACTCTTGATGCAATGTCTGACATAATTTTGTAAGTTTTAAAATTTAAATCGGGGACAAAAATACGAATCTTATCTTTTAATTCTAATCTTTCCGCGAAAATTGTTGAATCTAAATTAAAAAAAAATCTTTAAACTTTTCACAAACACCTCATTATTCTTAAAAATAATGCTTTTTTTTGTAGTACCACAAACCATTTATAGATGAAAAGAATTGCCATTTTTGCTTCTGGATCAGGTTCTAACGCCGAAAATATTATCAATTATTTTAACAAAACACAGACTGCTACCATTTCTAAAGTGTATTGTAACAATAAGAATGCTTTGATTTTTGAACGTTGTAAAAGATTAGAAGTTGATTGTGTATTGTTTTCTAGAGATGATTTTTTCAAAACGGAAACCATTCTTTCTCTACTTAAAGAAAGTACTGATGTAATTATCTTAGCTGGGTTTCTATGGAAAATCCCAACAAACTTAATCAAAGCGTTTCCAAATCAAATAATCAATATTCATCCTGCATTACTACCTAAATATGGAGGAAAAGGCATGTATGGCATGCATGTACACACCGCTGTAAAAGAAAACAAAGAGACAGAAACTGGCATTACCATACATTATGTAAATGAAAATTATGATGAAGGGGGGATTATTTTCCAAGCTAAAACAGCATTAAACAATACTGATACTCCAGAAACCATTGCGCAAAAAATTCATTTGCTTGAGCAAGAACATTTCCCTAAAGTTATAGAATCTGTAATTCAACATTAAAAAATGGGAAAGAAAAAGTTTTACGTTGTCTGGAATGGTCATAAAAAAGGAGTTTTTTCTTCTTGGAATGTTTGCAAGAAACATATTACCGGTTTTCAAGGAGCACAATACAAAGCTTTTGCTGATAAAAAAGAAGCTGAAATTGCGTTCTCCAAAAAATATGACGACTATAAAGGAATCGACACCAAAAAGAAAACCTTATCCGCAGCTGAAAAAAAACAATATGGCACGCCCATCTTAGAAAGTATTTCTGTGGATGCTGCCTGTAGTGGAAATCCTGGAAAAATGGAATACAGAGGTGTATTAACACATAACAAGCAACAAATATTTATCAAAGGCCCCTATAAAAAGGGGACCAATAATATTGGAGAGTTTTTAGCACTGGTACACGGATTGGCTTTGTTAAAAAGCAAAAAAATGGATGTTCTTCCTATTTATTCAGATTCTAGAATCGCCATGAGTTGGGTGCAAAAAAAACAATGTAGAACAAATCTTATTTTTGATCCTTCTAATAAAGACTTACTTGACTTGATAAAACGTGCAGAAAAATGGCTCAAAGAAAATACGTTTAAAAACCCTATTCTAAAATGGGAAACCAAAGCTTGGGGAGAAATCCCTGCCGACTTTGGAAGGAAGTAGTTCGCCAAAATAAAATCACTATAAATTATAGGCGATCGAAAACATAAGCACTCTTGGCAAAATATAGGTTTTAGTATCTCTTATTAAATACTCTGAAAAACTATTACTTTGTTTAAAATTGGTGTTGAATAAATTAGTTGCTTTTATTGTATAACTCCAGGCACTATCTTCTTTTTTATAAGACACCGTTGCATTGGCTAATTCATATACGTTTTTTTGATTCAAACTTTTATTTTGATAACTAGAACGTTTGTAATCAAAATTAAAAATGAATCCTTTTAAGAATGCATAATCAATATTTAGAAAAGGTTCTGATCGAACGAATTTAGATACTGAATTTCCTGATGTATAATTACCGATGGTTCTTTTATATCCGACTTCAATAGTTGGAAGCTTATCAAATAAAGTTTCTAAACCCGTTTCTACAGTGTAGCTATTACTTTTATTTGCTTGGATTTCATTATTGATATTCTGCACATATTTAAATAGATTTACATTTCCAATAAGCTTGTATTTTATTTTATTTATACTCTTATGAACAAAACCTCTAAACATCCAGTTTTCTGAGGGATTACTGATTAATTGCCTTGTTAAAAATTGATTGGTTCTTTGTGTTGGATCTGGATTGGTTTCATCAAAAACTACTGTATTTGTAAATCCTTTTACTTTTTTGATATAATTTACACTTACACGCATCATTAAACCTCTATACAGACTAAAACGACTGTAAAAGATACTTGCATCATGAAACAATTCATTTTCTAAGTTTTCATCTCCTTTATAAAGTGAATTATAAGACTGTAAATAAAAACGATTGGTCAATTTTGACGCATCAGAAAAACTGGTTTTTAAGTTATATCGCACGCTTATGCTTTTAGATTTATTGAACGCTATTTTAGCTAAAAAATCGGGCAATGCCACCCATTTAGATTTAAAAAAATTGCTTTGCTGGTTTATGTTCCAGTTATAATTGTGTAATACCACTCCTTGTTTCACCGTAAAAATCCCCGTTCTAAATTTATAATGCAAGCCTACATAAAAATCATTCCATTTAAAATCGATATCATTTCCAAAGCCATTTGTAGAAAAGTCATTAAATGATCCGTTGTCTAACTCTTGCTTATCTATAGTTGAAAAACTCTCATTGGAAAGCGTGTTCCCTATAGTTGTATACACATGGTTATCATTATTAATCACCCAAAAAGACTTAAAAATAGCATTAAAATTATGCTGTTGAATTTCTCTATTTTGATGTAAACGGTATGTACTCTGTGAATTATCTATAGGAATTAACCCTTGTAATATTTGATTGGTAGTCTGCCAATAATTGGTTGGGTTGTTTTTATCGAATGTATAATCTGCAATAAACGAAAAGGAATGTTTTTCACTTTGTTGCTGGTGCCATTCTACATTTTGACTTACAGCAATAGCACCAGTTTTTCTTTGGGTGTGAAAAATATTTTTTGAACTATCTATAGTAGATACTATTTCATTATTATTGGTATTACGCGTCTTTTTTACCTGCGTTCTTGCATACCATTTCGCCTTTATGTTTGGTGTATATTCTAAATTTAATTTCCCAATACCAAATACATTCTCTGCATTTGTATTGTATTGTTTTTTCTCAGTAATACTTAAGTATTGGTTGCTGCTTTCTTCAAAACTCTTTGAATCCGTTTTTGAAATAATGGCAAAACCAGATACGTCCATTTTACTACTCGTAGTTTTGGTTATATTCAACGCAGCAAACTTATTTTTGCTACTCAAAATATCATTGCTATTTAAAAACTGCGAAAAATCACTGTTGTTCCATTTAAAATTCCCGTTAAACACAGCATTAACACCTCCTTGAAAATTCATATAATCTTTAAACGTAAACGTTTTCTCACCTGTATTATTTAGGTTCCCAATAAAATTTACGTTCGTTTTCGGGCTGAAATAAAACAAATTAGCGTGTGTTCTATAGTATTTCTGATTTCCTTTACCGGCTTCAACATCACCAAACATAAAGTTTTTCTTATCTTTTTTTAGTTTGATATTCATGGCCATTTCATCAGAATCTGAAATACCCTTTAAAAAAGAAACCTCGTTATAATTATCTAACACTTCTACTTTATCAATTGCATCTGCCGGAATGTTATCTACAGCTAATTTAGTACCGCCACCAAAGAATTTTTTTCCTTCCACCAACATTTTGGTTACTTTTTTACCATTAACGGTAACTCCACCATTTTTATCTACTTCAACTCCCGGCAGTTTTTTTAGTACATTCTTTAACTTTCGTTCTGTACCGTTTACAAAGTGTTTGGTATTATAAATAACCGTGTCTTGCTTCACAACAACAGGCATTTCTATCACCACTTCTTCTAATTGATTTTTAGATTCAGTAAGCACAAAGTTTTTAGTAGTTGTTCTGGTAGCTATAAACTGATTACTAACCGGATCATATCCCATATAACTAATGCTTATAGTGTATTGGCTTCCTTTGGTTAATTCTAATCTGTATAAACCAGCATCATCTGTAATGGCAAATTTTAAATTCTTCGTTACATCTTTGGGTTTTGCTATTACATTGGCATAGGCCAGTGGTGTTTGCAAGCTGTCTTTTACCTTTCCTTTTAAAGTAATAGTTTGCCCATTTGTAACTAGTGTAAAACTTAGCACAAAAACAATTGCAGCAATTTTTTTTAGCATTTTTTTAATTTCTTTTTCGTTTTCCAAAAGGAGACATTCTTTCTAAAAGCTTGGTATACTCTTCATAGGAGATTCGTTTCCCTTTTGATGGTTTTTTTATGGCAATTTTTTCTGATGGATTCAATTCAATTTTTACTGCGGTATAAGAACTTCTGTATTGTTCGATTTTTAAAATCAATCCAGGAAGTCCAAAATTATTTTTTGGACCAGCATTTACAGGAATTTGTGGTGTGAACCAAACTACGGGTTTTTTCTTTTTATTGGCAGATTCAATGTCAATTGCCTTATAGCATACGTAACCACCAATTTTTTTCGTTTCCTGTGTAATCTCCCACTTTTTAGGCTTCATTTCAACTCGCATTTCTTCTCCTAACGTATGCGTCTGATAGAAATAATCTTTCTTTTTATGATTTAAGTAGTATTTGGATTCTCCACCCGCCAAAATACGGGCTAAATTAAATTTGGGTTTTCCTTCTACCATCATTTCTTCTTTTAGCGAAGACAAAGATTCTCCATTCGCAAATTCTAAAACAACAGTGACATCTTTTATATTTTTAAAAGTATCATTTACCAATTTATTTATTTTTTTTGATTTTCCTTTGGTCTTTATAGAAACAGAATCCATTTCCTTTTTACTAAAAATTTCCATAGAAAATGTATAATATACTCTTCCTGAAAACTCTTGCTGAGAAAACACAGCAATAGAAAACAACAAACAAACAATAGGCAATACCCTCTTTTTCAATATTAAATAATTAACGTGAAATTTAAATACTTCTTTCATTTAGTTTTATTTTTCATTCCAAGTTATAGAAACGAAATTACTCTATTAAGGTTTCAAAAAAAAACTAAATTTTTGACCAAGCAACCTTACTCATCTTATTATATTCTTCTTGAGAAACTATTTTTCCTTTAGTCGGTTTTTCAATAAGCACTTTTTCTTTAGGGTTTAAAACTATTTTTGTTGCTCTGTAATACATTGAACTATTGTCTAATTCTAAAATTAGCCCTGGCAAACCATTGTAGTCTTTTGGTCCAAAAGCTACCGATAGCTGGGGACAATACCACGCAGTTACTCGAATATTTTTACTTTTTCTTGTTACAGTTGTAGTTGCTTTATAACATAAATATCCAGCAATTTTTTTTGTTTCTTGAGTTAATTTCCAGTTTTTAAACTTAGAAACAATGATAAAACATTCACCCAAGGTTTCGCAATTTTGGAGTTCTAGGGTTCTTGTAGTTCTATTCTGGTAATATTTATGAATTCCACCAGCTGATATTGAGTTTAATTTCTCAACTAGGTTAATTCTATCTTCGACACTAATCTTTTTATCCAACTCAAATAGTGCCTCATTGAAATTAAAACGCAAAGTTGATCCTATTTTTTTTGTATTTAAATAGACCTTATCAAAAAGCTGTATGCTTTTTTTATCCTTGAGTATTTTTCTTCTGACTGAAAAATAATGATCAATATTTTGTTGACTGTAGTTAGATTCGTAATGGACTACACCGGTCAAACCCGCCTGTGAGAATAAAACAATAGAAAACAACAAACAAACAATAGACAATACCCTCTTTTTCAATATCAAATAATTAATGTAAAATTTAAATACTTCTTTCATTTCGTTTTATTTTTCATTCCTAATTATAGAAACGAAATTATTCTCATAAGGTTTCAAAAAAAGTATTTACAATATTATGCTGATTATAATCAAGCTTATTAGCCTTGGTTGCAAAAAAACAACTAAAAATAGTAAGCACAGCCTACGTAGTCCTTTCCTTTTAATAGCATTTAGCCTTATATAAATAATAATGCAATACCCTCAAATTGTATTCCAAATTTAAAATAAGACTTTTGAACCTTTGAAAATAGAGGCTAACTCAATTAATTTTAATATCTTTTTTAAAACCTTTTCCTTTTATTAGAAAATAAATTTCTCACAAAAAGGTTGTATTTTTTTAATGTTATTTTTTTTCCTCTAATAGGTCTCTTAATTTCTATTTTTGTTTTATTATTTATCTTTATTTTAGTTGCATTAAAATATAAATTACCTTCTTGTAATGATATTATTAAACCTGGAAGACCATTATAGTTTTTTGGCCCGAAATTAAAAGGCAAACTCAATGTGTACCAAGCAATTACTTCTATGTTTTTTTTTCCAGACCTCCCTTCAATTGTCTTAAAGGTTTTTGCTTTATGGCAAATGTAATTTCCTATTTTTTTCGATTCATTGGTTAGTTCCCATTTAGTTTTTGGATTTGAAATTATAAACATTTCCCCAAAAGCTTCATTTTGATGTAAAACTTCCATTGTCTTTTTCTCTGTATAATAGAGGCCTTTACCTGCTTTAATTTCTGTAAGGTTTCCATTACTTTTAGTCCCTTCATTTTTCATTCTATCTTTTTTAAAAAAAATAGAGCTATCATCATTAAATTTCAAATAAAATACTACATCTTTATTGTTGTTTAATATATCATTTACCTGTTTATTATACTGTTTTGGCATTTTTGTTATATAACCTCCAATATTTCCAATATTTAAAGTTGCTAAATACGTTATTTCACCAGTTCTACTGCTCTGAGAATATCCTAGTAAATTAAACACTAAAAAGAATATTAAAACTACTTGTTTTTTTACCATTACTTCTATATTTATATTCTTCACTTTTTCCTAAAAAAAAGTGAAGAATAATTAATTGCTATTCTTCCATACAAGCACTAAACAGCTCATGTTCTTCCTCATATGTTAAGTCTAATATGTCTCCCATTACTGTTGCAAAACCATCACACTCTTCAAAAGTGTATTCTGGAGGACTCACTATTTCATTAGCATTTGAAATTGTAAAAGATGACATTACAAATATTACTGCTAAACTTAAAATTATTTTTTTCATTTTAATCTATTTTTTTTTGAGTGATTGTCACTCGTTTCATTTTTTTTTAATCTTCCGTTTATCGTGAATTAACAAGTATAAAACTTTTAAAACTTGTAAGAAAGGGTTACTTTTGTTGCGCTTTCCTCTGTAGATTCATAGTAGCTAAGTCATATTAGTTATTGGTTTTAAGTGAAACATTTATGTAAGATATTTTTGTTCTTAAATAATAACCTGCAGAGGATTTTTCTTTTTCATGGGTTTAAAATTTCATAAATAATAAAAACTATTTAAAAATTTGAAAGCCCATGTAACCACTCGTTGCACTCGCTCTCTCATTAATTTATTTAAATCAGACCTCTATAGGTATTTTTCGATTTAAAAAATTCATGTTCGTTTCACAGCAATCTTAAGTAGGTTTTTGCATTTTTCAGCTCTGTAAATATTATTATTCTTTTAGTAATATCCAAAAATTCTTAACACCTTTTAAGGCTAACGGTTTACCGTTAGGCTCAAATGCTATTTTTTTAAACACGATATAGATTGTATCTTTGAGAAAAGAAATCTTAAAAAAATTGCCATAATGAAAAACTTGATGAAAATTCTAGAAGGTAATCCTATTCAAGAAAAAGAAATCGAAATACTACACAAAATTAAAGCCTTAAGAGAGCAAAAGAGTTTTTCTCAATATGAAATGGGGCAAAGACTAGGGATTAGTCAAAATGCCTATTATAAAATTGAAAAAGGACATACAAGACTAGACTTGCGACGGTTAATTCAACTTTCATCTATTTTTGAAATTGAGCTGTATAAATTAGTTTGTTAACTACTACAACCAATTGAATAATTATTTAGGAACGATATCTTAGTACACCTTAAAGCTAATAAACGATAAAATATAAAAAAGCCTGTGCGGAGTAATTTCTACAGATTTTGGAAGGAAAAAACATTAATTTTTTTCAACTGCATTAAAAAGATATTCCAATAGCGCTTTAAATTCTATTGGTGGGTTGCCATGATCAAACGATTGAGAAGTATACGTTATACCATCAATTAAGATTGTTAAAGTAGCGTGCAACGCCTTGTCAGAAAACCGTTCTTCAGAAGGTGGTACAAAACTCTCAACCTTTAGCACATCTATTTTAGAAAGCAGTACTATAATCTCCTTTCGTGCTTTAGCTGTTAACAAAACTTTTGTTATTTCTTGATTCTCTTTATATATGAGTACACTATCGGTAACTTTAAGTTTAATTTTTTTTCCCCTTGTAGATGCCTCATAAGTAAGCTCTTTATAGCCCAATGAATTTTGCGCATTACAATTTGTAATAATTAATAAGAACAATACGTACCCTGTGAACCTCATTTTTTTATCAAATATAATAAAAGCGCCATGAATCATGGCGCTTTATCGTTAACTACCCAACTTAGTTTCCTACAAAAGAAGCTTTTGCCCCTCCTGCAACAAACAATGCTCTCATCCTATCATTTTGACCATCTGTAAACATATACATACAGTCATCATATACATAATCCATATAATTCATGGTCATATCTGCAGATTTACAGTGTACAGTAGGGTATGTTGGACATCCTCCATTAGACCTATCAGAACTTGGTGTATCTGCAACAAAATCATCTTGTCTACATCTTCCATCTCCCCAAATATGACGTAAGTTTAACCAGTGACCAACTTCATGGGTTGCCGTTCTACCATCACCATAAACACCAGAAGTTTCACCGAAGTAATCGTTTCCAATTACTACACCATCCGTTGCTGCTGCTCCTCCAGGAAATTGTGCATATCCTAAAATTCCGCCACCAATATTACAAACCCATACATTTAAATAGGTAGAAGAATCTGTTGCATCAATTCCACCTTGACTTGCATCTTTCATGGCATCATTTGTACCCCATGAAGATTTCGAAGAAATTTTTCTATTCACTGCAGCTACTGTAAACGTAATATTTACGTCGGCTACCAACCCTGCAAATTCTGCTGGGGCATTACCTGTATTTGGATTGTTGTTATTATAATCCTCATTTAAAATTGCGATTTGAGAATTTATCTGTGCTTGAGTTACATCACCTGCGTTGTCTTCTAAAATATTGATCACAACTGGAATTGTAATTGCTCCTACATATGGAACTGGGTCAGGAGTACCTCCTCCACCATTACCATTACCACCACCACCACCTGGCTTCCCTTTGGCAGCAATCGCTTTTCTTGTGGTATATTCTATATCATACATTTTTTTAAATAACCCTGGGTTTTCATTCAGTTTTTTATTTAAAACGTTCATGGAATGACAATTCTTTGAATTTGAAGATTTTGACAATAACTCCGAACCTTCATCCGAATACGCGTAAAAATCGCTCATGTCAATTTTTGACTGCTGATCTACTACTTCTTCTGTTGAATCTTGACATGCTACAAAACCGATTAAGGCAAAAGCAAAAAGTAAAATGATTTTTTTCATTTTGTAAAAATTTAAATTAGTTAATAAGTCGTTTTTGAATTAAAAATCAATTGTTGAGTATTAAACATATGTGAGAGTTTTGTTTAATTTTTTAATTCGTTTACAATTTTAAGAAAATTTTAACATATATGCAATACCCATAAATGGGGTATTTCACCTCTCACGGTTTTCCGTGAGAAACCACACTAAATCACTAAGCAACAACTATCTAACAGCGTGCATATGTTAAAAAAATAGAAAAACACCAAAAACAGCCGCACGTCAAAGACGTCAATCGCCTACTTATCCGATAGGAAAAACTATTTTTTTAAGTAAAAAAGGAAAGTGAAATTTTAACGCAACATCATCGCTGCTCTTTTTACAGATGCAACCAAAATATCGATCTCATTTTTAGTATTATAAAACGCAAAAGAAGCTCTCACGGTACCCGGAATATCATAAAATTTCATGATCGGTTGCGCACAATGATGCCCAGTTCTAACGGCAACACCTAATTTATCTAAAATCGCACCGATGTCATATGGGTGAACTCCCTCTATATTAAAAGAAATTACAGCCGTTTTGTCTGAAGTTCCATAAATGGTTAATCCTTCAATAGTTTGTAATTTTTCAGTTCCGTATTGCAATAGCTCATCTTCATAAACAGCTATCGCATCAAACCCAATGGCATTCATATAATCTAGGGCTACTCCAAATGCGATACCTCCACAAATATTTGGTGTACCTGCTTCAAACTTGTGTGGCAAGCCTGCGTAAGTCGTTTTTTCAAAAGTTACCGTCTCAATCATTTCTCCACCACCTTGATATGGAGGTAGTTTCTCTAACCAAGCTGATTTACCATATAAAACACCAACTCCAGTGGGTCCACAAATTTTATGAGCAGATGCCACATAAAAATCGACATCCAAGGCTTGGACATCTGGTTTTATATGCGGAGTTGCTTGTGCTCCATCAATTAGAACCGCAGCACCAACCTTGTGTGCTTTTTCTATAATTTCTTTTATTGGATTAATGGTTCCCAACGCATTTGATACATGATTACAAAAAACCAATTTCGTATTATCAGAAAGAAGCGTATCATATACAGCGATATCTAAGGTTCCGTTTTGCAACATCGGAATCACTTTTAACACGGCGCCTGTTTTTTCACATAACATTTGCCAAGGCACAATATTAGAATGATGTTCTAGAGCAGAAACAATAATTTCATCACCAGAATTTAGCAATTCAGAAAAACCTGAGGCTACCATATTGATACTCGCTGTAGTTCCAGAAGTTAAAATTACTTCATAAGGTTCTTTCGCATTAAAGTGTTTCTGTATTTTAAGTCGTGCTTCTTCATACAAATCGGTCGATTCCTGACTCAAAGTATGCACACCTCTATGAATATTTGCATTAGAATTGCTATAATAGTCTACAATAGCATCAATAACAACTTGCGGAGTTTGGGAAGTTGCTGCATTATCGAAATACACTAAAGGCTTACCGTTTACTTCTCTTTTAAGAATTGGGAAATCTGCTCTTACTTTTTCTACTGGAAACATTATCTAACACTTTGAAATACAAAAGTAGTGTATGGATTTGAAAACTTACATAAATGAACCTTAAATTATTATATTTACGAGACTAAATTTGCCCTTTCCTATGAAATTTCTAAAAAGAAGCCTATTATTACTACTTACTATTGGTATCTTAATTGTAATATATCAATATCCCAAACTAAATATTATTGCGGGATATTCTGCGAAAAACACCGGTTCTTCTGTTTTTTTAGCTCAAAGAAATATACAGTTTACGGATACCACCGATAACAATTTTTCTCCAATAAATTTCGCTGTGGATAAGGTTGACAAAAATAAAAGAACCTCAACATCCTCGGTTTTTGGAATATTAACGAGGGAATCTTTTTACAGAGAAGGGTTAGGGAGTGTTTTGATTGACGATGATTATGATACTACCTTAAAAATTCTTACTCCTAATAGAAGCACATCTGACAATACCACTCCTTTTCCATTTGGAAATGCGACTCAAAAAGATACGCTCTTTAGTTCTGTAGATTACTCCAAACTGAATAATACAGTAGCAAATTTATTTACTAATAACACAAAAACAAGAGCTGTTGTTGTTATTCATAAGAATCAGATCATTGCAGAACAATACGGAACTGGCTTTACTAAAAACTCGCGAATCTTAGGTTGGTCTATGACTAAAAGTATTATGAGCACCGTTTTTGGAGTTCTACAGCATCAAAAAAAAATAAATATTGCTGATAAAGCGCCTATCATGGAATGGCAAAACGATGATCGAAAAAAAATTACGATTAATGATTTGCTACATATGAATAGCGGTTTAGAATGGGATGAGAATTACAATGAAATTTCTGACGTGACCAAAATGTTATTTTTAGAAAGGAATATGGCAAAACAACAGGCAAAAAAGCAATTTGTTGGCACCCCAAATCAAACTTGGAATTATTCTTCTGGCACCAGTAATTTACTCTCAGGAATAATTCGCTCAACGTTTGACAAACATCAAGACTATTTAGATTTTTGGTACAGCAGTTTTGTAGACAAAATAGGGATGAATTCTATGGTTATAGAAGCAGACATGGCAGGTAATTATGTAGGGTCTTCGTACGCTTGGGCAACCCCTAGGGATTGGGCTAAATTTGGATTGTTATATTTAAATAATGGAAATTGGAACGGTCAACAATTATTTACCAAAGACTGGGTAGATTATATTACAACCCCCACCAAAGGCTCTAACGGAACTTATGGAGGTCACTTTTGGTTAAACGCAAAAGGAAAATTCCCCGATGTGCCTAAAAATATGTATTACGCCAGCGGATATCAGGGTCAATTTGTATTTGTTTTTCCAGACCAAGACTTAGTAGTTGTGAGAATGGGACTGGCACATATTGATATCAATGGTTTTCTGAAAGGGGTTTTAGAGTCTATCAAATAATTAATTTATATTAGCAGTTATAAATTGCTACAATGAAAAAACTTACACTTACCTTATTTATAGGGTTACTATCTATTAATTTATATTCTCAAAAACTACACTTCAAATTTGATTCTGACAGTATCAGTCTTTCTAAAACCATGCCTTCTTTAGCAAAAAAAACCATAGGCTATTATAAAGAAAAAGATCAAAAAAAATATTTTAATAATTTATTTAGATTACAAATTGTTGCAAAACAGTACAATGCAGCGCTACAAACACTCAACTCCTTAAGAGTGCTTTATAAAGATGAATATAAAAGTTTTCACAAAGTAGTTGGCATTCAATATGAAACATATTCAAAAATCGTAAGAAATAAAGAATATAACAAAGAGAACATTGACTTAATTTTTAAAAAAACGTTAGATAAAATTTATACAAAAGTGAGTAAAAATTTAAAAGGAGACTCTTTTTTTTATTTTAGCTCAAAACCAAAAAAATCTCAAGAAAGATTCAATAAACTAATTCATACTGAAACTGATAGTATTTCTGTGAAAGAATCTTTGAAGATTTGCAACAGTTATATTGAGGTGCTAGTTGCTAACCTGCTTTCAAAAAGCGCAAAAAAATACATAAAAAAAGCAATCAATGAAAGATATATAATCAAAGACAGTGTTTTTATAAAAACTAGAGATGATGCAAAATTATCAGCAATTATTGTACGTGAAAATAAAGTAAGCAAACCTTTGCCTGTTATTTTAATGTTTAGTATTTACCCAGGTTTTTCTGGGCTAAATAGAGCAAAAATTGCTGTGCAGTACGGCTATATTGGCGTAACAGTATATACGCGAGGAAAAAGACATAGTAACGATCAGCTTAGTCCTTTTGAATTTGATTCAAAAGACACGTATGACGTTATTGATTGGATAAGTAAACAGCCTTGGTGTAATGGCGAAATTGGCATGTATGGAGCCAGTTATTTAGGGTTTACTCAGTGGTCAGCAACTAAAACACCACACCCAGCATTAAAAACAATTGTTCCAATGGTTTCTGTTGGCCCCGGTATTGATTACCCAATGTATAACAATGTGTTTATGAGTTACATGTTAAGATGGATTCACTATGTAGAAAACAATAAATTTGTTGATTCAAAGGAATTTGGAAATACTAAGAAATGGGATTCAATATATAAGAAATGGTATAAAACGGGTGCTGCATTTAATAAACTCGACAGCATTGATTCCCGTCCTGACAAAACTTTTCAAAAGTGGCTTAAACATCCTAGTTATGATGCGTATTGGAAAAACATGATGCCTTATAAAAGAGATTTCTCAAAAATTGATATTCCAATTTTAACTTTTACAGGATATTATGACTCTGACCAAAGAGGTGCGTTACACTACTTTGAAAATCACCACAAATACAATACGAAGGCGAATCATTATTTAGTGATTGGCCCATATGATCATGGAGGAGCAGCTGGTTTTCCTGATAAAATCCTTAATGGCTACAAAATAGATTCAGTTGCTGACATTAGACAAATTCCTCTTTCGTTTAAATGGTTTAATCACATTCTAAAAGACAGCGTCAAACCAGCACTTTTAAAAAATAAAATTAATTATCAAGTGATGGGAACAAACACTTGGAAACACAAAGCTTCAATAGATAAAATAACCAATGATTCTCTAACTTTATATTTAGACAATACGATTACTTCTAAGTATTATAAGTTAAATCCAAATAAAAACGCAAAAGAAGAATACATAAAACAAGAGTTTGATTATTTAAATAGGACAAGTTTTAAAGAATTTCAAAAACTACCTGAAAAAATAGTAGACTCTGTATTACTATCAAAAACGAAAACAACGTTTATCTCTAAAGCTTTTCAAAAAGACATTGAAATTAGCGGTTCTTTTACAGGAGAAATTAACCTTATTATTAATAAAAAAGACCTCGATGTTAGTATTGAACTTTATCAAATCACTCCAGATGGAAAGTTTTTTGCTTTAAGTACATATTTAGGAAGAGCCAGCTATGCTAAAAACAGGAGTAAAAGAAAATTACTAAAACCATACAAGAAAGAATCTTTCCCTATAGTAAACGCTAGCTTTACCAGTAAATTGCTAAAAAAAGGAAGCAAACTATTAGTTATTTTATCTGTAAACAAAAGCCCTTATTGGCAAATTAATTATGGCACAGGTAAAGATGTTAGTAAAGAAACCATAAAAGATGGGGCAATTCCTTTACAAATAAAATGGTTAAATAGTAGCTACCTTAAAATCCCTATTTACAAATAGGTAAATAGCCATATTTTACTGTGCGTTTGAAGAAATAAAAATGCTCTTTATTTTATTAATCATTCCCTGTAAAACACTAAAAATAGCATCCGAAGAGAACCCTCCAATTAAAGCCAATACACTTTTATTAAACATACTTACTTTACTTTCGGGGTCAATAATATAAGGAGCCAATATCTCTGACATAATCAAACCGGCCATGATCCCCAATAATATCTGAGACATGTATGAAATAGAATCTTCTGGTACTAAGGTTGCTCTCTTTAAAGAAGTACTTACCTCTTTTAATAAATAGAATAAAACCCCAAGTCCTGCAACAGACCCTAAATAAGATAAGTTTAAGAATAATTTCCAACCATCACTATTCATGATTCCTAATTTTAAGGAAGCATTGTTTACGTCTTCAGACATTCCTGTAAGCACAAATGCAACTAAAAAAGCGATTGCCAGTAACATTAAATTCCGCAACAATGGAAGCTTATTAAAAATGGATTTTTTATTTCCTTTTTCGTATAGTTTCCTTGTATATACAATAGACTTCGGAGTTGCAGGCGCTACATTTTTGCACAATAAGTTATGCGCATTGATCAAATCGTCTACATTACTATTCTGAATCAACGGGTTTACTTCTGTATTGACTGTTAAACCATTATACACAGCAAAGGACAACATGTTATTAACTTCAGCACTCAATTCATAAATCACTTCTTGAGATATCCCCGGAATTACTTTTTTCACTACTGTTTTCGCTTTTTTTTGTGTTGAAGTAGGCTTAGAAGCTGGTGCAGTTGCTACTGGTTTTGCTATTGGCTCAGAAACTATAGTCGTGGTTTCTTGAGTCGATTTTGTTGTGTTTTCTGGTGTAAGCGTATTGGTAGTTGGTGCAGTCATAATTTGTTATTTTTGGAACCGTTAAATTATAAAGGATCCACCATTTACAGTTAGGTAAAAACACCTGTTTTAAGATTAACGCATTTCTACGCACAAAAAAACCACGCAATTCGCGTGGTTTTTATTTTATATTTTAAATAATATTTTTTGACTTCTATAAATCAAATCCCAGATTTACGCCCAATTTAGTAGCTATCAATTTATTAATTCTAGATTGTACCTCCGGAATTTTAACACTCTCTAAAACCGTATTTGCAAATGCATACATTAGCAATGCTTTTCCTTCCTTTGCTGGAATACCGCGTTGTTGCATGTAAAACAACGCATCATCATCTAATTGCCCGATCGTACAACCATGAGAACATTTTACATCATCTGCAAAAATCTCTAACTGTGGTTTTGCATTAATCGTTGCTTTATTACTCACTAACACATTGTTGTTTTTCTGATATGCATTTGTTTTCTGAGCTTCTTTTTCTACAATTACTTTCCCGTTAAAAACTCCGGTAGAACGGGCATCATAAATACCTTTATAATCTTGATGGCTTTCACAATTTGGTTCTATATGATGTACCAAGGTGTGGTGGTCTACATGCTGCTTCCCTTCAATAATTGTAATTCCTTTTAGAATAGAATCGATATGCTCTCCTCTTTGAAAAAAGTTTAGGTTATTTCTAGTGATATTCCCTCCAAAAGAAAAGGTATGTACAGAAACTACACTGTTTGTTTTTTGTTCTACATAGGTATTATCAACTATAGAAGCATTGGTATTATCGTTTTGAATTTTATAAAAATCTACCGTCGAATTTCTTGCTGCAAAAATTTCTGTCACCACATTACTCAACACAGCATTGTCTGTTAAACTCTGGTGGCGTTCAATAATTTGAACATGTGCATTCTCTTCTACAACAATTAAATTACGAGGTTGCACCAATGTTGCTGCTTCAGATCCTGTGGTGAAATTGATAATCTGAATCGGTTTTTCTACTTCTACATTTCTTGGTATATAGATATAAGCGCCTTCATTAGCAAAGGCAGTATTTAACGAAGTTAAATTGTCTTGCTTTGCAATTTTATTGAAATAATTCTCAATAACTGCTTTGTATTTAGATTTTGACAATGCCGATGACATCAAGCAAACGTCTTTACCATCATGGGTCGTATCTGATAAAAAAGAGCTGTATTTACCATCGATAAAAACAACTTTATAGGTATCAATATCATGAATAAAATACTTCTTTACATCTGCAAATTCAATTGCATTTTCCTTGTTCGGAAAAATACTGTAATCGTTCTTTAAAACTGAGTTTAGAGAGGTATATTTCCAAGCTTCTAATTTCTTTGTAGGAAACCCTAATTTTTCAAAATTATGAAACGCTTCTGTTCTAATTTCATGAATATCAGAGTTGATATCAACTCCATTTTCAAAGGCTAGATACGATGATACTATTTTTTCTTTTAATTCCATTTTGACTTTGTCATTCCGAACTTAATCCGAAATCTTTTTAATGTAACCGCTATTCTTTATGAGATTCTCGCTTTTACGAGAAGAACAACACGAATTAGACTAATTCTTGTTTAATCCAATCATATCCTTTTGCTTCAAGCTCTAAAGCGAGAGAAGCGTCTCCTGATTTTACAATTTTACCATCATATAGAACATGTACAAAATCTGGTACAATATGATCCAATAATCGCTGATAATGCGTAATTACAATTACGGCATTGTCTTTTGACTTCAGTTTATTCACACCATTTGCAACAATACGCAATGCATCAATATCTAAACCAGAATCCGTCTCATCTAAGATGGCTAATTTTGGTTCTAACATGGCCATTTGAAAAATCTCGTTCCGTTTCTTTTCTCCTCCAGAAAACCCTTCATTTAAAGAACGTGACAAAAATTTACGGTCTATTTCTAATAATTCAGATTTCTCACGAATCATTTTCAACATCTCTTTTGCAGGCATGTCTTCCAACCCTTTTGCTTTACGAGTTTCGTTAATTGCCGTTTTTATAAAGTTTGTTACAGAAACTCCCGGAATCTCAACTGGATATTGAAAAGATAAAAACACTCCGTTGTGTGCTCTTTCTTCAGGAGCTAATTCACTAATGTCTTCGTTGTTTAATTCAATATCTCCTTGAGTTACTTCGTATTCATCCTTCCCTGCTATAATGTTTGCCAAGGTGCTTTTCCCAGCTCCATTTGGCCCCATAATCGCATGAACTTCTCCTGCCTTAACTTCTAAATTCAATCCTTTTAAAATTGATTTATTGTCTATACTCGCGTGTAAATTATTAATTTTTAACATAGTGTATAACTATTGACGTTTTAATATATCTTCTAATTTTATAAAATCTGCTGTTGAATGTTGAATAATAACTTCGGCATTTTTCTCTTTTGCAAAAGCTTCAAAGGTATCCATACTTTCTAAGGTTTGTTTTACATCATAATTAAATGAAGGAACACCTCTATTTGTTCTGTTTTCTTGAAAATGGTACAAATCTCCTGTAAGTAAAATAGGCTTTTCCAACCCTAAATCTACATATAATACTTGATGCCCAACGGTATGACCGGGCATGTATTTTATAACTACGGTTCCATCTCCAAAAACATCATAATCACCATGTAGCTTTTTATACTTTTGCAATTCTAATACTGCGGGGTCTTTTGCTTTTAAAGAATCTCCAGCAACCGCGTTGAATTCATTTTCTTGCACCAGCCAGGTTGCCTTTTTCATCAAGTTTGCATGCCCTGTGTGATCGAAATGTGAATGTGACATTGCGAAATACTTAAAATCTTCAATTTTATAACCAATCGTTTTTAATTGATTCACTAAAGAATCGGGTCTTTGCACTGCAAAAACACCACTAGGTTCATGAAATGGCTCTGGAATCACCAATCCTTCTGGTAAACCAGCATCCCACATTAAGTTTCCTTTTGGATGAGAAATTACATAATATGCATCTGTCAATTGCTTTGCTTGCCCTGTATAGGTTGTATCTTGAGAAAAAGCTTCTAGTTTTTTTACTAAAATAGAACCACCAACTAATTGATATAATTTTACTTTCGGTGTAGAAACTTCTTTCCCTTTTTTTTCTGAATTTTTACAACTCACAATACTAATTGCAAGCAATAGAAATAAATATTTTTTCATGAGATTTCTTTTTATCGGCTACCCTACAGAGCCTTCTAAACTAATTTCTAATAATTTCTGTGCCTCAACTGCAAATTCCATTGGTAATTTATTTAGTACTTCTTTACTAAACCCGTTTACAATTAATGCAATTGCTTTTTCAGTGTCTATTCCACGTTGGTTACAATAAAACAACTGGTCTTCACCAATTTTACTTGTAGTTGCTTCGTGTTCTATTTGTGCTGATTTGTTTTTTGCTTCGATATATGGAAATGTGTGCGCTCCACATTCATTTCCCATCAATAATGAATCACATTGTGAAAAATTACGCGCATTTTCTGCCCTCGCTCCAACATGCACTAACCCTCTATAAGAATTTTGAGATTTCCCTGCTGAAATTCCTTTGGAAATAATGGTCGACTTTGTGTTTTTACCAAGGTGAATCATTTTTGTTCCAGTATCCGCTTGTTGATAATGGTTGGTAACAGCAATAGAATAAAATTCTCCAACCGAGTTGTTTCCTTTTAAGATACAACTTGGATATTTCCACGTCACCGCAGAACCTGTTTCTACTTGAGTCCAAGAAACTTTGGCGTTGGTTTCGCAAATAGCTCTTTTTGTTACAAAATTAAAAACTCCACCTTTACCATTTGCATCTCCAGGATACCAATTTTGAACGGTAGAATATTTAATTTCTGAGTCATCTAATGCAATCAACTCAACTACAGCTGCATGTAGTTGATTTTCATCTCTACTTGGCGCGGTACATCCTTCTAAATAACTCACATAGCTCCCTTCATCAGCAACCACTAATGTTCTTTCAAACTGACCAGTTCCTCCTTCGTTAATCCTAAAATAGGTCGATAATTCCATAGGACATTTAACGCCTTTTGGAATGTAACAGAAAGAACCATCAGAAAAAACTGCCGAATTTAATGCTGCATAAAAATTATCTGTTGTAGGCACTACTGTTCCTAAATATTTTCTAACCAACTCAGGGTGTTCCTGAATTGCCTCAGAAATGGGCATAAAGATAATTCCTTTTTCACCCAATGTTTTCTTAAACGTTGTTGCAACAGAAACCGAATCTATTACAATATCAACTGCAACATTCGCCAATCGCTTTTGTTCTTCTAAAGAGATTCCTAACTTTTTAAACGTATCTAGCAAATCTGGGTCAACCTCGTCTAAACTCTCTAATTTCGGTTTTTGTTTAGGTGCCGAATAATAAGCAATCGCTTGAAAATCTGGTTTCGGATACTTGACATTTGCCCACTCTGGTTCTTCCATTTTCTCCCAAACCCTAAAGGCATCTACGCGCCAATCGGTCATCCATTTCGGCTCGTTTTTCTTTTTAGAAATGGCACGAACTACATCTTCATTTAACCCTTTGGCAAATGTTTCACTTTCTATATCTGTATAAAAACCATATTCATATTCCTTGGTTTTTAACTCTTCTCTTAAATTGTCTTCGGTATACTTGCTCATAATTGAGTTGTAATGTTATAAAGAAAAACTTTCTCCGCAACCACAGGTGCGGTTTGCATTTGGATTGTTAAACACAAATCCTGTTCCATTTAATCCTCCTGAATATTCTAAGGTTGTACCTACTAAGTACAAGAAACTCTTTTTATCAACAATGATTTTCACATCATTATCTTCAAAAACCTTATCATCTTCTGACTTATTTTTATCAAACTTTAAATCGTATGATAAGCCTGAACAACCTCCACTTTTTACTCCAACCCGTACAAAGTCTGAAGCAGCATCAAAACCGTCATCGCTCATCATCTCTATGACTTTCTTCTTCGCTATGTCTGAAACTTTTATCATAATTTTAAATAGATTAAATCTAAATTGAGTGCAAAGATACTGACAAAATATGATTATTATCCTCTTTTAGCATGATTAAAATTGATTCTACAATTGGTAAAATCAATTCCGGAATTCACCATAGATATCCTCTTGAATCCCGAACTGTTAATGAACTGTTAAAAAAAGTACACAAACCTTGTGATCAAGGAATTAAACTTACTTTTATTCCAATCAAAAACCGAACCAAATGAAACGCATTATTACCGCTTTATTGTGCCTTATAACTTTACATATTTCGGCACAACAACGCACGTGGCCAAACGAGTTAATCACAACTCCCGTTAAAACAAATTACCAGAAAACATCTACCTATACAGAGGTGATGTCTTACATTACTGCCCTGCAAAAAAGATCTGATCTAGTACATCTAGAATACATGGCAACAAGTAAAGAAGGAAAGAAAATTCCAGTTGTTGTGTTGGCCAATCCAAAAATATCATCTCCTGCCGAAGCCAAAGCATCTGGAAAACCCGTCTTGTACATTCAAGGCAATATTCATTCTGGAGAAGTTGAAGGCAAAGAGATAATTCAGCAAATAATGCGGGATATTTTGCTAGGAGACAAAAAACATCTTCTTGACAATCAAATTATTTTATTTGCGCCTATTTACAATACCGATTCTAACGACAAAATGAAAAAAGGTCGCAGACCTTCTCAAGAAGATAGCCCTGTAGAAGTTGGAATAAGAGCAAACAGTCAAGGACTGGATCTGAATAGAGATGGAATTAAAATGGAAGGTCTTGAAACCAATGGACTAATTCAGAATGTTCTGAATTACTGGAATCCAGAAATGTTGGTAGACTTACATACAACCAACGGGACATGGCACGGGTACGGAATCACCTACGCACCAAGTTATCATTCTGCTGGAGAAAAAGCGCCTTATAATTTCACTTGGGATGTTTTATTTCCTGAGGTAACCAAAAACATTGACAAAAACTACAAAGTAAAAATTGGTCCTTACGGATATTACTCTACCAGACAAGGATGGCCTCCAACGACTATTTATACTTACAATCATCATCCTAGATATTTGGTAAATCAAATGGGGCTGCGTAATAAAATTGGAATTTTAAGTGAGTCCTTTGCACATGATCGATTTTATAAACGCATGAACGGGACCTATGGTTTCGTGGCAGAAATTTTAGAATTCACCCATAAAAATGGTAAAAAAATGATGGCAATTAATGCACAAGCAGAAAAAGACGCTATCAACAATGTACTTAAAAATGCGGGAAAAATAACAAAAGGTGTTCGCTTTAAAATGGTTGCTCTAGATAAAAAAATACCCAATTATAGAACCTATGATTATACTCCGTACATCAACAGTAAAGGGAAGAAAAGCTATATCCGTTCTGGAAAAATTATTGATGTAAAAAATGTAACAAATCTCTCAAAATTTGACGCTACAGTTAGCACAACATTGCCAAGAGGTTATTTTTTACCAAAATCTATGAAACCAATTGTTGAACACCTAAGAAAACAAGGAATAAAAGTTACCCAGTTAAAAAGACGTAAAAAAGCAACTGGAGAAGAATTTATGATTGAAGAATTGAAAAACGCTAAACGCAAGTTTGAAGGACATCATATGGTCACTCTAAAAGGGAAATATATATCTGCAAAGAAAACTTTTAAAAAAGGAGATTATTGGATTGACATGGCACAACCCTTAACAAATTTAGCCTTCTATATGTTAGAACCACAATCTGATGACGGCTTGGTTACATGGAACTTCTTTGATGCCTATTTAAAAGAGCAAGGAGTAGATTCTAAAACTATTGCATATCCTGTTTTTAAGTATTATTCTATAAAATAGCACCTGTCAATTCGAGTGCATATTAGACATGCAATTGAATAAAATCTGTATCGAGGATGTATTTTATATAGTTCTCGATACAATTTCCTTCAAAAAAGAAAATTCCTTTAGCAAACATCAAACAAATCTCATATTTCTATTCATAATAATCTTAAGAATTGCCGTATCTTTGCGGCATGTTAGAAGACAAGAATCAAGATAGAACATCGTTATCTGAACTAGGAGAGTTTGGATTAATTGAACACATAACAAAGCACTTTAATACATCACATGCATCCACAATAAAAGCTGTTGGAGATGATGCTGCTGTGGTAGACGCTTCAGAAAAACAGACCTTAATTACTACCGATTTATTGGTTGAAGGCGTGCATTTTGATTTGAGTTATATGCCCTTAAAACATTTAGGATATAAAGCGGTAATGGTTAATTTATCTGACGTGTATGCAATGAATGGAACTGCTGAGCAAATCACCGTTTCTATTGCTGTTTCAAACCGTTTTCCATTAGAAGCAATTGAAGAGCTATATGCTGGAATTCAATTAGCTTGTGAAACATACAACATCGATTTAATTGGAGGTGACACTACTTCTTCAACCAAAGGAATGTTGATTTCTATTACTGCAATTGGGAAAGCCAACAAAGAAGATATTGTGTACAGAAACGGTGCTAAAGAATCAGATTTAATTGTTGTTACTGGAGATTTAGGAGCCGCATATTTAGGTTTACAAGTATTAGAAAGAGAAAAACAAGTTTTTCAAGTTGACCCAAAAAATCAACCAGACCTAGATAATTACACCTATCTAATAGAGCGTCAATTAAAACCAGAAGCTCGTAAAGATGTTGCTGGGTTTTTAAAAGAATTGGGAGTTAAACCAACTTCGATGATTGATATTTCAGACGGATTGTCTTCAGAAATCATGCATATCTGCTCACAATCTAATGTTGGATGTAAAATCTACGAAGATAAATTACCATTAGACCCTCAAGTTATTTCTGCTTCAGAAGAATTCAAAATGGATTCTACTATGATTGCATTGAGTGGTGGTGAAGATTACGAATTGTTATTTACCGTACCCATTGGCGATTTTGACAACATAAAAGGAAACCCAAATTTCTCTATTATCGGGCATGTTACTGTCGAAAATCAAGGAATGAACTTAATAACAAGAGCTGGACAAGAAATGGAACTAAAAGCACAAGGTTGGAATGCACTTAAAGAGGGGTAAAACAATTATAAAACATAAAAAAACTCGCAATGATTCATTGCGAGTTTTTTTTATGTTTTTTTAATTCCATACTTCACAATTAACCGGTATCTATTTCTTTTTTCTATAATGACTTTGAACCAATTGATCTAGAAATACTTCTGTCTTAATATGTGAAAATTCCAGTAATTTCGGCAAAGAACCAAACAATGGAATTCCTTCTCCTAGCAAAACCGGAATTGTAGTCATTATAAGCTCATCTATTAGGTCTTCCTTTAGAAAGCTCTGAACTGTTTTTCCTCCATCAATATACAAACTGAAAAACCCTTTTGCATGAATGGCAGTTAGAATTTCTTGCACAGTTCCGTTCAATAGCGTTACATTTTCTTGTAATTTTTCCGGAATCTTTTTTATAGAGTTACTCAGTACAAATAGGTGTTTTTTATAAGGCCACTCTCCTCCAAAACCTAGAACTGTTTCAAAAGTCGTTCTCCCCATCACAATGGCATCAATTTCATGTATTAAACCATCAAAACCTAAGTCATTGGATTTTGGATTTGGAACCGTCTCTAACCAATCAAGTTCATTCTTTTTTCCTGCAATAAAGCCATCTAAGCTTTTTGCAATAAAAACAATGTTTTTTCCTTTCATACCGTTCTGTTTTATTTTACAAATCTTTTTAAAGCAATTATTAATTCTTCTTTATTTTCAATATGACTCATATGCCCATCAGGGAATTCAACAAGCTCTACATCTGTATTTTTAACCTGGTCTAATAACTCATTATAATCTAATACAGGATCTTTTTTTCCTAAAATAAACATCTTTTTATATGGAGAGAAGTGCAGCAATACTTCCCGGTCATTTCTAATTTTCATCCCCTCCTGAGCAGCAATGTATCCTTGCAAAGGCGTTTTTAACGCTTCTGCTTTCACCACATTAATTTCTGTTTTAAAAAGGGCTCTGTTTTTGGGTCTAAATAAATTTAAAACAGACAATCTTACCAAGCTTTTATAATCCGTTTTTACAGCCTCAATGGCTCTATTTCTTAATTCTACACGGTTGGCATTGTCAGCTCTGGTTGTAGAATTCATTAAGCAGAGCCCCTTTACATTGTCTGGGTTTTTCTCTGCAAATGCCAACGCTACATACCCACCTAAAGAATGTCCAATAAAAACAGATTTTCTAATTTTCAAATGTGTTAACACAGCGGCTACTGCTTCTGCCATGCTTTCCATTGTATGCACATACCCCAAACACGCTGTTTGTCCATGACCTAATAAATCAATACATACAACGCGATTGTTTTTAGACAAAGAATCCGCAACAGAATTCCACATCGTTGCGTTTTCCAAAAAGCCGTGTAACAACACAACAGCAGCTCCTTTCCCTTTCATTGAAAAAGAGATTTTTGTGTTTTTATAAAGGATCGAATTAAGCATTTAGCAAAAATATGTATCTTTAGTCAGTAAAATACAAAAATTTGCTCCAAAATGTTCACGACTCCCTTTGCTAAAATTTCCAAAAGAAACGAAAAAAAACTTACCTTTTCAATTTTCTACTTATTACTAATTACATCAGTTGCAATGCTTTATTTTGACACCTATGTAACAAACAAAACAACTCCAAACGGAATTGTTTCTTTTGAATTGGCAAAAACATTGGAACGCTCACAAGAAATACTAGATTCCTGGTCTCCATTGGCTAAAATTTTTGCAGGTATTGGCTTGGGCTTTGACTTTTTATTTTTACTTATTTACACACTATTCCTTTCAATTATAATTCACAAACTTAATGTGCGTTTATGGGCTGAGAAACCATTCTATAGAGTTGGAGAAATATTGATTTGGACAATGTTTTTAGCAGCTGTTTTTGATGCAATAGAGAATGTTTGTTTGATTAAACTACTAATAGGGAACTTAAAACAATATTGGTCTTCAGTTGCTTTTTATCTTTCTACGGCTAAATTCACATTGGTTACCATTTCTTTGCTTTACATTGTTACCAACTTCGTTCTTTTACTACTTAAGAAACGTTCGTAAATGAATAAAACGAAAGAAATTCTCATCACTGGCTTTGCCTTGTTTTCAATGTTTTTTGGGGCTGGAAATTTAATTCTTCCACCATTTTTAGGAGTGCAATCTGGCGAAAGTTGGAGCATTGTTAGCCTTGGTTTTTTTGTGACCGCAGTTATTATTCCTATCATCGGAATTATTGCTCATGCTCGCTTACAAGGAACTATGTTTGATTTCGGAAAAAAAGTATCACCAGCCTTTAGTCTTGTGTATTGTTTAATTGTATATGCAATTTCCATAACATTACCTGCGCCAAGAACGGCCTCTGTAACACATGAAATGGCCATCGCTCCGTTTTTTGGAACCTCCTATTTACTAACAAGCACCCTTTATTTTGCTTTGGTATTTCTCTTTGTAATGAACCGTTCTAAAATCTTACATTTAATAGGAAAGTTTTTAACTCCTTTTATTATCATCATCCTTTTAGCTGTTATTTTTATTGGAGTTTCTACAACCCCAACAACTATCTCCCCCTCAAGCTTTGAAACTCCTTTTGTAAGCGGACTCTTAGAAGGCTATCAAACCTTTGATGCCATTGGAGCCATTGTGGTTGGTGGTGTTTTAGTAATCTCAATGAATTTTAAAAAGAATACTTCTTTTGCGATAAAAAAAGAACTCATTACTAAAGCCGGAATTATTGCTGGAATAGGTCTATTAACAATATACGCAGGATTGATTTATAGTGGAGTGCAGTTTAGTACAACTTTTACAGAAGAAGCAACAAGAACAGAAATATTATCGAGCTTAAGTACTCAAACTCTAGGAAACATTGGCACTACTTTTTTAAGTGTATTGGTGGCCTTGGCTTGCTTTACTACTGGAGTTGGAATTGTTACTGGTACCGCAGATTATTTTAAAGGACTCTTTAAAAACTCTCAAAAAGCATATACTATTACGGCAATTATTGGCTGTGTTTTAGGAGTAATTATTGGACAGTTTGACGTCCATTATATTATTGTTATTGCCCTACCTGCACTGATGTTCATCTACCCAATCACTATCATTTTAATCTTATTAAATGTATTGCCGGAAAGGTTTGCAACACCAATCGTTTTTAAAACTGTAGTGGGCGTTACGTTCTTATTTAGTATTCCTGATTTTTTAAAATTTATTATCAGCCCCGAAAGTTTAGTCGGCATTCAAAATTATATTCCATGGTCTGAATTTAGTTTGGGCTGGGTGCTGCCTGCGCTATTAATTTTTATACTTGCGAATGTTTTTAATTTTTTTACGACTACCAAAGAGTAATTTTCTAACATGGCCATTCAAGACATTTCTACTTATTCTTTTAAAGATGTATTTTCTTTAAGTGTAATTCAGCTTAAAAAAGCTCGTATAATTAACAAGCTCGAACAAATAGAAACCTATACTATCTTTTGGATTAAAGACGGGAAAGGAACGTATAACATCGACTTTAAACAGTATTCATTTGATGGCAATGTGTTGTTTTTTTTATCACCAGGACAACTCTTCTCTGTGGATTCTGAACAGGTAAAAGAGGCCTATCGCATTGGTTTTGTGAGAGATTTTTACTGTATTCAGGCCCATGATAAAGAAGTTGCTTGCAACGGCGTGTTGTTTAATAATATTTATGAAACTCCTTTTATTTCTCCCTGTAAAAAAGACACTCAAAAACTCGATTTTATTCTAGAGAACCTTGTTGAAGAATTCTCAAGTTCTGAAGCAGCACAATACGATATGCTGCAAACCTATTTAAAACAGTTTATCATTCTAGCTGTAAGAATTCAAAAAGAGAACCACCAACTAAAAGAAAATTCAGAATCAAAACTATTCAAAGATTTTAGTGTTCTGGTAGAAATATCCTTTAAAACCATGCACTCTGTAACTGAATACGCACATCGTTTAGGAGTTTCTCCAAAATCATTAGCCAAAAATTTTCAAAGGATTGGCACCAATACGCCAAGTGATTTTATTAAAAATAGAATCATTTTAGAAGCCAAACGTCAACTACTCTATTCTACCGATTCTGTAAAACAGATTGCCTTTAATTTAGGATTTAATGATCCTGCATATTTTAGCCGATTTTTCACAAAATCTACGTCAAAATCTCCAATTCAATTCAAAAAGGAATTCAAAAAATAAGTATGTCCAAGACTTAGGAACTTTTGTCCATTTTTCTAGCTTCATCTCTGTTGCATCTTTGTATTATAATTTAAAACAACACAAAAATGGCATCAACAAAAAACGAACAATGTCCTAATTGCTGGGGATATCAAGAATACGACTCAAAAAAACCAGAACAACAAATTTGCACCTGCAAACCAGAAAACAACTAGATAAGCGGTCGCTCAAAACGGCCCAAGGAAACACATTAAACACTCAATCATAAAATAACTATCATGAAAAAAACTATCATCGCATTCATACTAATTTTAGGACTTTCATTTGCAACGAACGCCCAACAAGTAAAAACAGTTGCATTAGAACAAACCAATGGCGAATTTACTCAGAAACAAATCACACTTTCTGAAGGAACCTATATTTTTGAAATTGCGAACAATGGCATAGACCACAATGTTGGTTTTGTATTAGTTCCCAAAGGAAAAAAAGGCATAAAAAACCATATTAAAAATGCATATGTTAGAACAGCTGTAGCAACAAACAAAAAAAGTAAGTCTAAAAAAGTATCCTTAAAAAAAGGTGTTTACGAATATTTTTGTCCCTTGAATCCAACACCAAGATATACCTTGGTCGTTCAATAACAAAGTTGATTTGATTTTAAAGGCTGTTCTTTATTGAGCAGCTTTTTCATTGTCTTTTTCTCATTCTTTTTGGACCTAACCAAAGCCAAAAACCAGTAATCGTAAACAATAGCAAGGCAATACTCATTAGGGTCGTATATATCAACTTGATAGGATTACCCGTAGTTTTAAAATACGTATCCAAAACAGAACCATCATGAAGCTCCTCAATAAGATCAGAATACCGTCTTTCAAGCAACAACAAATTTCCTGTAGAACCATCCAGCTGAACTCCGTAATACTCAGTAAAGATAAATTTTACAATCCCTTTAGCTTCATTCACATCTATCCTTTTTATTTCTAAGGATTGTTCGTTTTCTAACTCTTTTCTTACGTAAAAGAGTGCTTTCATTTTTAAACTATCTAAAGGCAACCATTGGGTAAAGCTTGTAGAAGAACCTTTTTGAGTCGCTGATTGTAAAACTCCAAAACTATTTTTTTTCCACCCCAATAAAAACCCGCTTACGGAAATAATAAAAAAGAAAACAAACAAGGTTGCGCCCATTGTTCGATGCACTTTTCTAAAACCACGCAGGATTCTAGCTTGTTTTTTTCTATTTGGATTTTTTACCATGAATTAATTACGTATCGCGAATCTACTTTATTTCGTATAAAAAAAGCGAGTTTTCACCCGCTTTAACTTTTATTTATCTACAAAATTATAGGTTCATTAAATCTTCTATTTCTTCTGCAGCAATCGGAATATTTTGCATTAAATTAAATGGAGACCCAATTTCTTGAATCACCACATCATCTTCTAAACGAATTCCCATATGCTCTTCCGGAATGTAAATTCCTGGTTCAACAGTAAAAACCATGTTCGCTTTCATTGGTGTTTTTAACGCACCATAATCATGCGTATCTAACCCCATGTGGTGTGATGTTCCGTGCATAAAGTATTTTTTATATGCCGGCCAATTTGGATCTTCTTTCTGCACGTCAGCTTTATCAATTAATCCCAACCCTAACAATTCAGACGTCATTACTTTTCCAACTTCTTTATGATATTCTGCCCAAATTGTCCCTGGAACTAGCATTTCAGTTGCTGCGTCTTTCACTCTATGAACAGCATTATACACCGCTCTTTGTCTGTCTGTAAACTTTCCTGAAACAGGAATTGTACGTGTCATATCGGAAGAATAATTTGCATACTCAGCTCCAACATCCATCAACAACATATCGCCCCCCTTACAAGCCTGATTGTTTTCAATATAATGCAATACACAAGCATTGTACCCAGAACCTATAATTGGCGTATATGCAAATCCTTCAGAACGGTTTCTTAGAAACTCATGCATAAACTCCGCTTCAATTTCATACTCCATCACTCCAGGATTTACAAAACCAAGAATTCTTCTAAAACCTTTTTCTGTAATTGAACAAGCAGTTTGTAACAAATCTATTTCTTCTGGCTCTTTTATTCCTCTTATATCTTCTAAAATAGGAAAGCTTTTTGCCCAATTATGAGCAGGAAAATCTCCTTTTACTTTTTTTATAAAACGAGCCTCTCTACTTTCTAACTCTACAGACTGACGGTAATGTTCATTGGTATTAAAATACACCGTTTCTGATTCTGTCATTAGGTCAAAAAAGATTTTATCAAAATCACTCAACCAATATACCGTTTGTATTCCAGAGGTTTTTGTTGCATTTTCTTTGGTAAGTTTTGCCCCTTCCCAAATGGCAATATGCGCATTGGTTTCGGTAACAAACAATACCTCTCTATGACTTGGATTGATTGCTTCAGGAAACAACACTAAAATACTTTCTTCTTGATCAACACCACTTAAGTAAAAAATATCTCTATGCTGATGAAAAGGTAATGTACTATCTGCCCCTGTGGTAAAAATATCATTAGAGTTAAATACGGCTATTGATTTCGGTTTCATTTGAGCCGTAAATTTTGCTCTATTTTTTATAAAAAGTTGATTGGCTATTGGATGGTATTTCATTTTTTATTTTTTATGCTAACAAATGTACTGATTTATAGAAAGAATCTTTTGTCCCAAAACCGTGTTTTAATACAATATATTTTTAAAAGAGCACAATTAATATTGATTTACAAGCATTTACACAGCATTAAAATTTTTAATTTAAAATAAATAACACTACATTTGCCGCTAATATTATTTTTAACAAATTATTACAATGGCTAAAGGATCAGTAAAATTTTTCAATGAATCTAAAGGATTTGGATTCATCGTTGAAGAAGACAACAACAAAGAACA
>Ga0209292_1000639_pt1 | contig 44967 bp, 35 predicted proteins | sample GOMGulsemesocosm_2_FD_184634 | JGI IMG/M metagenome (GOLD analysis project Ga0209292, IMG submission 184634) | Methane-oxidizing microbial communities from mesocosms in the Gulf of Mexico - GOM9C Gulf of Mexico (SPAdes) (version 2) | ecosystem: Environmental > Aquatic > Marine > Cold seeps...
GTATTTTTTTCATTTGAGTTACTTATAAAAGAGCTACAAATTAACAACATATTAATGATATCTCATTTAATAATTTGTTAAACCTATTAGTCAGTATACGCCATTACCGCTAAACTTAATTTTACGTCTGGTATTTTGTTTAATTCTGTAACACAGGCTTTAATTGTGGATCCTGTAGTAATAACATCATCAACTAAAAGAATATGTTTTCCTTTTAGTGAATTTAACTCAGACACTTCAAAAATGGTTTGTACATTTCTCCATCTCGTTAACCTGTCTTTTACAGTTTGAGTACTTGTATGTTTAATTTTCACCAAAGTGGTGTCATTATATTGTGCGTTTAAGTTTAAGGCTAATTCTTTACCAAATCCTTCTACTTGATTATATCCTCTAGCTTTCATTCTATTTTTATGAAGGGGGACTGGAACAATAACATCAACATTATTATAGTAACCACACTCTTTTAATTCAATCCCTAACCACTCACCTAAATATGCACTAATTTCTTGTTGATTTTTATATTTTAATTGATGAATTAATTGCCGAACCACCCCTTTTTTAGGAAAATAAAATAATGCTGTTGCATGCTCTAACATAGCCGTTCCGTAGAAAACATTTGAAATAACCTTCGAATCATTCTGATGTAAATTTGTTAAAGGAAGATCGTGTAAACATGTTACACAGATAATATGTTCCTGCTGTACTAATACATTTTTACATCCAACACATAGTTTAGGAAAAAATAAATTAAGGAGTAGCTTCAACATTGTTAATAACTGTGTATCTGAATACTAAAGATACAAGTTAAAATTAACAAAAAACCAAGAATAACATGACCTAACCTATAATTCAATATTATTAGAGTTATTAACAAGTGAATATTCTCATAAAAACAGCTGTTTCACTACACAACAAAAAACAATGTTTTCACAACAAAAAATATAAAATAACCAGAAATAGGTTCTATATTTACTTCAGAGAACATAAGGATTATTTCCCAAAAGTAATTCTAAAAACTCTTAAAGGAATTGACCCCAAATCAATTTAATATCCTTTAAAAAACTTACTAAAAGTAAAAAAGCAGAAACTTTAAGGTTTCTGCTTTTTTATGTTATAAACTTTAATTTATATTATTCTTTAATAAAACGTTTTACACCTACTTTACCGTTTTGAGTAAATACCTTTAGTAAATACATTCCGCTATTTAAATATGCTGTATTAATATTTGTTTGAGTACTTTCTAATACTTTCTGCCCTAAATAATTATATATCTCAACTTTTTCAATTGATTCTATACTGTCTATATTCAAATTCCCTTTTGTAGGGTTTGGATAAATACTAAATATTTTTAAACTATTGTTTTCTGATATTCCTAATACTGAAGATCCAAATTCATATACTCCCATATCTACAATAGTATTATAAATACGTTGATTTCCTAATAAATCTATTGTAGCAGTTATAGAAGCATTGTTTCCTGTATCAATAACTGGTGATCCAATTTGCAGTGTGAAATCATTTGTTGCTATGTTTGTAAATAATGGATCTGAGTTTATTATATTATTAGTATTTGAAACTAATGAAAAATTATTTTCATCTAAGGAATTCCCCACTGTAACATTTGGAAATACAGTTGTTATAGCACTTATAGATTTAGCTACGGTATTTGTTCCTCTACTTTTATTGTTCCAGAAAATACAATTTTGGATATTTGATGTCATTGTACCGTTAGTTTGACTAATACCTAAGGTTCCTCTTGTTGCGTTTGTTAAACCTCCTGCTGTACCATCATCTTTATTATTTACATAGGTGTTGTTTATAAATGAACTGTTTACTGTTGCGGAATTATAAGCTCTAACCCAACCTGCACTCCCTGCATAACCAAGAAAACTTCCGTTATCTGTCGCAAAATTATTTGTAAACAAACAATTTTCAACATTTATATCCAATACATCTGTTATCCCATCTGTATATGAATAAAAAGAAGTACCGTAACGTGCTAAATTATTTGTGAATTCTGTATTATTTATTTTCAAATAACCTGAGCCATTTGCTTTATATTTTGCAAAGATACCTGCTGCTGTGGTATTTGCTACATTATTTGTAAACTTGCAATTTTGTATTGTAAGGTTTGTCTTAAATTCAGCCTTAATTAAGCCTGCACCAGATTCATAAGCTGCTAGTCCCGTATAATTTGCATGTCCTCCAGAAACAGTAATACCATCTAATGTGAAATTGGAAGCGTTTACAGAAATTACATTGTAGCTATTGTCATTTCTTGATGAATTAACAAAAGTTATACTTGCGTTATCATTAGCCGCTAAATCACCAGATAAAACAGTTTCATTTACTCTAAAATCTCGTTGCGACAATTGTGCTTCTGTACCATTAAATCCCCCATAAATTTTAACTCCATTTTTTGCAACTGAAAATCTTATTAATCTATCTGAAACATGTGGCGTATACGTCCCTTGTGTCATCCATATTTCTTGATTATGGTCTATTGCTACCAATGCATCTTGTAAGTTTGTATATGCATTTACCCATGATGTACCGTTATTGTTTCCTGTTGCTTGTGCACTTACAAAAATAGTTCCTTTAGTAAGTATTTGAATAGATTTTGACCAGCCAGAAGTATAGTTTACAGAACATTCTTTACGAACATAAATATCATATAAAGATGAACTTGATAAACCTGTAATGGTATTTACATTCCCTCCTGTAGAGGTTACATTTGTAATTGTTGCGTTTGCAAAAGAATCCCCATCTAACACATAAGCTACATCAAAAACTCCTGTATCCGAAATTGATATATCAAATGTAGTTTCTGTAGTATTAGTTATTTGAGAAACAATAAGTTCTGGTGGAAAGCAAAACCCATCATTTTCTCCAACAGCTATTATCTCAGAAATTGTAAGTAATCGATTGTAGAAATGAATATCATCTATTGCATTGAAGTAGCGATTCGCATCTACCAATGAATTAGCCCTATCATTTGAAATCGTAAAAACTCCCGTGTTATTAGTATTTGATACCGCATATAAATTGGTATTATTAAGCGTATCAACAAATGACTCCACCTCTAGGTCTATATACAAATCTACATTAAAGGTATAGCCTCTAAGTGCATTTGCAATATTTCTTATTTCATCGAATTCTATTGTAAATACAATATGATGCCATTCATTATCGTCTACAACTTTAGTCGAAATAAAATTAAATGAATGATACTGAATTGCTTGTCCTAACGGTGTTAAAAGGTGTGTTCCTGAAATACCGACTTTACCATTTTCTAAATAAATAGAAAACCCCTCATTTGTAGATTTGTCATCTATTATTGTTTTTCTATCAGCCTCATTAACCCCCGTTTTAATCCAAAAACTAAATGACACATCATTTCCGTAAGTAAAATTTGGTCTCGTTAAATAATCTCCATTTAAGTTTATTGCATTATTACTTGTTCCTAATCTATCAACAACATTAATAGATGCCGTTCCAGTTTTCACAAAGTCATCTCCGTTAATATCATCTGCCAAACTTCCGTTTGTAAACTTATATTCACTCATAAGACCTGCGGATGGAGCTTGAGAAAATACCATTACACTAATGAATAGTGAAATTAAAAATAATCTTGTTTTCATATATTGGTTTTAGTTAAAAAAAAACAAAAATCAATATTAAACTATGTTTATTAAATACCGAATTTCTGAAAAGCGGTTTTGAGTTTCCGAAGGAATCAAAACGATAATTAACTAAAAAACAAAACCCAATTTGATAAATCAAATTGGGTTTATATATAAAATAATTTCTCTCAAAATTTATTCATCTAAATAATCTTCTAAAACTACTATCCATCCTTTAATAGGGTCAAATAATAATTTTTTAGTTCCGTTTTCTCCTGAAGTATAGTCTAATTGTACTGTTCCAGTTGCTACTGGATCTAAATTTTCACCATCCTTAAATGCCCACACTGTAACTTTTAAGTCATAAGTATTACCTGCTTGTAACTTATCTTGAGTTTTTCTTAATAACTCTAAAAATGCATAATCTGCAATATTATTTGAAGTGTTTACAGTAACTTTTGGGTACCAGAAATAAAATTTTTCTTGATCCTTATCTATTTGAGGGATGTTCTTAGAAAACTTCGTACTAGATTTTCTTAATGCTTCTCTATCTGTTTTCTCTCCTAACATTTCATATGTAATATTAAACCAAGCACCAGGATGAGAAGCCTCTAAAGGTTGTTCAAAATAAGGTTTAAAAGCTAAAGTTGCTCCTAATTCTCTTTTTGTAACAAAGTTAGTTTCTTTTTCTGTTGGCTGATTTGACTTTTGATTTCTTAAATAATTAGTTCCTTTAGCAAAAGCTATTTTTCCTTTATAATTTTTATAAACATCAAAACGCATTAATTTCTTTTTAGCTTTATCAGAATTTGCAGACTTTAATGTAGCTAAAATCATATCTACTTTTGCTTGTGCCGTATCAATATCCCAGGTATCAAAATCTAATTTATTTTTAGCCATTACATCTATAACAGTTCTTGTCGCATCCAAAGGTGACGGAGTATCATAATTATTAATACTTCTATCACTTTTTATTTGAGCCAAAACCCCTGGTGCCACTTCAATAATTTCAACATACCCTGAAGCACTTGCTGACATCCATTTAAAAAATAACTTTACTTGATGTTTTGTAAAATAACTTTCCTTTAGCTGAAGTTTCAATTGAGGCTCATCCGCTTTTTTCTCCCAATAATGTAATTCATTTACCATTTTCCCTTCAGCTTCCTTTGCAAACTTAAAACCGAAAGCTCTTGTATCAACTAAACCAAAATACTCTCCAGTCATCCCCATTTCATCAGTTTCGCTATTAAAACTTGAAAAACTTCCTCCTTTTGATTTCTTTGAGCTACTATTCTTTGAAGCTTTTTTCGATTTCTTAGCCAATTTAATACCTCCTGTAGCTGTTTTTAACTTTTTGCCAAATTGCGCTTCGGCTGTATTACTTATTCCAATTGTTAGGAATAAACTTAATACGGCTGTAAATACTGTTTGTTTTTTCATCTTAATTTAATTTTGGTTGTTTATTTTTAAAATTTTAATACTACTTTTTTTACTTGGTTAATTATTTTCCCATTATCACCCGACACTCCTCTATCGCCTTTAATACCACTACTATAGTATGGAGCTCCACCATTTCCCCCTTTACCTCCATGGTTATTAATAGTGATATTACACTTTAGTACAGAAGGGGCTTTAATTATTGTCACATTTCCTCCTGCTCCTCCGTTCCCTCCATTACCACCTTTATTGTCGCTTTTTCTTCCTTTACTACCTTTAGCTCCTTGTCCACCTTTAGCATTAATAATTAATTCTGTTGAAGGTGAAAGTTTATATTGAGCAACAAGCTTTTCATCGGTAGTATTATAGATTTCAATTTTATTAATTTTCACACCTGTTTGTTTATGTGATACAGTTTTTACTTTCACAACAAGGTTATCTGCTCTTCCGGCATGTTGCCCATCCACGCCTTGAAAGACAGTCATATATTTATGACGTTCCCAGCCCCAAAATCCATTTTGATTAACCTGAATACTTAAATCATTCGTAGTGTTAATACTTTTAGATGCTTTTAATGAACTATGGTATTTTGATGTAATTTTTAACTTTATTAAATCATTTGGGATGTTTGCTGCATTTTCATCTACTCTAACCTCATCAACAGTATTACTTGCTCCTTCGTGAGTTAAGACAAAGTCATCCCATGGTATTTTCCCTCCTAAGTTTGAAGTTTTTAAAATACTCCCATCTTTTAGTGTCGCTATTACACCATATTTAATTGCCTCACTAAAATGTGCTACTTTAGAGGGATTAGATAGTAGTTGAATTTCTATTTTCTTTACTAACTTCCCCTCTAGAGAATTTATTTTACGTTCAGTTTCGGCTAACTCAGCTTTTGCTTCTTTTACATTAGCACGTGCTCCAGTCTGATTTTTAAATGTTGCTATAGCGTAGGAAGCTATACTTTTATTTACAGCTTCTAAGTTTCCACTAAAACTCCCTCCTGATTTTACTAAAATATATTTGGTTTTCGCTTGTTGTTTTCCATTCCACTCATAGTACACTGCATAATTTTTAATAAAAGAAAGTCTATAATTATTGAATCCAAAATAAGCTGGATACCCTGGTATATCTGCTTCAAAAAGTTCATCTAATATTCCTGCTCTTTTCACCAATACCTTAGACACATTAGTTCCTTGTTTTGTGATTTCTACAGGCCACATTTTCTTTACTTTTTCAAACTTCTTCTTTGCATTTAATTTATAGACTGTGTATTTACCTGACTCAAAGTTTTTAAGAATTACATTTTGATTTTCTTGCCCTAATACTGAATTTGTTATAGACAATAAAAACATTGCTATAATTATAGTTGTTTGTTTCATTTAATATTAACATTGGTTAATTGAAATGTAAATATTGAGCTAAATGAAATGTTTAAACCAACTTAATTTCCGAAATGACTGTTTCAACTTCTGAAATAAAAAAAACCGAAATACAGCTAGTGTAATTCGGTTTCATAATTAATAAAAAAAGGTTAGTCGTTTATAATAGTTTCGATAACTTTAATGTTTTACCACACATGTCACTTTTTATTTTAAAAATAACTGATTTCTTTTTTCCTTTTTCTGCCCAATAGACTTCTTTCCCCACTTTGCAAGAAATACTTGTTTTTGATCCTTTATTTAAAGAGACAAAACCACTTCCTGTGTAAATACTTACTTTTTCTTTTGTGTCGTTAACCAAAGAAAAGCTTGCGTAAACATCAACTACTTCAATTTTAGAATTAAATTGATTTGGTTTCTCAACTGAAGTAAATGATAGGAGAACTAAGGAACAAATACATAATAATAACGATTTCATTTTATAGTGTTTTAAGATTATTAAGTAATAAAAATATGTAATTAAGAATTATTAATAATGATCCATCTTCTAAAACATCGTTTTAAACTTCTAAAAATAAAGTGTCTTATAAATTGTTTCGTTTCATTTATCCAATATTTTTAACGATACTTAAAAACTCTTCTTTTTTATCTTTAGAAATAGATACTGATTTATCATTATCCATTACGATATACCCTCCATCCTTTTTTATATATTCCTTTATATATGACAGGTTTATTAAAAAAGATCTATGTGGTCTATAAAAAACTTGTTGGCTTTGTAAAAGTTCAACAAAGTGCTTTAAAGGTTTACTTATTAATATTTCTGAAAGAGTTGTCGTTATTTTAGTGTACATTCCATCAGCTTCTAGCATAATAATATCTTTAAAATCAACAAATTTAATTCCATCAGAAAATGGCAATCCTATTTTATTAAAATTTGATGATACTAAACTTTTCTTTAACTCTTCTAATCTAACGTCTATTTGGGATGAACCAATAAATTTCAATGCTTTATCTACGGCTTCTTTTACTTGGCTTGGTCTTACTGGCTTTAATAAGTAATCAATTGCCGATAATTGAAATGCTTGAATAGCATACTCACTATAAGCAGTTGTGAAAATAATTTCGAAATTGAAAACTTCCTTTTCTATAAAATTCAAAATTTCTAGCCCAGAATGTTCTGGCATTTCAATATCCAAAAACACAATGTTTGGCTGTTCTTTTTTTATCAAAGCAACGCCACTTAATAAATCCTCAGCTTCAAGAATTGTATTAATTTTAGGGCAATTCTCTTCTATTAAAATTTTTAATACATTCCTTGCCTTACGCTCATCATCAATAATTATTGCTTTCATATTATATTTTGGTAATTGGAATAGTTATATGAACTCTCGTTCCACAAGCTTCTTGATTATTATCTATTAAATCTTCATACACCACTCCTATTTCTTGTTGTTTTCCGTAGTTCAATAACTTTAACCTGCTTTCTGTTGCTTTTGTAGCAAAAGATTTATGAAATACAGTTCGTTTATCCTTTAATTCTTGAGCTTTCTTTCGTCCAATACCATCGTCTTCAATAATACAAACTATTGTAGATTTATTACTTATTTTATTAAATGATATTTTTAATTTCCCTTCATGTTTTTTATGTAATAAGCCATGCTTTAATGCATTTTCTACATAAGGCTGTATCAACATAGTAGGTATGTTTATTTCGTCTAAACTGAGTTGGTTATCCACTGAGATATTATAAGATATCTTTTCTTCAAATCGAATAGCTTCAAGTTCTAAATACATGTTTAAACACTTTACTTCTTCTTGTAAAGAAATGACTCCTTTATCACTATGATTTAAATACTTTCTCATCAAATCTGCAAACTTCCCAAGATAATCACTAGCCAGATTTTTCTGATTAAGAACAATATATTCCTGAATAGAATTCAACGCATTAAAAATAAAATGAGGGTCCATTTGTGCTTTTAACGCCTTTAACTCAGAATGCCTGTATTGCTTTTCTAGAGCTAGTCTTTTCTGCGTTTCTTTTAGTTCCAGACTGATTAATTCTGCTTTTTTTCTTGCGTTATTTTTCCCATAAAACATTACAGAAGAAAATAAAATTAATATTGCTATACTGATTGCTCCTATAAAGTAATTCCTATTCTGTTCACTCTTTTCTATTGCAATTGTTTTTTCTTTAAGAGCATTTTGTGCCAATAATTCTTTTTTATCAACCTCATATTCCGTTTGCAGTTCTAAAATAGTATTCGACTTCTCTTTTTCAAGACGTTCTTTTTCTAATTTATTATGTGCTTCTAACAAACTTAATGCTTTAACTGTATTTCCTGTTTTCTTATATATTAAAAACAAATAATTATAGGTTTGTATTTCTTTTTTTAGAAACCCTTTTTCTTGTGCATAAACTAAAGCTTTATCGCCATATATAATTGCTTTTTGAAACCTCCCTAACATATAAAAATTGTTTGTTAAATTAGATAACGCATCAACCTTAATGTCGGCTATTTTCATTTCCTCAGCTAATGCTAAAGTTTTTAAATAATAGCTGTTAGATATATTATATTTATCCATATCAGAATACACATGAGCCAAACCTGAATAACTTGCTAACTCAGAGTGTTTGTTACTACTTTCAATACTAAATTGTAAGTTTTTTTCATAACTATTTTTAGCCTTCACTAATTGCTTTAACCCCATGTAACAACCTGCCATATTATTATATAACATTGTTAAATTGCTTGGAACGTTCAGTTTTTTTAATAAGGGTTCCAAATCCAAATAATACGCTAAGGCTTTTTCAAAATCTTTATTTTCTTGAGAAGCGATTCCTAAGGATAAATTCATCTTCCAAATAAGGCCTTCTATGTTGAGTTTTTTTGCAATTACCAATGATTTTTGAGCAAAAATAGCTGTGGAATCTACTAAGGCTTTGTTTGAATATATCGTACTTATGGTAGCGTACGCATAAGCTTTAATTGTATCGCTTTTTATTTTCTTAGCAAGAACTATTTGCTTTTTTCCAGCATTAAGAGCTTTGTCAAAATCACCCTTAATTCTATAAGCAACAGCTAAGTTATTTAGTAATTTAGATTGATCCCTTATGTTCTTGGATTTTTCAAACAAAGAATCTGACTTCAATAAAAAAGCTATTGATTCGTCCATTTTTCTTAGACATAATAAATTTGTTCCCATATTTTTATAGGCAAAACCCAATTGATTTAATTGCGTTTTGTTATTAGCCTTATTAATTACAATATTAGACAAGGAGTCAGACTTTTTAACGTCTATGCAAACAAATGTTTTAGCCAATTTATTCAAACTATCTAAGCTAATTTCTTGTGCATTAGTCTTTCCTATAAATAATAGAAATAAGAGAAATGTTAATTTAAAATTCATATAATTACTTTTCAATATTACAAATATTAAAAAATAGATGAAATTCTACTCTAGTTAGTTTCTAAAATTGACTTTTCAGTTTCTAATGAATAGAAAATTAGAATAAACACCTTCTTGCGTGTGATATGTAAAATTCTGAAAGAACTAATTAAATTATTGTAGTTTTGTAATTATAAATATCTTTTATGAGTAACATACGAATCACCAAACTATTCACTTTTGAAACTGGTCATGCTCTTTATGGTTATGATGGTAAGTGTAAAAATGTTCATGGGCATAGCTATAAACTTTCAGTAACCGTAATAGGGAAACCAATTACTAAGTTGGGAGAAGTAAAACTAGGTATGGTAATTGATTTTGGAGATTTAAAAAAAGTAGTAAAAGAAGAAATTGTAGACGATTTTGACCATGCTACCGTTTTTAATAAAAATACACCTCACTTAGAATTAGCAAAGGAATTACAAGATAGAGGCCACAATGTGATTTTGGTAGATTATCAACCTACCAGTGAAAACATGGTAATTGACTTTGCTGCAAAAATCAAAGACCGATTACCGGAAAACATCAAGTTACACTCTTTAAAATTATCCGAAACCGAAACCTCTTTTGCGGAATGGTATGCTAGTGACAATGCCTAATTTTACGATACATACTGGAGAAGGAAAGAAAGTCTATTTTTCATCAGACAATCATTTGGGTGCGCCAGATTTTGAAGCGAGTAAACCTCGTGAGAAAAAATTTGTTGCCTGGTTAGACGAAATGAAGCAAGATGCGGCTGCAATTTTCTTATTAGGAGATTTGTTTGACTTTTGGTTTGAATACAAAACTGTAGTTCCAAAAGGATTTGTGCGTACCTTAGGGAAGCTTGCAGAGATTAGAGATAGTGGAATACCAATTTATTTTTTTGTAGGAAATCATGATCTTTGGATGAATGATTACTTTGAAAAAGAACTGAATATTCCTGTTTTTCATAAACCACAAGAATTTCTAATAAATAATAAAACATTTTTAATTGGTCATGGTGACGGATTAGGACCTGGTGATAAAGGATACAAACGCATGAAAAAAGTGTTTACAAACCCTGTTTCAAAATGGTTTTTCCGATGGTTACACCCAGACTTAGGAGTGAAACTTGCGCAATATTTATCTGTTAAGAATAAACTGATTTCTGGCGATGATGACGTAACTTTTTTAGGGGAAGATGACGAGTGGTTAGTTCAATACTGTAAACTAAAACAAAGTCAAAAACACTATGATTATTTTGTATTTGGACACCGACACTTACCTATGACTATAGACATTGCCCAAAACTCACAATACATAAATCTTGGGGATTGGATTAATTACTATACTTATGGAGAGTTTGATGGAGATAAATTAGAGTTAAAAGAGTATTAAATACAACTCTAATTTAAACCAGCACCTTTTAAATACCTATCTAGTTCAATTTGGAATAAAGTTCCTTTTATTAAATCACTAATTAAATTTAGCTCCTCTAAGTTTACTGATAGATCAATTTTTTCAGAAGGCGTTTGGAGTAAATAGTTACTGCATTCGTCTTTATGAGTACAGCCTTCACACCTGTTTAATTTATAGGCTACTTTTACTTTGTTATAAAACTCTTTTATTTCAGAGTGGGTTAAATAGAACCCTGTATTCCTAAAAACCATTTGAATATAATCTGAGTTTCCTTTTTGAATATCTTTTTTCCATTGAAAAGAAATCCCTATACTGTTGTGGTAAATTCTATGAATATCTTGCATTTGTACAATTTTAGTTGCACAAATATAACTGTTATTTTTAATTATTCTAAATAAAGATAATTAAAAATAGATACTCATTAACTATGGATGTTACAAGCTATTTTTTACTTAATATCCTTCACCATTAGCTGTAAACTTACGTTCCCTTGCCACTCATTTTCATTTAATACATAAGCAGTACTAAATAGTTTTTTGTTAGTAATACTGCTCAGTTTATCTCCTAAACCAAAACCAATCCCTACGATAGTATTAGAATTTTCTTGTTTAGCAGTAAAACGCAAATGCTTGTCATCTTCTCCGACACATTTCCCATAACCAGTATCTTGTATATTTTCAGATATAAAAACCGGATGCATGTTTTGTGGGCCAAATGGACCAATTTGTTTTAGTAAACGCATAAGTTTAGTATCAACATCTTGCAAGGATATTTTTAAATCGACCGTAATTTCTTGAGTCAATAAATGTTTGTCAATAGTAGTCGCTACAACTTCTTCAAACTTTGCTTTAAACTTATCATAGTTCTCAGGTAGCAAGGTTAACCCAGCAGCATACATATGCCCTCCAAATTGTTCAATGTGTTCTGAACATTGCTCTAAAGCATTGTACACATCAAATCCTTTTACAGATCTTGCTGACGCTGCTAATTTATCACCACTCTTGGTAAATACTAACGTAGGACGGTAATACTCTTCTATCAATCGAGAAGCGACAATACCAATAACTCCTTTATGCCAAGTTGAATCATAAACAACAGAAGTAAAACCCTCTTCTTCCTTATTGACTTTAATTTGCTGTAGCGCTTCTTTAGTTATTTGCTTGTCCAACTCTTTTCGCTCGGTATTATAGGTATCAATTTCAGCTGCATATTGTACAGCTGTTGTATAATCTAATTCCGACAATAAACTAACTGCATGATTCCCGTGTTTAATACGTCCTGCTGCATTAATTTTTGGTGCTATTTGAAATACCACATCCGTTATAGATAATTCCTTTTTTTTAGCATTTTGGGTAAATGCTTTTATTCCTGGTCGTGGACTTTCATTAATTACTCTAAGTCCGTAATGTGCTAAAATTCTATTCTCCCCCGTAATAGGAACAATATCAGCAGCAATACTGGTAGTAACTAAATCTAAATACGGAATAAAATCATCAATGGTTTCATTTCTATTTACTCCTAAGGCCTGTATAAGCTTAAATCCTACTCCGCACCCACTTAGTTCATCGTATGGATAGGTACAATCATTTCTTTTCGGGTCTAAAACTGCAACTGCCTTGGGTAGTTCTTTTCCTGGACGGTGATGATCACAAATAATAAAATCGATTCCTTTTTCTACAGCGTAAGAAACTTTATCAATAGCCTTTATACCGCAATCTAATGCTATAATTAACGAAATATCATTATCTTCAGCATAATCAATTCCCATATAAGAAACCCCATACCCCTCTGCATAACGATCTGGAATATAAGTAGCTACATTTTCATAATATGTTTTTAAATAGGATGCTACCAAGGAAACCGCTGTAGTACCATCAACATCATAATCACCGAAAACCATTATGTTTTCATTGTTAGCAATAGCATGTTCTATTCGTGCTACTGCTTTATCCATATCTTTCATCAAAAATGGATCATGCAACTCTGCTAATGAAGGTCTGAAAAATGCCTTTGCTTGTTCAAAAGTTTCTATACCACGCTGTACTAAAAGCGTTGCAATAATTTCGTTTACGCCTAGTACTTCTTGTAAATGAGCTGTTTTTGTAGTAGCTGGTTTTGGTTTTATGGTCCAACGCATGAGAAATTACTTATTGTTGGTAGGTAAAAGTAGATTCCTCCACCAATGTTGTAGCATTTAGATAGTCCTTTTCTGTTATTGGGTATCCATCTGAATTATAGGTGTATTCTGTTGTAAATTCATATATAGTACCATTATTATTATACGTTCTATTTATCCTATTGTTTGGAGTTACTTCTGCTATTTTTTCAAACGCTTGGTTTTCATATAAAGTTGACATAGGATTACGATTGGTATCATATTCAAATACATATGATTGATTACTTCCACTTATAGTACTTAAATTTCTTGTTAATATATTACCGTTTAGGTCATACGTATAATTTATTACAGAGCCTGAAACTCCATTTTCATCAAAATATTCAGCTTTAATCAATTCATTATTGTTATTATAAGTGTACTCATGTGTTTTAATAATTCCTGAAGGAATATCAGTCTGTATTGAACTCACAATTAACCCATTAGAAAACTGGTACTCATATGATAAATTAGGCCATATCGTTTTCCATATCTGTCCTTCGGAATTAAATAAAGTTGTAACCGTGATTGTTGAATTATCAAACCCAGATTGAATTGTTGTTGAAGTGGTTGTACTTATTTCACTATTAACTCCATAAAAATATTCTGAATTATAGTGTATATCATTTATTGGGAAGTAAGCTTCCACTTTTGTTAATGCACCAATTGGAGCTATACTTGATGATGATGATGAATTATCGTCACTATTACATGACATTAATAATAAAGTAATAATAAGTACAAAATAATATTTCATAAAAGTTAAGTTAGTTATTTTAAATATACATATTCGTTACTTCGTAGCAACTATTGAATAACATAGGGGCATCTTATCGCCAAAGGCTTTAATTTGATATTTGTTCTCTCCTATTTTTTCGGTGTGCGCAAAACAATCATATGGAGAGTAATTGTACTCTTTAAAGTTGTTTATCGTTAATCCATTGGCTAATATTCCAGACATTACTTCGCTCAATCCGTGATTCCAACAGACATATTTAAAGGTAACCTCTGCGTCTTTATCCGCATAAGTACCTTCCTCCTCTTCAACTATCGCATCGCCTTTAAAATAATTGTATTTCACATGAGTAAAATCATCATCATACATCCAAACATTAGGGTGAAATTCTACAAATACAAACTTCCCTTTTGGTTTTAAAAAATGGTTGATTACGCTTCCCCATTTATTCATCTCTGGCAACCACCCAATAGTTCCGTATGATGTGAAAACGATATCAAACTCTCCTTTTAGATTATTGGGTAAATCAAAGACATCAGATACTATAAAATCTGCATCTAAATTCAATTCATTATTTAACTCTCTTGCAGTTTCAATTGCTTTATCTGATAAATCAATTCCAGTAACTTTTGCTCCCATTCTAGCCAAAGACAAACTATCTTGACCAAAATGGCACTGTAAGTGTAAAATACGCTTCCCTTTTACATCTCCAAATAATCCTAGCTCAATATCCATTAAGGATGTTTTACCTGCTTTAAAGTCATCCATTGCATAAAAGTCAGAAGCTACATGATGTGCAGTTCTTTTATTCCAAGACTCTTTATTCAGTTCTAAATAATTTTCTCCAGCCATAAACTAAGAATTATGATATTTAATAGCAATAGTAACCTCAGAAAATTGGCGAAACATTTCCATCACCCCACAATATTTATCTACAGATAAATCTACAATTTTTTTAATCTTCTTTTCGTTTAAATCAGGTCCATAAAAATTATATACACAATCAACTTTGTGATAAAACCTTGGATGCTCATCAGTCAATTCTGCTTCAATTTCAATATCAAAAGTATCAATTTCCACTTTCATTTTCTTCACCAACATTGCAATATCAATTCCTGAACAACCCGCCAAAGAAGCCAACATCATTGCTTTAGGTCTTAACCCATTATCGTTCCCTCCTATTTCTTTTGAAGCATCCATTACTAAGTTCCCACCAGGGTTAGTTGCATCAAATGTCATATCACCTTTCCAATAGGTTTTTACTATATTCTTATCCATAATTTAATTTTAAAAAAATGTATGTGTAAATGTAAGCAATATGTATAATTTATGACTCTTTAGTTATTGTAAAATACAAACAGAAAATGTATTTTAGTCATCGTTTAAAACTTAAAACATAACATATGCCCTTAGTAACACCATTAGCTGCCGACCATGATTCGGAAACTCAAGAATTAGCTGCTTTTTTTAATGAAACATTAGGATTTTGCCCAAATTCTGTATTAACAATGCAACGCAGACCGGCCATTTCAAAAGCTTTTATCAATTTAAATAAGGCGGTTATGGCAAATGAAGGTAAGGTAACTTCTGCCTTAAAACGTATGATTGCATGGGTTTCTAGTAACGCAACTGGATGTAGATACTGTCAAGCACACGCTATTAGAGCTGCTGAACGCTATGGCGCAGAACAAGTACAATTAGATAATATATGGGAATACAAAACCCACCCTTCTTTTTCTGCTGCAGAACGTGCTGCCTTAGATTTTTCATTAGCAGCTTCCATTATTCCTAATGCAGTAAATGCTGATATCCAAACAGAATTACACAAATATTGGGATGAAGGTGAAATAGTAGAAATGCTAGGTGTTATTTCTTTATTTGGGTACTTAAACCGTTGGAATGACTCTATGGGGACTTCAATTGAAGAAGGAGCCGTTGAATCAGGAGACCAATACCTAGGAAAACATGGTTGGGAAAAAGGAAAGCATGTTTAATTAATCAAATTTACAAGTCTAGTAATATCCAAAATCCTCATCTAATTGGTGAGGATTTTTTTGTTTGATTATAAGTTTTTACCTGTAAATTTTTCTTATATTACTAAAAATCAGTATATTAGTGTTTAAAACCCATCCTGTTTACTTCCATTTTTTATTTATTAAAAAACCTATTCTTATGGCACAACCTGCACCACATTGGACAAACGATGAGTTTTTAGCGTATACATTATTGTATTCAGCACATGCTGATTACTTTTTTGATGACGAGGAAAAAGACTTAATTCTCTCAAAAATTGATAACACTATTTATGAAAGTATACTTAGAGAGTTATCAAAAGATAACGATTATCAGAGTTTACAAAAAATATTAGCTTACACACAAGCAAACAAATACAACAACAACGAAGTAGATTTATTATTATACGAAATTGAGCTACTTTTTATGTGTGATGGAGACTATGATATTTTAGAAAAAAACATGATGATGAACCTATCTAATCTTCTGAAAAACAAAAATAGCGCTGAATTAGCACATTAAACCTACTGTATTTCAACAGACCTAATAATAGACTCTAATTCAAACATATAGTCTCTTTTAGCTATTTGTGGTGCGTAAGTAAACCCTTCCAATATTAATTGACGATTGTTCTTTTTATCATCAATAATATAGTTGATAAACGGTCCTGCCATAAAATCATTTTTTACATCCCAAACACCTCTAGTTTCTAAAACGGGTTTATCATTTATTGTAGTGGTTCCTAGATATGGTGTAAATGCCTTTTCAGTAATCATATAAGAGTTTTTGACTGCCCCAGGAATGTGTGTTTCTCCAATGGAATCACGTAATTTTACAATATTATTAATTGCTAGACTATCATTTTTAATAGTTCCGTATGGCAATTCGTAAATCATTAAATTCATATCTCCTGTTTTAATTTCTTTACGAAGCCACATAAAGTTATTTGTTTTCTTCGCTATTCTATAGCTAAACAATACTGTTAAATCTATTCCAAATACTTCAGAAATCTCATCTATATCTAAAGGATTTTTCGCCATTTCTGCAACCTTATGAGTTAGCTCTACAAATTTAATTTCATCTATCATTAAAGTAGCGTTTTCTTTTAAAACAGCTTCTAACTCTTCATTGTTTACGCCACTGATAATAATACCTAATTGTGGTTTGGCATATACATCTTTAACAAATTTGATTCCTTTAGGACTCCCCTTCTTTAACTCTACGAAAGTTCTGTTTTTTTTCACAAACTCATGAAACGCTTTTGGCTTCATTTGTTTTAAGGTAAAAATAGGTTCGCCTTGAGGTAAACCATATACAGGTGCAGCAAAAATAGCTCTGGTAGCATCTCCCACTTCACCACTCCATAAACTATCATCAGCAACAATGGTTAAAGTATTAATAGTTCCTCCAGAAGAAGGTAAATAACGATCCTCTTTTTTAGTATCATTTTTACAAGAAAATAACACCAGTACTAAAGTAAATAGAAATAGGTTTTTATGTAGCATGTTTGTTTTTTAAATGGTTAGGTTATTCTTTGATATCAAATGTTATACCAAATTAACCTTTAGGTATTTTTAAAACCATCCCTGGTTTTAAACCGATGTTAGTTAGTTTATTATGACTTTTTATATTATCAGCCGATACCCCAGGGTAGCTCCTTGCAATACCATATAAAGTGTCACCTGTTTTTACAACATAACTCCCAGTAGTAGACATTTTTTTCGAAGGGTTTTTCTTTGTTTTAGTCGTTTTCTTTTTACTAACTACTTTTTGTGGGTGTCTTGGGTAAATAATTAAACGTTGCCCTACTTTTAAGTTATTAGAACGCAAGCCATTCCAACGCTTTATGGAACTTATTTTTACACTATATCGACGTGCTATTTTACCTAAGAAATCACCGGAACGTACTTTATAACGTATTCTATTAGACGTTTTAACTAAATCTGGTAATGGCTTTTCTCTTTTGTTAAACTCCGTATCTGCATATTCATAAATAGCTTCTTCATGAGTAACGAAATTTCCGATATGTGTTTTTGGTAAACGCAACAGATAACCTTCTCCTTTAACCACAGGGATCACATCCATTTTATAGGAAGGATTCATAAACTGCAAATCTTCCATTTTAATATTTAACAGTTCGGATACATGTTCCAAGGCCAATTTCTTTTTTACTCGAATCGTATCTACTTCAAAATATTGATGCTCAGGAATATCTGCTCGTAAATTATGTTCCTTAGCATATTCAAAAACATACATTGTAGCTTGAAAAATAGGCACATATCCAGCAGTTTCTCTTGGTAAGAAAGAACGAATATTCCAATAATTTTGTTTCCCTCCTGAACGGCGTATTGCTTTTGAAACATTTCCTGGTCCAGAATTGTAAGACGCTAAAGCTAAATCCCAGTCTCCAAATATTTTATATACTCTTGTTAAATATTCACATGCCGCTTTGGTTGATTTATCTAAATCGCTTCGCTCATCCACATAAGAACTCACATTTAAACCATGCTCTTTACCAGTAGCATACATGAATTGCCATAGTCCAGTAGCACCAACTCTAGATTTAGCTCGAGGATTTAAAGCTGATTCCACAATTGCTAAATATTTTATTTCCAAAGGCATATTATGAGCGTCCAATTCCTTTTCAAAATGTGGGAAATAATATTCACTCAATGCCATTAAACGTTGTAAGGAGTGTTTTCGGTTTTTTAAAAACCGCTTGATAACACTTTCTAAAATAGGGTTGTACTCGATGTTAAATGGTGTTCTATCATTCAATCGTTTTAAACGAGCAATTAAAGTATCTTTTGGTAATTCAGGATAATAAATGGTATCTGCGCTTATATTTTTTCTGATATGATGAATGGAGTCATACAAGTCATTACTATATAATTCTTTTAACCATAAACTATCTATTGTTGCTGCGTAGGTATAATCTGGTTTTTCTTTTAAACTAGCTTTTAATTTTAGAAAAGCTAGTTTCAAAGAATCCTTTGGGATGGTGTCTGCAAGTTTATCTGCTAATTCCAAATTTTTAATTGATGTACTCTCTTTACTAGTTATTAGAGTATCTTTTTTAACTTGTAATGTGTCTTTTATTACTGTTTGTACCACTAGGGTATCAATTACTTTTTCTTGAGCAAAAGAATTTATCGCTATAAAAAGTATTCCTATTTTTACATATCTTAACATCATAATCATTCAGGGTATTGTTGTTAATACAACGGTATCGTTGCTAAAATAGTGTTTTCTTTTTAACCTGTACCGATTCAATTTCTTAAATTAATACCTATTTTAGAATCCTAAAGACCATTTCTGTATGCAATTTACTTTGGAATTTATACAAATCATAGACCTAATGGCGTTTACTACCGCTATGATTTTAGGCTTTGTTTTTTTGTTTAAATCACCTGAATCTAATAGATATCTAGGGCTTTTTTTATTGAGTTTATCTATAGAAATTATGCAAGTTTTTGGTTCCGTTCTTTCAGAAATAAACTCGTTTAATATTGATATACCTATACACACCAGTTTATTAACAATGGTTTTCCTGCTCTTTTATGTACAACAAAACATCTCAGGAAATATTCAGAAAAAATTATGGGTTTTAATACTCCCTGCTATTATTTTTAACATCGTACTCCAACTTTTTCCTTTTGAAAATGAACCTATATGGCTACGGTTTGTAGAATACGCATTTAATATTGGAACTATTGTTTACACTTTTAAACTTTTAAAACGGCATGAAAACAATGTTGTTAATTACTATTCTGATTTAGAACAAAAAACCCTATGGTGGATAAAAAGCATTCTATTTGTATTTATAGGGTTTCATTTACTTTGGATTACCGAAGATTTCATTGGTTTTTTTAATCAAGAATTACCTGATTTTTTTGCATTAACATCAACCATAGCTACTTGCGGATTAATATATTGGATAGGATATAAAGGAATGGCACAACCAGAGATTTTTAACCAAACCTTGTTTAAAGAAGAAATTCCCCTTGAGCCAACACTTTTTGTTGAAGAAATAACTATTCCTAATGAAAATGATTCGACAGAATTCAATATTCTTAAAGAAAAAATAGCTCAAGAAAAACTATACACCAACGCAGACTTAAACTTAAGGAATCTTGCTATTGATTTAGGGGTTAAAGAGAAAGAGTTATCGAGAATTATCAATACTCAAACTAATTTTTACCAACTTATAAATTCATTTAGAGTAGCAGAATTTAAAAAATTGATACAATCACCAAAAGCAGCTCAATTAAGTCTGCTAGGTTTAGCTTATGAGGCAGGATTTTCCTCAAAATCAACCTTTTACAGCATCTTTAAAAAATTGGAAGGCATGACGCCTAAACAGTACGAAATGAGTGTAAAAAAGTCCAAGTAGAAGCAGTAGGACTAATCGTATTTATATTTCATAGGGAAACTCGTTATAGATGTGTTTTATTATTAAACACCTAAATAAAACCCAATGAAGAACCTACTGTTATTTTATGCGCTATTACTATTCTATAGCGTTACACTTGCTCAAAATCATAGTATTAGTGGAACAATTGAAGATGCGTCCTCTGGAGAAACGCTATTAGGCGCTACTATTTATGATAAGGAATCTGGAAAAGGAGCAATAACCAATGAATACGGTTTTTTTTCATTAACACTTCCAAAAGGAAAACACACTATTGTTGTTTCTTACTTAGGTTATGAAAAATTTACTCAGGAAATAGATTTACAAGCAAATCAAAAGTTTAATCTAGAATTAAAAACCACTGATAATGAACTAGAAGAGGTTGTTATCACTTCAAACAATGTTTCTAAAAGCCAAACAAAACAAATTATAGCTGGCTCGGTAAATTTCAAACCTAAAGACATCAAGCAACTTCCGGCTTTGTTAGGAGAGCCTGATGTAACAAGAGCAGTCCTTACCCAGACTGGTGTTAGCTCTGTTGGAGAAGGAGCTTCAGGCTTTAATGTACGAGGAGGAAATATTGATCAAAACCTAATTCTTTTAGATGAAGCTCCTATTTATAATTCCTCACATGTTTGGGGGTTCTTTTCTATTTTTAATACTGATGCAATAAAAGATATGCAACTCTATAAAGGGGGAATTCCTGCTCGATTTGGAGGAAGGGCCTCTTCTGTTTTGGATATTAGACAACGTGAAGGAAACTCTAAAAAACTAAAAGGAGAAGGAGGCATCGGTTTATTATTCTCAAGACTAACCCTTGAAGGCCCAATTAAAAAGGACAAGCTAAGTTTTTTAGTTTCTGGAAGAAGATCATATTTCGATTTATTTTTTCCTTTATTTAAATCTACCAAAAAGAATAAAGTTCATTTCTATGATTTAAACTCAAAAATATCCTGGAACATTAATGAAAACAATAAACTTTTTGTTTCTGGCTATTTTGGTGCCGATGTTATGAAATTAACCTTTGAGGATGAAATAGAAAATGATGATGGAAGTAATGTTCAAACAAAAAAATCATCTGAAGAAATAGATTTTAGATGGAAAAATGCAACAACTACATTACGTTGGAATCATATTTTTTCAGATAAGTTATTTATGAATATTTCAGGGATTTTTAGCCGCTATAATTATGCTCTGTCTTCTAAAAATAGTGGAGGAGGGCCTGTTGGTTCTGCGAGTAATTTTAAATGGAAATCGTCTGTTGAAAATTGGATTGTAAAACCCGATTTTACCTACTATCAAAATGCAGATACTAAAATCCGATTCGGTTTTAACAGCACCTTGTATCGCTTTACCCCAGCAAAAGTAACAGGAAACGACATAGGGGTAAATACATTAAATTTTCAAACGGAAAAAGGCTTAGAGCTAGCTCCATATCTATCTTATAATAAAAAATGGAATAAATTATCAATGAATGCTGGATTAAGATACTCATGGTTTGGGAACTTAGGCCCTAATAAAGTTTCTTTATATGATCCTACCATACCACAAACAGTAAGTAGTATTACAGGGACTAAACAACATAAAAGCAACGAGTTTTCTAAAACATATAGTGGCTTTGAACCAAGACTTTCTTTTAAATATGATTTAAATAAGCGTAAAGCAATAAAACTAGGCTATAACAGAATGTTTCAGTACGTTCATTTAATTTCTAACTCCTATGCTACGTTACCTTTTGATACCTGGAAACCAGCAGGATACCATGTGAAACCGTTAGAGGTAAATCAAATTTCTGTAGGATATGCTTACGACACTCCAGATAACAAGTATAATTTCTCAGTTGAGGGATATGCTAAAAAATTTAAAAACTTAGTAGAATACAAAAATGGAGCTGACTTATTTTTAAATGATAATCTTGAAACACAACTATTAAGCGCTAATGGATATTCTTATGGTGTAGAATTAGGTGCCTATAAAACAAAAGGAAAACTTACCGGAAATATGAATTATACTTATTCGGAAACCAAAAGAAAAACAACAAGTTCCTTTAAATCAGAAAACATTAATAATGGCGAGTACTATTCTTCAAATTATGATAGGCCCCATATGTTTAACCTTACCACTAATTATGCTTTAAATAAAAAATGGAGTATTGGTGGGTACTTTACATATCAAACTGGTAGGCCGACAACGTATGCTACAGGGAAATTTGTAATAAATGGAAATCAACATTTTACCTATTCAAAAAGAAATGCTTTTAGATTAAAAGCAACCCATAGGTTGGATTTATCTTTCACATACACTCCAACAAAGAAACCAGATAAAAAATGGAGTGGAAATTGGGTGTTTGGGGTATATAATGTGTACTCTCATAAAAATGCATTCTCAGTATACTCAAAACTAAAGAACAATCAATTAAAAACCTTCCAATACTCCGTAATTGGAGCACCTGTCCCATTTATTACCTATAATTTTAAATTTTAAGACTATGACATTCAATATAAAAAAGGCATTACTTATACTCTTGCTAGCTTTGTTAACTAGCTGCACTAAGGAAATAAGTGTTGATGTACCATTTCAACCAACAACCATTATTTATGGAAATATCAGTAATGAGAATTCACCCGTTACCATAAGTATTCAACAATCCGTTCCCTTAAATAGTTCAGCAACTCATCAACCAGTTAATAATGCTCTGATACACCTACATACTAAAAGTAATACAGGTATAACTAGTTTAGAAACTGATGATTTTTCAGTTTCTGACGGAATATATACCTCAACTAGTACTATAAATACAATTGTTGGAAACTATTATTGGATTGAAGTTATATTAGCTGATGGAACTATTTTTAAATCAAAAGAAGAAATTTTAAAACCCGTTGTTCCTATTCTAAGTATTGAACAAAGCCCTATAGCAGATGACATTCTTGTTATAAATTTTAGTGACCCGGCAAACGACACTAATTATTATAAATTTAATGTAGGTCTTTATTTTAATAGCCAATTGGTTTCTTCAAACTCATCACAATCTAATGATGTGGTTTTTGACGGAAATCAAAATGCATCTGTTGAATTAGATTTATTTAAATATCAAGACGAAGACGAAGAAGATGAGTTTGATATTGAATTCGATGAGGTTAGAGTTTCTCTTAACAATATCAATTTTAGCTCCTATCAATTTTACTTAAATCAGAGTTTACAAATAGAAGCTACTGAAGGTGATGAATCTGGAGATCCGAGTCAGTTATTCGCTTCTCCACCGGTTAATTTATTGGGTAATATCACCAATACGAGCACCAATAATATCGCTCTCGGAAACTTTACAGTAGAAGCTACAAGTACTATAAATGAATAGATAAGCACTAAAAAAAGTGCATTTGGAAGCATTCGGACTCTTAAAAAAGAAAAATCATAGGGAAAATTTATTTTCAATGTTTCTTTAAACGTATTAACTATAAAACACATTTCAAAATGAAAAACTATTTAAAATTTTTAAGCTTATTCTCAATTACTATTTTATTGAGTTGTGCATCTTGCTCTAAAGATGATTCAATATTAACTCCTTTACCAAATTCAAATGGGGGTATTAATGCTAGCACAGATCCTAATTTTACAGTTGTTGCTAATACAGATGCTGGATTTACGGGGTTGAGTAAAAAGGTTACTGTTTTTGGTATTCCTATTTATGCTGTCGCAACAGTTGATGATGTTAAACTACTTCATGCGGCAAATATTTTGGCGCAATACTTAGACAATAATGAAGATGGAACAATAGACAATCAAACAGTTATAGATGCTATGTTGGCAAACAATGCCTTTATGATTATGTGGAAATCTGAATCTGATTTTAATACTGTTTCTATGCCAAATAATGCTACAGGACAAGATTTAGGGAACGATGAAACCATTCCTGCATGGCATACAAACGGGCATACAGGGCAATTTGATGCAGCTTTAGAGGAAGTATGGCACATAATTACACATGCAGGTTATGCAAGCGCTTATCCTTCTGTTTTTGGAGAAGGAGCTGGTACTTCTTTATCTAATGCAATGGATACTGCAAGGGGAGGTAACTTTACAACTATTCCTAATCCGTATCCTACTGGTGCTTGGTACACCTATGATGATGTAACCTGTGAATACGACTGTATGACAACAGAATATATTTACTGGTCTATGAGTTCCATTTTAGGTGCACAAACAAACCGATTAAATGAAATCTCTCAGGAATGGGATTTAAATACTAATGTTTTAATACAAAGTACTGATACTGCTGTATATGCTCTATTAACTGACCCACAATACAAGTTCCCAACAATATTACCTGACGGAACATATATGCATTAATTTTTAGTGTTGTGTCTTATTGCTTGTTGTAATAATTACATGCGATAAGACTACAACCACAAATTATAACATTTTTACAATCCAACACTGAAGAAGACCTTGAGATTGTAAACTACAAAAACAACTGCATATTAAGTGCATGCTTCAGTAACCTTAGTAGGTTCTTAGTACGCACTTTTTTTTTACTTAAAAACGAAAAACAATGAATAACGTATTTAAAATTACACTAATTATTAGCATCTTATTTATTTCTACTTCATGTAGTAATGATGATAACCTTAATTCAACCACCCCACCAGTGGTTACTACAGAACAACAAAAAGTATTTCAGGAGTTTTGGGATATCTATGACCGACATTACCCATTAATGCATCGAAAAAACATTGATTGGCAAACGGTATATGATACCTATTATCCTCAAATAACAAGTACTACAACAAACACAGCGTTAATGGGATATTTTACTACCATTATGAATACTGTTATAAAAGATGGTCACGCGGATGTAGTTTATAACAACAATCAAGAAGCAATTTATGAGCCTCCTTTTAATGAAATTATAACAGAAATGGTTGAAGTCAACACTCCTAGCAAAGTTACTATAGAAGCAAGTAGTGCTAACAATCCTTATATCTCTTATGGAACAGTAGCTTCTAACTTAAACATTGGCTATATCAACTCTAAAAATTTTGAACCTATAAATGAAAACGAAAGTGAGTTCAATAACTTTAAAGCTATTGTAGATGAAGCTTTAACGGTTTTACAAAACAAATCAGGAATTATAGTAGATGTTCGTACCAATGGTGGTGGTCAAGGTCCGTTTGCATACTATTTAGCTGGACGCTTTTATACAAATTCAACTTCAATTGAATTAATCAGACAGCGAATTAAAACTACAACGGGAAGCACCGTTAGTTCATTAGGAGATTGGGTAACTCAAGAATTTGAAGGCTACCCAGACGCTCGTGCAGAGGGGGGATATATTGCAGGTGTATTTCCGGAAGATAATACTATTTCAAGTTCAGGTGACTTTCAGTTCACTAACAAAGTAGCTTTATTAACTGCCAATGGTACCGCAAGCGCTGCTGAATACTTTACAGCCGCTATGAAAACACAAAACCATGTAAAATCTATTGGTGATAAAACTTTTGGGATTTATGCCGGGAGTGATATTCTTACTTTAACCAATGGAGCTAGTAAATGGAAAACACGTGTTTCTACGCATGATGTAGAAATAAAACACAATAATACTTTCCAGTCATTTGAAGGTATTGGTATTACTCCAGATGAACAAATCTTGCCTACTGAAGCTCAGGTTTCTGCTGGTAATGATGTGCATTTGACTGCAGCCATAAATTATATTATCAATTAAACCCTAATAAGGCTATCCGAAGAGTGCTTTTAAATAAGTGTAATCAATAGTTTAAAGTTAGGTTTAAAATTAATTTGATTTTTTAACAATTTTTTCGGAATAGTATATTAAAGAAGACTGTTTTATTAATTATTCTTTTGAAGCTGTCTTTTTTTGATACATTTGTCTTAGATGGAAAAAGTAAAATCTGTTTGTGAAGAAAATGTTTTTAATCAGGTGTATAAAACACATGCCAAAGCATTATACAATTTTATGTACTACAAGTGTGGTGATGTAAGTAAGGCAGAAGACTTTGTTCAGGAAAGCTATATAAAACTTTGGAATAACTGCTCAAAAGTAGTGTTTGAAAAAGCTAAATCCTATCTATTCACGTGTGCTAATAATTTATTCTTGAATCATGTAGCGCATCAGAAAATAGTGTTAAGGCATCAAAAAGCTGGAGCAAAACATCATACCAATGAAAACCCTGAATTTTTATTAGAAGAAAAAGAGTTTATGGTAAAACTGCAAAATACCATTACAGAATTACCTGAAGATCAACGCACTATATTTCTATTAAACAGAATAGATAAAAAAAAATACCGTGAAATCGCCGAAATACAAGGCATTTCAATGAAAACGGTTGAGAAAAAAATGAGCTTGGCACTTAGGTATTTAGAAAAAAAACTAGATACTATCCATAAAGTATAGGGAAATATACTATTCAACTGTTTTAAAAGTAAATAAAGGAAAATGGAAACAAATTACAATAACGACCTTTTTGTCAGATGGCTTAACGATGATTTAAGCCCTGAAGAGTTGCGTGAATTTGAAAGATCTCCCAAGTTTTCATTGTACCAAAAAATAGCTCGTAATTCTGGTGAATTAGATACACCTGAATTTAATGAAGATAACGTGCTTAATAAAATTAAAGCACAAATTTCAACACAACAAGCACCTACAAAAGTTAAAAAATTATTTCCTCGTTTTATATTTAGTGCTGCAGCCTCTGTAATTGTTTTAATTGGCTTTTTCTTTTTCTTAAACAGAAGCACTAGCTATACTACTACCTATGGAGAACAATTGGCTATTACCTTGCCAGACAACTCTCAAGTTATTTTAAACGCTAATTCTACCTTAAGTTATAAAACTAGCAATTGGGCAGCAAATAGGGTTTTAAAGTTGAAAGGTGAAGGGTATTTTAACGTAGAAAAAGGGAGTGATTTTAAAGTAGAAACTAATTTAGGTGATGTTACCGTTTTAGGTACACAGTTTAATGTAAATGCCAAAGCTGCTACATTTGAAATCAAATGTTTTGAAGGGAAAGTAAAAGTAGTAACCAACAAACACGAACGTATTTTAACAAAAGGAAAAGCGTTTAGACAATTAAACGATAGTACTCCAGAAGATTTTAATACTTCACATTCCGAACCGTCTTGGACCAACGGAGAAAGCGCTTTTAATAATTCACCTTTAAGTCAAGTAATTGTTGCCTTAGAACATCAATATAATATTAACATAGATGCTTCTAAAATTGACCTTACAAAAAAAATTACAGGAAGTTTTACACACTACAACCTCCAAGTTGCTTTACAAACGGTTTTTGTACCTTTGAGAATCACGCCTAAACAAATTGATACCAAAACCATTGTATTGTTAAAGCAATAAATGAATTATAAACACCTGCTTTTTTTGAGCTGTTTTTTCTTAGGAATAGTTACAGTTCAATCTCAAGATAAATCATTTAACAAAGCACCTTTAAAAGAGGTGCTTTTTGTACTTGAAAAGGAGTATGATGTTAAGTTTTCTTTTTCTGAAGAAGATGTTGCTAATAAAACAATTAGCATTGGTTTTAAGAAAGATAATCTTTCAACTGTTTTAGAAAAACTTCAAGAATTAACCACCTTACAATTTAAAATAGTAACAGACCGGTATATTACTATTTTAAACAAAACGCCACCAATAGATATTAGCGGAACTCTGAAAGATCTAAAAACCGAACAACCTTTACAAGGAGGGACTATTACAGTACTCAATAAAAAAAGGGGAGTTGTTTCAGATGAAAATGGACATTTTGAGCTAAAGAATGTACACGAAAATGATACCATTAACGTTTCTTATATGGGGTATCAGAATCAGTTTTTTTTAGCGAAAAAATTTAAAGAAAACCCTAACCTATCTATTGCTTTACAAGAATCATCAGATGTGTTACAAGAAATCATCATTCAAAATTATTTAACCAATGGAATGGTGAAGAAAAATGATGGGTCGGAAGAGTTTAAACCACAGGTTTTAGGCATCCTACCAGGTTTAACCGAACCCGACGTACTACAGAGCATCCAACTATTGCCCGGTGTTCAAAGCCCTAATGAAACGGCTTCCGGATTGCATATTAGAGGAGGAACTCCAGACCAAAATTTAATTTTGTTTGATGGTATTAAAATGTACAACTCAGCTCATTTTTTTGGGATGGTTTCTGCTTTTAATCCGTATGTAGCTCAAAAAACAAAAGTATTCCGAAGTGGTACCAGTGCTTCTTACGGTAATCATATTTCTGGAGTTATAGATATTCAATCTGACGAAGTTATCCCCGAAAAATTTACTGGCGGTTTTGGTACTAATTTAATACATGCTGATGCCTTTCTAAAAACACCTATCAATAAAAAAATAGGCTTGGTGATTTCAGGCCGTAGGTCTTTTACAGATGTTTTTAATACAATTACTTTTCAGAAATTATCGAAAAAAGTATTTCAGAATACTATTGTTACCGAAGACAATCAAATAGAAGAAGAAAGCCAAGAGGAGGATAAATTTAATGAGTTTTTCTATAGCGATATCAATGCCAAATTGCTCCTAAAAGCAAGTAAAAAAGATCATATTTCCTTTAGTTATTTACACAACAGTAATAAGTTAAATTATACCGTAAGTGAAGAAGATATAGAAGATGCTACAAGTCATTTATTACACTTTTTTAATATTGGTATGAGTGGGGTATGGAAGCGTAATTGGAATAGAAACCTAAAACAAAAAACCAAACTCTATTACTCTAATTTTGACCTTAAATATGATTTTAATCGTAAAGATTTTAATAATCAAACTACTGATGCTATCAATAAAACAAATGTTATAAAAGAGCTGCAGTTACAGTCCGTATTTAATTTGAGCATAAAAGAAAATTCTAACTTAAACTTAGGTTATGAAATTACTAATAGTGAAGTAGATTTTAATTTAAGTGCTGCTATAGACAACTTCCAAGAAAGTGATCAGATTATCTTTAAAGATAGAAATATTACACAAGCTGTTTTTGGAGAATATGTACTTAGCAATCAAAATAAAACTAGCCTTCATTTTGGGTTAAGAGCTAATTATTTTTCGTTAACAGAGGACTTTTTTTTATCACCTAGAGCTTACGTGCAAACTAAATTGTTTTCTAATTTTTGGGTAAAGGCTTCGGCAGAATTAAAACAACAAAACATTAGTAAAGTTGTAGAGTTTTTTACGGAAGACTTTGGGTTAGAAAATCAAGTGTGGGCCTTAGCAAACGAAGATGATATTCCTGTTTTAGAAAGCAACCAAACCTCATTTGGTATTATTTTCAAACAGCATAAATGGACCTTAGATGTAGATGCTTATAGAAAAGGAATAAACGGGTTAACGTCGCTTACAAAAGGCTTTATTTCTCAAGATGATGATTATTCTGAAGGTAAAAGCACTTCTTATGGGTTGGATATTTTTCTTAAAAAAGAATGGAAAAATTACAACTCATGGGTTAGCTACAGTCTAAGTAATACAACATTTAAGTTTGATGATATTAATGAAGGAAACTCTTTTGCCGGAAATTACGATGCTAAACATCAGTTTTTATGGACTAATAGCTTAAAAATAAATCAGTTTGATTTTTCTTTAGGATGGAATTTTAGAACAGGAATTCCCTACACCAATGCAACAGGACTTGATGTTAATGATGATATAACATATGAAACTATTAATGCTAAACGCTTGCCTTCCTATCATCGTTTAGATTTCTCTACTACATACAAATTCAACTTATCAGCATCTAAAAAATGGAAAGGTAAAATTGGCTTTTCTTTACTTAATTTATACAATCAGAAAAACACTTTACAACGTAACTATCGTGTTAAATATAATCAGAACGGTAGTAGCTCTTTTGTAAAAACCGACACTTATTCATTAGGAATAACCCCAAATATTGTCCTTAGAGCACGGTTTTAAAACCATACCTTCTTCTTTTTTAAATATTTTTTCATAAATAAAAAAAGAGCACATTCTTTTACCTTAACAAGTTCAACTACCAAAAGTTAACCATTCATAAAAGTCCATTTAAGCCCATGAAACAAAGGTTGTTTCCACTTATGGAACAAACTTTTTTATAGGGAAAACACCTTTTCGATTGTTTTAAATTAAAGAGCATCTAAAATATCTTTTTAGAACACATTACGAACCCCAAAACACCTACTGAATATGCTTAGCCTATACATCATTATTCCGTTAACAGTATTCTTAATAATTTATGGGGCTATTGAATATCAAATTCATCAAAAGCACCTTAAAGCTATTCCTACACGAATACACATTAATGGTACTAGAGGAAAATCAAGTGTTACGCGATTAATTGGTGCTGGATTAAGAGCTGGTGGTTTAAAAACAATCACAAAGGTTACAGGTACTTTCCCTAGAATTATTTTAGCTGATGGGAACGAAGCAATTGTACATAGAAAAGAACAGGCAAATATTTTAGAGCAATTAGATATTATTGAGTTTTGCTCAAAGCAACAAGCAGACGTCCTTATTATTGAGTGTATGGCGTTACAACCTATCTATCAGAAAATTACAGAACATCAAATGATAAAAGCTGATATTGGAGTAATTACGAATATTCGTTTAGATCACTTAGATGTTATGGGACCAACTCTAGATAATGTAGCTGAAGCTATTTGTAGTACTGTTCCTAAAAAAGCTAAAATATTTACTAGTGAAGATCGGTATTTAAGTTATATGAAAAATATTGCCGATAAGAGAAAAACAACCCTCATTAATAGCGACCCCAATAGTATCTCAGATGATGATATAAAGGGATTTACTTACATAGAACATAAAGATAATGTGGCATTAGCTTTAGATATATGTGCTAGTTTGGGAGTAGATAGAAGTGTTGCCTTACCGGAAATGAAACGATCCATACCTGATGAGGGAGTTTTAAGACGTTTTACTGTTAATGAAGGTGAAAAAAGAATTCATTTTTACAACGCTTTAGCTGCTAATGACCCTGAATCAACTATTATGATCTGGAATACTATCAAAGGACAGTCTGATGAGGGTGAGCATTTAATGTTTCTGCTCAACACACGTCAGGACCGACAAGATAGAGCAATAAGGCTTGTTGACATGATGAGTAAACTGGGTTATTCAAGTATTGGCTTAGTTGGTGAATCACTTGATATGGTGGTAAACATGTGCTTGAAACAAGATATCGAAAAACATAAAATTCACGGAATAGGTGCAAAACCTACAGAAGAACAATACCGTGATTTGTGTAGTGCTTCTGAAAAAAACACCACCATTATTGCCATAGGTAATATGGGGGCTGGAGGGTCAGAATTATCTGAATACTTTGAACAAAAACACGAACAAAAACACACTTATAAATATTAAAAAATACTATGATTGAATTATCTGTTACCTTAGGAATTATTATCAGTCTATTCTTTATAGAAAAGTTCGGAATAGCTGCTGGAGGAATTATTATCCCTGGATATATTGCACTACAATTAACCACTATTGATAGGTTAATCGGCTTAATAATTATATCATTTGCAACTTTTTTGATTATTAAGTTAATTTCAAAATTCACCTTTCTATTTGGTCGAAGGCAAATGGTCGTCGCCTTATTAATTGGGACAATACTCTCGATAGTCTCCCATCACTTATTAGTGATTAATACACCAAACACTACTATTGAATTGAGTGCTATTGGTTGGGTTATCCCAGGATTAATTGCTCACTCAGCAGCAAAACAGGGTTTTGCAAAAACAACTGCTATGATTGCCATCACATCCGTAATTGTTAGGCTACTGGTTATCATTATTTTTTTAGGAGAACAATTACCTCAACTATATTAAAAACAAACTATTATGAATAATATATCAATCCGTTCAACATTAGTTTTAAGTATCCTAGGGGTATTGGCTATCACTATTTTAATTATTGTAGAAAATTCTAAAAAATTTCAGCAACAAGAATATTATACTGAAAAAATAAATGCTTCAATGCTAGCAAAAAAATATCAATCACATATAAAAAACACTTTCTATGCTGATGAAATTGCTATTGACAACATCAATGACCCTAATAATACCGGGCTGGTTGGGCAACAATTTTCTGAAATCACTTCAGGTAGAGGTTCATTACCTATAAAATTATCTACAATAAACCCAAATTTTGCTGCTATGCTAGTACAGCAAATAAAAGAAGCAGGGTTAAAAAAAGGAGATCAAATAGCGCTATGCTTTACAGGGTCTTTTCCTGCATTAAATTTAGCCACTTGTGCTGCAATTGAGAGTCTTGGTCTAAAACCGTTATTAATTACATCAACAACTTCGTCCTCTTGGGGTGCAAACACCCCAAGTTTAACTTGGTTGGACATGCAAAAGAGTTTGTACGATTCCAAACTAATATCATTTATGCCAATAGCTGCTTCCATAGGTGGAAATCAAGATATTGGAAGAACCTTAAGTAGAGAAGGTAGAGAATTAGCTGTTACTGCAATTAACCGAAATAATATCACCTATATAAATGAAGGGAGTTTAGATGCTAATATTCAAAAAAGAATGGAGCTGTTTAATCAGTTTGATAAGGTTAAATTATTTATTAATGTTGGCGGCGGAATTGCTAGTTTAGGAAGTAATGCTAACTCAAAAGCATTTCCTTCAGGACTCAAAGAAAACATAAAACTAAAAGACATTCCTGACCATCAAGGGGTGGTTTATGAAATGGTGAAAAAGGGTGTTCCAATCATTAATTTATTAAACATTGGAAGGTTAATGACTAAATACAAGTTACCAAAAGACCCTGTGCCACTTCCTAAAGTAGGAGAAGGAAGTTTATATAAAACTTTTAAATATGATTTGAAAATAGTTATCAGTGCAACGGCTGTTTTTATAGTTCTTATCGTTGCAGTAATGTATTATGATAAAAAACAAAATGAATTAGGAACCTTAATAATTAAACAAAATGATTAACCTACTTACAACCTCAAAAAAAGCTGTTCTTTTCTCTATCCTTTTTATAGCCACTTGTACCATAAGCGCTCAAAAAAGAAAAGAAATTAAACCTAAAAAATTTGTTGGTACTGTCCATATGATTGGAAGTACAGATTTTATTTATTACGCTTTATCAGAAAAAACAAAAACATCTATTGAAGTTACAGGCCCAGGAGTACTTACCTTATATAATAGGGTTCGTTTGGAGAATAATACAAAACTGTCAACTCCATACTATTTAAAATATACACTGGATAAAAAACGAATTGTTTCCAGAAAAATAGGACCACAAGCCATCTCAATTAAAGTAAAGTACAAAAGCAAAAAATTAAAAGGAAAACCTAGTAAGGCGGACAAGGAAATCATTAAAATTCCTCCAGGAAAACACACTATTTCATTTTATAAATATAAAACGAAACAAAAAGCACATATCCGCTTTATGTATGAACAAAAAGAAAAACTAAACTGGAATGAATTAAAATCTGATAATGATTTAAAAAAGGTGACACTTCAATATTTAAAAACAAAAAAAGAGCAACAGTATTATCGTGTTGACAACGCTAATGGGTTTTCTTTTGTCACAACAAAAGGTCATTCTAAAATACGTGTCTTTTTAAGAGCTGATTTTGATTATAAAATGCATTCCGAAAATATAATTCGAATTCTTCTTAGAGAAAAAGGGACAAAAACTACAACCTATAAAATGACTTGTTTTAAATCAAAAAAAGTTGAAAATAGAACGGACAAAAAGTTGATTCCTGGAAAATTAGAAAAATTATATATCGATATTCCTGTTAAAGGAAACCACAGCTATGAATTACTTTTAAAAGACCCTAAAAAATCCGCTTTAGTCCGTGTATTCCTGGATAAAAAGAAAACTACACCTATAAAAATAGCAACCAAATGAAGTTATTAATTAAAGTTTTATTTATTTTTTTAGCGACAAATCTTTATGCTCAACTAAAAACAACGATTGCAATTGAATCCTTAACTGGTTATGAAAATAATATCTTTAAATCGCCCAAATCTTTTCTGAATAGTAACGGGGAGCTTTTAACTGATAAACAATTGTATAAAAGTAGTTTTTATCAAACTGGTGATTTGAAATTTATAGCCAAAAAAGAATGGAGAAAACAATCGATAAGTTTTCGTGTAAACCCTAGGGGGAATTATTACTATTCTGAAAATGACGCTAGTTATTTTACCATATATTCAGGAATAAAGTATGAGAACATTCTTTCTAAAAAAACGAAATGGCAAATGCAGTCGCGTTATAATTTTAGAAATAGAAAAGGAGATAATGTTGATGGAAGTGAATTAAATTTTCCACTAGGCTATGGCCATTTCGATTTTTCATCAGGGATTCATTACCGTCTATACAGACAAAACAGGTCCTTTATAAAAATTATTTACGGGAATAGAAACTATAAAAAAAAGGTTACAAATGAAATTTCCTACAACTCATTAGGGGTAAATACTATTTTTAGAAATGTTTTTAAACGCAAAGCTGGCTGGCATAGTTATGGTATTGAGGCTAGTTTTATAAATAAATATTTTCAGCAAAAAAAACCAGTTGAAAACACCAATGAAAAATTTAATTGGAAAGACGTCAGTGTTGGTGCTTTTTATAGATATCCTATTACTAAAAAAATAGATGTAAAACCTTTGCTTACTTTTAAGAAGCGAATTGATAGTAAAAATGATAAATTCACCTATACACAACTAAAACCATCTTTAAATATTGCATATAAAACACCTAAACTTCATTTAGATGTTACTGGAGGTTATGTAAACAGAAAATATAAAACTCTTGAAGCTACCAATACTGATTGGGATAAACTAGGAAAACTAAAATATGCCTACTACCAATTAAAAGTAGTGGCGAAAATGAAACTAAATAAAAACCTTTCTGTTGTTTCTAAGTCCTACATAAACAACAGAACATCTAATAAAACAAATACAAAGTCTATTTATTTTAGAGATTATAATTCTTACTATACTGGTATTGGATTGAAATACACTTTCTAATAAAATATAAAAAAGTTCTTGTATCAATTATAGACACAAGAACTTTTAGTTTCATTACTAAAACTAAAATTTAATATAAATATATGTCCTCTTTTAGGTATTAGGCAACTCTCTCCAAAGTTTATTTTTATTCGATTTTGTAATACCTGTAACATATTTGGTCATTATACGCTGAACAAACCCCATATTCCTCAACTCATCAGGTCTAAACTTATCTACTCGGTGATTTTTAGTATTATGGATTGATTCTCCTTGATAATATTCTCTTCCCCAAGTGATTGGTCTTTTTAATTTGGTAAAAACAGTTCTAATTTTCTTTTTCATCTGTGATATTTTTAATGTTAATAATGGCAGGTTGAAACTCTAAAATAACCATACTCTATTGCTAGAGAATTATTATTATACTCCTTTCAAACTTTTAATTTATAGATTTTTAGACGTAAGAATTGGCGGAATCTTACTAAAATACAATTTATTTAACTAATAATCAATAGTTTATGTAATAGAAACAAGTACACAAAACATGAATTAATTGCAATATTTCACTAGCAAAACAAACCTCAAAGTGCTATACGTGCTCATAGGAATAAAAACTACTAATCCTAAGTGTGAGTATCTAAAGCATTTTCTGTAATTTTGTTTTTCAAATTTTTGAGACATGTCAGAAGAAATAAAATCACTTAATTTCATTGAACAAATTATAGAAGACGATTTGGCAAATGGTTTATCTAATGATAAATTACATTTTCGTTTTCCGCCGGAGCCAAATGGATATTTACATATTGGGCACGCTGCTGCAATTTGTTTAAATTTTGGTTTAGGACAACGCTATAATGTACCGGTAAACCTTCGTTTTGATGACACTAACCCCGCAAAAGAAGAGCAGGAATATGTTGATGCTATCAAAAAAGATGTTGCCTGGTTAGGCTTTGATTGGGCTAATGAATGTTATTCTTCTGATTATTTTCAACAGTTATATGATTGGGCAATCCTTTTAATAAAAAAAGGAGCTGCATATGTTGATGGTTTATCTTCTGAAGAAATGGCTGAACAAAAAGGAACTCATTCTGAACCAGGTGTTGAAAGCCCATATAGAAACAAATCTGTTGAAGATAATTTAGCACTATTTGAACAAATGAAAAATGGTGATTTCGATGAAGGAACCTATGCCTTGCGTGCTAAAATAGATATGACATCACCTAATATGTTAATGCGTGATCCTATCATGTACCGTATATTGAAAAAGGATCATCATAGAACTGGTAGCGATTGGTGTATATATCCAATGTATGACTGGACTCATGGAGAATCAGATTACTTAGAAGAAATTTCACACTCATTTTGTACTTTAGAATTTAAACCTCATCGTGAATTATACGATTGGTTTTTAGATCAGGTTTATGACTCTGCTAATATTCGTCCAAAGCAACGTGAGTTTGCACGTAGAAACTTGAGTTATACCATCATGAGTAAACGTAAATTATTGCGTTTGGTAGAAGATAAAGTAGTTACTGGATGGGATGACCCAAGAATGCCTACTATTTCTGGATTAAGAAGAAGAGGTTATACCGCAGCTTCAATTAGAAAATTTAGTGAGGTTTCTGGTATTTCTAAACGTGATAGTGTAACTGATGTATCATTATTAGAGTTTTGTATTCGTGAGGATTTAAACAAAACGGCTACAAGAGTTATGGGAGTTATTGATCCTGTAAAATTAGTTATCACGAATTATCATGATGATAAAGAAGAGTTTTTAATTGCTGATAATAACCCAGAAGACTCAACTTCAGGAAGTCACGAAGTTCCATTTTCAAAAGAGCTCTATATTGAGCGTGAAGATTTTAAAGAAGATGCTGGAAATAAATATTTTCGTTTGACTTTAGGAAAAGAAGTTCGTTTAAAAAATGCATATATTATTAAAGGAGAATCCGTAGTAAAAGACGCTAACGGAACAATAACTGAAATACATTGTACTGCAGATTTAGATTCTAGATCGGGGAGTGGTACTGAGGCAAGTACACGTAGAGTAAAAGGAACTTTACATTGGGTTTCTATCAAACATGCTGTAAAAGCTGAAATAAGAGTCTATGATCGTTTGTTTTTGGATGAAGCACCTGATAGTCATAAAGACAGTGATTTCATGCAATACATCAACCCAAAATCGTTAGAAGTAATTAAAACTGCTTTTGTTGAACCATTTTTAGCTACTGCAACTGTAGGTACTGAATTTCAGTTTCAACGTTTAGGGTATTTTAATATTGATACTGACTCGACAGCTAATAATTTAGTGTTTAATAAAACCGTTGGTTTAAAAGATTCTTGGGCGAAACAAAAGCCAAAGACTGAAGATAAACCAGTTCAAAATAAACCTCAGCAACAGCAAGCACAAAAGAACCCTATTAGTGAGATTAAAAAATTAGGTAAAAAATACGCGAACTTATCTGGACCTAAACTAGACGCTGCGAAAGCAAAAATATTAAAGTATGCCGAAGAAGTTTCTTATGAAGATTTAGAACCATTGTTTGAAACGCCTGCTAAAAAAGTAGGCATCCGTATTGCGACAGTTATCACACTTGGTATTTTATTGAACAAAGGACAAGAACGTACTGATGTAATCAATACTTTTATAGAAAGCGCTAAAGAAGATAGCCATGAAATGATGGTTGAGGAAGTGAAATCTCTTTAAATAGCCACTTGATACAACACAAAGAAACCCCTTTTTTTAGGGGCTTCTTTGTGTTGTGTTTTTAAAATATTACTTACATTTACTACACTAACTATTACTTAATTAGATATTTAGTTTAATTAGGTATATAAACATCATCTTCATGAAAAATATATTTAAGCTTATTACTTTAAGTTTATTTTTATTGCAAAGTATTCATTGCTTTGCTCAAAAAAATGAAAGTTCAAAAAACTGGCAAAAACCAGGTGAAGAAATTTTAAAGGTTGTTCATGCGCCTAAACTTCCTCAATCATCAATTTCTCCAACCGGTACTCACATGCTACTTTCAGATCCTATAATCTATCCAGATTTAGCAGAATTAGGATCTACCATGCATAAATTAGCGGGTTTAAGAGTTAACCCTCAAAACAATTATTTTCATGGTAGACATGGCGGTGTTAAACCAAGAATACTTAACATAAAAAAGGGCACTACTAAAAAAATTAATCTTCCAGAAGATGCCGAAGTATTAAAAACTACCTGGTCTTTCGATGGAAAAAAAGCTGCTTTATCAGTTGGCTTTTCAAATCGCGTAGAATTATGGTTATACAATATCAATGGTAGTTTAAAAAAGGTAGAAAATATAACATTGAACCCTTTGTTCGGGCAAGAAGTTACTTGGCTTTCAGATCAAGAAAAACTTTTAATTAAAAAAACTCCTAATAGAGGAGCTGTTCCTACTGAATCTAAAATGCCTAGTGGACCAATTATTTTAGAAGATAAAGGAGCTAAAGCTAGATCTACCTATGAGTCTAGAAATTTACTTAAGACGAATCACGATGATGAATTATTTTCATATTACACAGCCTCTGAATTGGTTATTTATGATACTAAAACGGAAAAATTAAATACTATTGGTAAAACTGATTATTATAATGACGCCAGCTTTTCTCCTGATGGAAATTATATTTTAATTAGTAAACTTAAAGGACCATGGCCGCATGATGTTGCTTACAGGCGATTTGCTAAGGACATTGAAATTTGGGACAAAAACGGAAAATTTGTTTCTAAAATAGCTTCTTTACCAGTAGCTAATCAAGTTCCTGTACACGGTGTTACTAAAGGACCGAGAACTGTTATGTGGTGCCCAATAGAAAATAACACATTGTATTGGGTTGAAGCCTTAGATGAAGGAAACCCAGTAAAAGAAGTCGCTTTTAGAGATAAAATAGTTAGACAAAAAGCACCGTTTAATAACAAGCCTGAAGAAGTTTATAAGGCTAAAAATAGAATCTTGTACAGCCAAGTATTATGGGGAGAAGAGAATGGACTAGCCATGATATTTGAGCGAAAGCGTAAAGAAAGAAAAAGATATATTTCTTTATTAGATGTTACTACTAAAAAAGCAAAACTATGGTTTGAATTTAATGAGAGTGACACCTATAATAATCCCGGTTTTCCAATATTTAAAAATACTAAGAATGGAGATTATGTTTTTAAAACTAAAGACAATTCTATTTACTTTAGAGGTCAAGGAGGATCTAAAAAAGGAAATAGACCTTTCTTAGATTTAAGAAATTTAAAAACAGGTAAATCTGAGCGTATTTTTAGATGTAATCCAGAAAAATATGAGTCTTTTACAGGTTTTACAAATAACAATAATGAGTTTATTTATAGATCTGAATCTCCTACTGAGGTACCTAATTATTACCTAGCTAAAATGGGTAAAATAAAAAAAGCGGATAAAGGGGAACCTCAACGCTTTTTAAATATAAAACCTATTACAAACTTTAAAGACCCTAGTCCAGAATTAAGACAAATTACTAAGCGTATTGTTACATACAAACGTAAAGATAGTATTCCGTTAAGTTTCCAGTTATTATTACCTCCTGGGTATAAAGAAGGAACAAAATTACCAACGGTAGTTTACGCGTATCCTAGAGAATATTCTGGAGCAGAAACCGCTGGACAAGTTAGAGGGTCATCTAAACGATTTATGAGAGTTTATGGACCTTCTCACTTATACTTCTTACTAAAAGGTTATGCAGTATTAGATCAAACGGCTATGCCTATGGTTGGAGATCCTGAAACAGTTTATAATACTTTTGTTGAACAACTAGTAGACGATGCAGAAGCAGCTGTAAATAAAGCCATAGAAATGGGTGTTGCTGATCCTGATAAAATAGGAATTATTGGTCATAGTCATGGTGGATTAATGGTTGCTAACTTATTAGCCCACACCAATTTATTTGCCGCAGGTATTGCACGTAGTGGGTCTTATAATAAAACCAACCAGCCTTTTGGTTTTCAAAGCGAAAGACGTTCTCTTTTTGAAGCGAGAGATGTATATATAAACCTATCACCTACTTTCTTTGCAGATAAAGTAAATGAACCAATTTTAATTATTCATGGTAATGACGATGCTAACCCTGGAACACTAACAGCCCAGTCTGAAGTATTTTATGAAGCCGTTAGAGGATCTGGTGGTAATGCAAGACTTGTATTATTACCTTTCGAAGACCATGGCTATAGAGCTAAAGAAACTATAGAACATGTTATTTGGGAACAACTAAAATGGTTTGATAAATACCTTAAGAAAAAATAATGAACTGTATATATAGTATCGTATCAACCCGAAGCGAGTTGTTTCGGGTTTTTTGATTAATATTGAATTTATTAATTCTTCTAAAACTGAAACAACCAATACTTATATTCAACGAATCAATACCGTATTTACATATATCGATGATAATCTTGAGGGAGGTTTATCTTAAGCAACTATTGCCAAAATAGTTCACTATTCTCCATTTCATTTTCATAGAATATTTAAAGTGATTGCCAAGGAATCTTTAAATAGTTACATCAACAGAAAATGGATATTCAAAAGATAATAATCCGTCTTTTGAAATCTACCACAATAACTTTAATGAGCATCCTGAAAAAAAATATTTTGTGGATATATACATTCCAGTTTATAAATCTTAATATTAGGGGTTACTTATTGTTATTAACAACTAATCGTACTCATTTTCAATGAAATAAGTGTAAATTGTTTTACATTTGTCCCACCCAATTATATTTACAATTACATACTATAAACTAATTAATTTTTCCCGATGGATAAATTTTACTCACGTATTTTTATTTTAATCCTTTTTTTATTGTTTACTAATCTCTGCTTCTCTCAAGCTACGGTACAATTTCGTATTTCTACAGTTTATTCTGATGTAAATGATATGGATGGATTTGCTAACTCTAGTGACCCCCAATGGGTATACCAAATGAATGATTCCTCAGGAAACTCTAGTACAGAAGACACTATTTTTACTGGTGTAGACTGTGTTGGAACTAGGACCGTTAACGATGTGTTTTTTTCTGAAATATATAATTGCAACCTGCCAACTAATTTTACTTTTCGTTGGCGTGGTATAGAAGATGATTCTAACTTACCAAACAACATTAACAATACCAATGGTGATGCTGTAACTTCAATACAAAACATTAACATTAATTCAGCAGTATTAAACTTAGGTCAATCTACTTGGGGAGCTTACGGAACCTATACCAATACAGCATCAGGAGATAGATGCCCTACAGGATCTACTGTTACATGGAGGGTTAGTTTACAGTATAGGATAATTTTTAGTTCGTTCCCTAGTAATGGTAACGACACTATTTGTAATGCTGTTAATTTAGGTACTTTAAATTCTGGAGGAACACTAGGTAATAATGCTTTAAGTAATTACACCAACCTATGTGCAGGAAATACTGGTGACCCTAATCCATGGGGAGGTGATAATGATCAAGGGGTATGGTTTCAATTTACCACTGGAACTAATCCATCATCAACTATTACTATAGATGCAAAAAATGACCCACAGAATATTGGAAATGATATTGATTTACAGATAGCCTTATACGAATCTAGTAATAATACTTGTACGGGAGCTTTAACATTAATAAATGAATCCTATGAAGGATTGGGCTCTGTATATGATGAAGAAATGGCTATGAACTGCCTAAAACCCAATACCACTTATTTTATTTTAATTGATGGAGAGTATACATTTATAATTGGTGCAACTGCTCAAGAAGGTTATTTTGGACTTCAAATAAATGACAGTGGAATTACTCAAGCAGTTGACTTGATTTGTGATGCCGAAGTTTTAGGGCAAGTACCTGACGGAGGTTCTATTAGTACGCCAGCTTTAAGCAGGTCAAATATTTGTGCTACCAATACTGGTGACCCTATCCCTAATGCCTTTGGTACAGATAAAGGTGTCTGGTTTCAATTTCAAGCTCCTACATCTGGACGCATATTAATTGAAGCTAATTCGGACACTTTTGTTAGTGGGAACTCAATAGATATTCAATTGGCTGTTTATGCAACTAGTAGTGGAACAGGTAATTGTAGTGATACATTAGTTCACTTAAACAGTATCTATACGTCTAGTGCTTTAAACGAATATTTGCCATTAAGCTGCTTAAACTCTGGCGATTTTTATTGGGTTCTTGTTGACGGATCTTCCCTAAATACTGATGGTGTTTTTGATATAACAATTAGTGATACCAATACTTACGATACCAATACCTGGAATGGAACTTTTTGGAGTAGAAGTACACCAAATGAGCATCAGTTACTTGTTATTGATGCAAATTATAATACTACTACTAATGGTAATATTAATGCATGTAATTTAATTGTAAATGGAGGAAATACCCTTACTGTCTCATCTGGTGATTATGTAAATTGCTTTAATAATTTAACTATAAACGGAACATTAGATATTTTAAACAACGGATCACTCATTCAGGAAAATGATTTAGGTATTAATACAGGTAATATTTCATACGAAAGAAATGTTGATTTACGACTTTTAGATTATGTATATTGGTCATCACCAGTAAGTAATTATTTAGTAAATAATATTTCACCAGCAACTCCTAATAACTACATATTTAAATGGACTCCTAATACCACTAATAATAATGGTGGTGTCGGAATTTGGGAGCCAGCTTCGGGAGATATTATGAATTCCGGAAAAGGATATATCGTTAGAGGCCCTGATGGTTACAGCAATACTGTAGCACAATCTTTATCTACAACATTTAGCGGAGTTCCAAATAACGGTATTATCACAATACCTATTTCTAGAGGAAATTATACAGGGCTAGATTACATAGGAACTAACAATACAACAATTACTCGCTTTGATGATAACTGGAATCTTATAGGTAACCCATATCCATCGTCAATAAATGCACTTGAGTTTATTTCTTTAAATACAAATATTGAAGGAGCTATTAGATTATGGACACACTCCTCAATACCATCAACAGTAATATCAGACCCTTTCTATGGGGATTTTTCTTCAAACTACTCTCCAACTGATTATATTACTTTTAATTCATTAGGAGCCGTTACAGGACCTTTAGGTTTTAATGGTTATATAGCTGGTGGGCAAGGTTTTTTTATTAATATGCTTGATGGAACCGCTGCTATAGAAAATGTTACTTTTAATAATTCATTAAGAGATAAAACGTATGATAACACTGAGTTTTATAAACAAAACAGCACAACATCTAAACTGACAACAATATCGAAAAGTAGAATTTGGTTAGATATAGTTAATAGTAATCACATTTCTGACAGGGTATTAATTGGATATATTAATGGTGCTACAAATGAAAAAGATCGTTTATTCGATGCAATAAAACCTGTAGGAAACGGATTAAAAATATACTCAATAATTGAACAGGATAAAATGACCATTCAAGGAAGGCCAATGCCTTTTAATGAAGAGGATAGGGTTGCAATTGGTGTTAATATTCTTTACAATGAACCTTATCAAATAGCTATTGCAGCTACAGATGGAATATTTATTAGTGATCAGAATATTTATTTAGAAGATAACGAATTAGGAATTATTCATGATTTAAAACAAAGTCCCTATACATTTTCATCTGAAATAGGGGAGTATAATAATCGTTTTGTTTTAAGGTACACTAATGAGGTATTATCCGTTAAAGATTATACTGAAGGGGAAAATATAATTGTTGTTAGTAATGACATTATTCAAGTGTTATCTAGCAATACTAAAATCAAAGAAATTGAAGTCTATTCTATATTAGGTCAATTAATATTTAATGATAAAAATATAAATGCTAAAACATATACAATTTCATCTCTTCAAAAAACTAATAACACATTAATATTAAAAATAATTACTAAAAATAACATACCTATTTACAAGAAGATTATCTATTAAAAAATCTGTTTAATTGACAAATATCTAGTAATAAAAAATGCCAGTGAAATTAACTTCACTGGCATTTTTATTAATTATAAAATTATTAACCATATTCATGGTAATTCTATTATCAAAATTACTTCACTACTTTTCCAAGTACAATAAAGTCTAATTGACGTTTTACTAAATCAGCTTCTTTAACCATGATAACTACTTCATCACCTAATTGATACATATTATCAGTGTTTTCACCAACTAAAGCGTATTGCTTTTCATCAAAAAAGTAATAATCATCTTTTATTTCTCTTATACGAACCATTCCTTCGCATTTATTAGAAACTATTTCTACATAAATACCCCATTCAGTTACTCCAGAAATCACACCAACAAATTCTTCATCCTGATGATCTTGCATGAACTTAACTTGCATGTATTTTATAGAATCACGTTCTGCT
>Ga0209292_1000642_pt1 | contig 44934 bp, 34 predicted proteins | sample GOMGulsemesocosm_2_FD_184634 | JGI IMG/M metagenome (GOLD analysis project Ga0209292, IMG submission 184634) | Methane-oxidizing microbial communities from mesocosms in the Gulf of Mexico - GOM9C Gulf of Mexico (SPAdes) (version 2) | ecosystem: Environmental > Aquatic > Marine > Cold seeps...
AGAAAAAAGAAGTTCTGGCTCTACTGCGCTTGCATTAGGGATGGCCGTTATTATGGTGTTTTTAATTCTAGCTGCCTTGTATGAACGTTGGTCTCTGCCGCTATCAGTTCTGCTGGCTTTACCTTTTGGTATTTTTGGTGCCTTGGTTTCTGTTTGGATAGCTGGCATGACAAGTGATGTTTATTTTCAAATTGGTTTAGTCACCTTACTTGGCCTAGCCAGTAAAAATGCCATTTTGATTGTTGAATATGCCCTAATGAAAAAACAAGAGGGCTGGACAACAGGGGCTGCTGCACTAGAAGCTGCTCGCTTGCGGTTCAGACCTATTATCATGACATCGCTTGCCTTTATTTTAGGTGTTGTTCCCTTAGCATTAAGCTCAGGTGCCGGCGCCGGCGCTCGCCATAGTGTTGGCATGGGAGTTATGGGAGGAATGATAGCGGCAACATTTTTAGCAATATTCTTTGTGCCACTATTCTTTTATTGGTTAACTGAACGTAAAGTATCTGAAAAGAGAAAACAGCAAGCGATTAGAGACGAAATAGCGCAGCACCATGAGCAAGAGCTAGCTTCTAAGTGATACGATCCTGTTATGACATTTAACTAAGGTAAAGTTAAATGTCGGTTAAAGTTAATCAAGTTTACTTGAACATCAAAACCTAAAACCACCACAAATAAATGCTAACGTGACACTTTCACGTTAGCATTATTCTACCAATGCTACCGCCACTACCGTATTCTATATGTGTCGGACAAAGTCAATTTTTTATTTAAAAAACGACATAACAACGGCAAGAACATAAGCATTTAAAAAATAGTCTACATTACTTTTCTGCATAATCACTATCTAGCGTAACTTTAAATTGATCATATCAATTGCGATATCAGTTAAGTCAGTAACTTCGCCAATACCAATAGTACTTTCTAATTGAATTTCAAGATCATGAGCCAGATCTTTATTTAAACTCTTTAAATAACTGATTTCGTCACGGTAATACATATTTCGTGTTTTATTACTTTTTTTCAATTCAATTTTTAAAATGGCAGGTTTACCAAGATTGGACACCTTATTCGTATATTCCTGTAACTGAGAAGACTTTTTTAATACCGATAAATCTCGATACCAGAACGAATACTCTTCATTTTCATTTTTATCTTTTGGTAAAACAAGAATATAAAAAGCACGCGCAGGTAAGTTTTGGTGTGCGATAACAGCGATGATTGATAAACATGAATCTCTAAACTTTTTATTACTCAACAAGTTAAGAATTATTTCTTCACTGTTATCATTTTTATAAACAAGATGTTTAAGTGCTGAGTTGCCACTAAAACTCGCGGCATTAATAAATTGTTGGTGCTTAGTTGCTTTTAAGTAAAATGGAATAGAGAAATGATTATGGGCATATATGTTTCTCATCGCTTTCTGCAACCCATAAATTCGGCTGCCGCGTTTACCACAGGCTTCAATGTTGTCAATGTGCTGATAAATATACTTTCGTATGGCTTTACAGGCTAAATGCTTGCTGTCAATGGTGTTAATTAACAATCTAACTGCGCCATAACGGTCATAGCCAAGTACAATATACTTCTGTTTTTTAACCGTGCGATCTTGTTCCGCAAAGGGTACCGTTAATTCAATTTCAATTTCTTCACCGGCTTTAAATTTGGTTTCTTGTGCAAATTGTACTAATAAGCCTTGCATAGAAATATTCTTAGTTTTTCCTGGGATATACGTGACAACATTATTTCTTCGGGTGACCGCCATTTTAAACGATAACACAAAACGATCTTCACACCTTGAATCATCATTTTCAGCGGTTACAATTTCAGTTTCACAAAGATCATCAACCGCACTAAGTTGGTAACGTTCAGGTAATAAACGCTCTAATTCGGTAATTTCACCACGTATTGGGTTATGTATTGTTTCATACAAGCTGGTTATATCTGATACGGTTATCATGCAATCACAATCACTAATCATATCTAAAGCCGCTTTAGGGGTTGCCCTATTTAATACTGCCATTTTAGGGTGAACATGGGAGGGTAACGCTGATGGTACATAAGCATCTTCTACTGAATTAATAAACGACGAAGATATTTTAATCATTCTAAATAGACCGTTTTTAAAGTGTTGATTAAAAACAGTCTTCACACGTCTATCCTTAACAAATTCGTCATACCAAATAAGTGAGTAGGTTAAAGTTTCCTTATAATTAGATTTTAGTAAGAATGCATATTTATCAACCGTCTTTCGCTCCTTCAAAGCATGTTGAATATCTTTATGTCCAAGTAATATCGGTAAATGAAAGCTTTTCTGTTTATCGCTAAAAAAGTTCCATAACTCGTCATTGCCTGAAGTTTTCATGGCTACTTTTGCATGCCATGCATTATTTTTTTGACAGCAAAGTAGCGGGATATCATGCGTTTTATTTAAATATAACTGCTCATAGCCTTTAGAGGTAATAGAATCAAAAAGTGGTTCGATAAACTGTTCTGTGGGCCCTATTATAGCTAGATTTTTTTTCCTTAAGTAATAGCTAAATAAAACGCGCATTTGTTTATCTGTTAATGGGCTTGAGTATTTTAAAAGGTATTCGAACTTATTATTGACTGATGATTTTTGACTGTCCATAATCACAAATCCAAGTTCAAGTTCTTCAGCAAAACCTATGTCTTCATGATGATCGTATAACCATAAATACAGTTTATTCGCGTTTATATTCTCTATTTCATTTGAAGTTTGAATAACAACTTTTCGGTTATTCATTTTTTCAATACTGGCCGTAATGCCAACTTCTTTTTTCCCTTGGGATGTCATTCCCATAATAGGGTTGATAAATACTTTACAAGAAGAGTTAAACTTTTTTAATTCATGATTTATTCTATTTTTATTCACTAAAGGTTTGGGCTCAGTTTTATCTATTGAGAACTCTGTAAATTTACTTTCATTTTCATCTTCGCCTATATTTTCATGATCATTTTCACGCTGGCCTTTTCTAGCTGCCCTTGCTTGCGCATCTTCATAAATTTCATGGTATAGACCTATCGTGTATAAGTTTTGGTATTCAATTAGTTTTTGATTGAATAGCTCTTTACCGGCAACATCTAGATAATGGGTAATTTTGTTGCGAACAACAATTTCACAATGAGTAAAAAGTAAGCGTAAATCAATTGATTTGGTTGTTTGTTGTGCAAGTTTTTTGATTTCATTTTTAACCGCTAGGTGTCTGCTCGTGTGTTCTTCAGGTAAGAGTTTTTCAACTAGAAACGCTAATCTATTGTTACTAGCATAAGGAACCAAACTTAATATTTGTTTTTCAAACCGTTGTAAATTAGGACTTATTACAGTGTTCATTATTAGTGGCACCCATGCTTTTTACTTTTGAGCATACCATAACTTATTAACATTATTAGACTAATTTCAGCCCCTACTGCTAGAAAAAGACACGATAAACGCACAATAAACGCTAAAAAAACGCACAATAAATCTACTGAGCCTATATAGGGTAATTGCTAGGAACTATGGTCTAACCAGAATACCTCTGTGTCCCGAAGAAGAAAATAAAAATACCCGCTAAACATGATAAAAGCACTTATCGGGTATTTTTATTGAATTACTTAAACGACTTCAACTACATAAAAGTAATTAAGTATCAGTGAGCGCTTTGATTTTCGCTTTAGAAAACCAAGCATAAAGCACCGGTAATACAAATAACGTCAGTAATGTTGCAGTGACTAAACCGCCAACAATAACACTCGCCAGTGGTCTTTGTATTTCTGCCCCTACCCCATTTGACATCAGCATAGGAATCAATCCCAGCGCCGAAGTAATTGCCGTCATCAGTACCGGCCGCAAACGAGAGACTGCACCATCGAAAACTGCTTTTGAGGTTTCAATACCATCTTTAACAAGTTGATTAATACTCTCAACCATCACCACGCCGTTAAGTACGGCGACACCAAATAAGGTAATAAAACCGACCGAGCTTGGTACTGATAAATATTGCTCGGAAATATAAAGTGAGAAAACTCCGCCAATAACGGCTAACGGTACATTAACCAATATCAACATTGCTTGCCCTACAGAGCCAAAAGCAAAATAGAGTAACAAGGCAATAAGTGCCAAAGACAAAGGTACAACAACAGCCAAGCGTTGCTGTGCTCGTTGTTGGTTTTCAAATTGGCCACCTATAACAACAGAGTAACCCGCTGGTAGAGTAACTTTCTCATCAATAACTTGCTGAATATCATTGACAACACTGCCCATATCTCGTCCTTGAACGTTCGCTTGGATTACCACGCGACGCTGTACATCATCACGACGCACTTGCGGTGGACCTGACTCAAAGCTTACAGTAGCAATATCGCCTAAACGCACCCAAGCCCCCGTAGGCGATTGTATTCTAAGGTCGGCAATGGCTGCTTGGTTATTACGGTATTTGTCCTCAATGCGAACATAAATATCATAACGTTCGTTACCATTGATTACTTGTCCAGCTGTGACACCACCAATGCCATCTTTAACAAGATTCATGACATCGCCAACAGATAAACCGTAGCGAGACAACTGCTGTCTTTTGGGCTTGATGACTAACTGCGCTTCACCGGCTATTTGCTCTAAAGCAACGTCTCTAGCACCCCTAACTTGTTTTATGGCAGCTTCAATTTCTTGGCCTTTTTTCGCCAGCATATCTAATTCAGGACCAAATAACTTAATGGCAAGCTGCGCTTTTACCCCTGACAGTAATTCGTCAACACGCGTTGCTATCGGTTGTGAAAAATTAAGTAATAAACCAGGAAACTGCTCAAGTTTTTTTTCCATTAAACCTTGTAATTCATAGCGGTTTTTAGCACTAGTCCACTGTGATACAGGTTTTAAACCAATATATATTTCAATATTATTGACTGGCTCAGGATCACCACCTATTTCCGCGCGACCAATACGGCTTAAGGTATATTCCACTTCAGGAAATTCCATTAACATTTCCTCCAGAATAGGCGAAACAGAAAGTGCTGTTTCTAAACTTGACGATGGTGCTAAAGTTGCCCGTAAATTAATAGTCCCCTCTTCTAACTCAGGTACAAACTCAGTGCCTATTTGTGGAATTAAAGCAGCAGCACCAATAACTAAAATAATCGATGTTGCAATAACTAACTTAGTGCGTTTCATCGCTGCCTTTAAACCTTTTCGATACCATTTATCAAGCGGCTTTAACACGAAACTTTCTCTTTCTTTAACGCCTTTTTTAAACATAAAGGTTGCTAGTGCCGGTACAACAAAAAGCGCAACAACTATTGCCGAAATAACAGCAAGAATAATACTAATAGCCATTGGTTGGAAAAGCTTAGCTTCAACCCCTTCAAAACTAAATAAAGGCGTGAAAACCACCAGAATAATCGACGCAGCAAAAAATACCGGACGGGCGACCTCTTTACCGGCTTCTTTTAACCGTAGCGGAATGCTTGCTTCGTCATTTTCTACATCATGAGGATCTACATCGTTAGCCAAATTTCTTTTTTGGGTATTCGCGTAATGAGTAGGATCTGGCCTGTTTAAATGCTTAAACATATTTTCAACCATCACCACAGAGCCATCGACTAACATACCAATAGCAACGGCAATACCACCTAGTGACATAAGATTTGCAGATAAACCAAACCACGACATCACCATTAAGGCAATACCAACAGAAATAGGAATAGAAATTAACACTAAAAATGTCGCTCTAAGGTCCATTAAAAATAATGCCAACACGATGGCAATAAAAATAAACGCCAGAGCTAACGCTTCAACAACCGTATCAACTGCTTTAGTGATCAAATCAGCTTGGTCATAAAAAGGCTCAAAGCGCACACCTTCAGGTAGCGCTTGATTAATAAGAGGAATTCTAGCGGTGATACCATCAATCGTTGCTTTCGTATTTGCGCCCATTCTTTTAAGCACAATACCTGACACCACTTCACCTAAACTGACCGTGTTGCCTTGCTCATCTCGACGGCTCATTGTAACCGCACCTTGACGAATTTCACTGCCCAGTGAAACTTTTGCGACATCTTCAATAGTGATCACAGTCCCGGCAACGGTTTTAACAGGCACTTGTTTTATATCTGCTAAACCTTCTTCACCACTACTAAACCAGCCCGTACCTCGAATTACAAGTTGCTCTTGTCCACGGTTCATATACCAACCACCGACATTAGCGTTATTGTTATCAAGTGCTGTTACGATATCTTTTTGGGTTAATTGGTACGAGAGTAGTTTGCTCGGCTCAATATTCACTTGATATTGCCTAACATTACCGCCAAATGATAAAACGTCAGTTACGCCATCAACAGGCATCACTAATAATTTTACTATCCAGTCATTCAAGCTTCTTAATGACATTGAATCATAGCCAGAGTCTTTATCCGCAATCAAAAGGTATTGGAATACTTGCCCTAGTCCTGAGGTATTTGGCCCCATTTCAGGTGTACCAACCCCTGTCGGGATTAATTCTTTAGCGGCTTGCAGACGTTCAAAAACTAATTGCCTAGCAAAGTAAATATCAGTGCCCTCTTTAAAGACAACGGTTACTCCCGACAGTCCTGTTTTTGAAATGGAACGAACCTGCTCAACATCAGGTAAAGCATACATAACCGCTTCAATAGGATAAGTGATGAGTTGTTCAACTTCTGCCGCGGCTAAACCAGGTGCTTCAGTATTTACCGCAACTTGTACATTGGTCACATCAGGAAAAGCATCTAAATTTAGTTTTGGGATCACCATAATTGATCCCGCTATGGTCGCTATTAACGCAATAACCACCAACAGTCGATTATTGATCGACCAATCTATCATTTTATTAAACATAATAAATTACTCCTTCAATTAGTGGCCGTGCGGATCAAATCCGCCTTTTGCGATTTCAGAAGCAACAAAGAATGCACCTTTAGTTACCACACGAGCATTAGCTGCTAGCCCAATAATTTGACGATAGCTACCTAATGCTTGGCCTAATTCCACTTCCACCACTTCAAACTCACCAGGATGATCTTCAACAAAAACGGTCCAATCTCCGTCAGCACCGCGCATTAATGCAGTCTCGGGGACAGCCATTACCGGTTGTTTAGTATTAAACTGAAAATTCACGTTAACAAACATACCTGAGTGCAACGTATCATCACTGTTTTCGACCATTAACCTGACAATTCTGGTTCGTGTAATGGGGTCGATCGTGTGAGCTTCTTGAATCACTTTCGCTTCATGTACTTGCGTACCAAATTCAATTTTAGCGATTGTGCCTATCGGCAGATTTAATTTTTTATTAGGAGAAACACGCGCTTCAACCCATAAATTTTCTTCATTTGCTAAAATCATAACTTCATCACCAGGGGCAACGCGTTGACCTTGTGAAAAACTATCACTCAATACCGCGCCAGAGATTTTTGCCACTAAGGTATATTCACCTAAGTTTGATGAATTGTTTTTTACTATGGCTTTTATCGCTTGTTTAGTGAGACCAAAGGCGGTTAAACGCCCTAAAGCAGAATTGTAATCAGTTTCACTTTTTAATAATCGACTCTCACTAATCGTGCCCTTCCCTAACTTTTTAACACGTTGCCATTCACTGTAGGAAACACGAAAATTTGCTTGAGCTTCAGCCATAGATTCACTAAATAAGGTAACCAATGGCTGACCTTTTTCGACATGCTCACCTAAGGTTGCGTGACGGCTAATAATCACCGATTCTGTACGAGGAGAGACTATATAACTGGTATAACCGTTGGCTTTAATTTCACCTGGAGCATAAACACTTTTTGCAAATGTTTGAGGTATCAATTGTGTTACTTCAATATTGGCTAGCGACATTTTCTCAGGACTGAAGGTTATGCCTTCGTCATGCGCTTCTTTACTGTTCTGGCTATTGCCTTTACCTTTTTCGATTACAGTTGAAATAGGGTGCTCATCATGGTTATGCGACACTTCAGCTGTTGCTTGCTTAGCAAGGGAAGCTGTTGATAAGACAGTTAAACTAACGCATAGAGCTACGCCAGTCGTTTTTACGGAAAAATACTTCATGATTTTCTCTTAATTTAAGAATAAAACATTGCAACAAAGCTAAATTAAAGCAGTTTAGGCTTTAGCTTAGGTATATGTGTGTTGCGGATAGTTGAGTTAAAATTAAATTAAGCGATTGGAGGGCGAATAAGCTCTTCAATAGAACTTTTATCAAGATGAGCATGATAAAAGTATTGATTAAACACTAAAAGAGCAGCGGTGTTTTCGCTGTTTTTTATACTGACAAACCATGGAGTGTGTGATCCTTGACAATGACCACAGTGATGGCAATCTTTAATATCGTGCGCATCACCTGATGAGCCTTCAAAAAATTCATTGTTATCTAAATCATGAGAATGCTGAGTTTGTAGGTGTTGGGAATCAACTTGATGATTGTCATCTGCATTAGCCACAGCAACAAACGACTGCAATGCAATCGATAGTACTATTAAGAAGCTAAGCCAAGTGTTTTTCATTCGTATGTTCTGAACCCTATCAGTAAAAATTTACCAAGCAAATAATAATTAAATAAATTTTTTTAGTCAACATAAAGCCTTACCTAAGGCGAAATGAGTGTACATTTTAGATTCTATTTACGGTAATAAAAAAGGACACTAATAAGTGTCCCTTACATATATCCCTAATATTAAATATTGAGGATAAAGGAGCTTGCTTAGCTTAAACTCTTTCGAATAACGCCGCAATACCTTGACCACCACCAATACACATAGAAACTACTGCATATTTTCCTGATGTTCTTTGAAGCTCATATAACGCTTTCACGGTAATAACTGAGCCTGTAGCACCGATCGGATGGCCTAATGAAATACCTGAACCATTCGGGTTCACTTTGGCTGGATCAATATCTAAATCCTTCACGACTGCTAAAGCTTGAGAGGCAAATGCTTCATTAACTTCCCAAACATCAATATCATCAACTGATAAGTTAGCTTTTTCTAATAGTGTTTTGATTGCAGGTACTGGACCTATGCCCATGTACTTTGGTTCAACACCAGCAAAAGCATAACCAACTAATTTAGCCATAGGTTTAAGACCTTTAGCTTCAGCAACAGATTTGTCCATCATCACAATAGCAGCCGCTGCGTCATTTATACCGGAAGCATTTCCTGCAGTAACTGAGCCATCTTTTTTAAATGCTGGACGTAATTTAGAGAAGTTTTCTGGCGTAGCACCAAAACGTACATGTTCGTCTTGATCGAAAATTGTCACCCCTTTGCGGGTTTTCAACTCTACAGGTAATATTTGGTCAACAAAACGCTTCTCGTTTATTGCATTCTCTGCACGCCTGTGGCTTTCAAGTGCTAAAGCATCTTGCTCTTCACGAGTAACGTTCCATTTTTCAGCAACATTTTCAGCCGTAATACCCATATGAGTATCACCGATAGGACAAGTTAATGCACCCACCATAGGATCAACCATATTGGTATCGCCCATACGAATACCAAAACGTGCTTTTGGAACCCAATAAGGTACTCTACTCATTGATTCAGCGCCACCTGCAACAGCAACATCACAATCATCTAAAAGTATTAATTGAGCTGCTGATATAATTGATTGTAAACCAGAGCCACATAAACGATTAATTGTAACCGCTGGTGTAGCTTCGGGTAAACCGCCTTTAATCGACGCTGCACGACTCATGTACATGTCTTTTCTGTCTGAATGGGTAACGCTGCCAATAACACAATGACCAACATCTTCGCTATCAATGCCCGCACGTTGCACAGCTTCTTTAATAACTAACCCTGCTAAATCAGTAGGAGCGATATCTTTTAAACTACCACCATATTCACCAATAGCGGTTCTAACAGCACTTACAACTACAACTTCTCTTTTACTCATGTTTATACCCTCTTTATTATGTTTTTTGATTTTACTTATTAAAACTGCATTTCAGGTACAACTGCTGGTACAACCAACTCCCCTTGGGTCAATTTTATTATTTCCTCTACAGTAACGCCTGGTGCTCGCTCTATAAGGTGAAATTTACCATTTTTGATTTCAATGAAAGCTAAATCCGTTAACACTTTTTTAATGCATCCTTTACCCGTCAATGGTAAAGAGCAATTCGTTAGCAATTTTGATTCACCATGCTTTGATGCATGTGTCATGGTGACAATGATATTGTCAGCGCCAGCAACTAAGTCCATTGCGCCGCCCATACCTTTGATTAATTTGCCGGGGATCATATACGAAGCAATATTGCCATTAACATCCACTTCAAAAGCACCTAAAACGGTTAAATCGACATGACCACCACGAACCATGGCAAAAGATTCAGCCGAGTCGAATATTGATGCCCCAGTTGCCATTGTCACCGTTTGTTTACCGGCATTGATTAAGTCGGCATCTATTTCTTCTTCGGTCGGAAATTGTCCCATACCCAAAAGTCCATTTTCCGATTGCAGCATCACTTCTATGCCCTTTGGTACATAATTAGCAACTAGTGTAGGAATGCCTATACCTAAATTTACGTAGTAACCGTCTTGTAACTCTTGAGCAACGCGCTGTGCTATTTGTTCTCTAGATAAACCCACAATTATTCTCCTGAAGGTCGAGTGGTTCGTTGTTCAATACGCTTTTCAAACGTACCTTGAATTAAACGGTTAACGTAAATACCGGGAGTGTGGATTTGATCGGGATCTAATTCGCCTGGCTCTACAATTTCTTCAACTTCAACCACCGTGATTTTACCGGCAGTTGCTGCCATAGGGTTAAAGTTACGAGCTGTTTTTCTAAAAACAAGGTTGCCGTATTTATCTGCTTTCCATGCTTTAACTATCGCAAAATCACCAGTGATAGCTTCTTCTAGAATATAATCACGACCATTAAACTGTCGCTCATCTTTACCTTCCGCGACAGGCGTACCTACTCCAGTCGCTGTAAAGAAAGCAGGAATACCAGCTCCCCCAGCACGCATTTTCTCAGCTAAGGTCCCTTGTGGTGTTAGTTCAACCTCTAGTTCACCCGACATCATTTGTCGTTCGAACTCTGCGTTTTCACCTACATAAGAGGCTATTATTTTCTTAATCTGACGATTAGGTAATAGCACACCTAAGCCAAAATCATCGACCCCACAATTGTTAGATACCAGCGTCAACCCCTTTGTACCTTTACGGTTTATTTCCGCAATCAAATTTTCAGGGATGCCACATAAACCAAAACCACCTGCGATAACGGTCATGTTATCTGTTAGTCCAGCCATTGCTTCTTCGTAGCTATTTACTACTTTGTTAAATCCTGCCATGTCACTTTACTTTCCTCTACCTATTTAATTAAGTAGCAGAGAAAAACCTTTATTGTGTAAAAACTAGAGTCTCAGCATCTTACAATTGAATACCACTGTAAAATTGATTAATATTAACGATTGATAAATTATTTTAATGAATGATAAACTTACATGAATATTACCATCAAACAAATTCGAGCCTTCCTTGCAGTTGTTGAGGTAAACAGTTTTGCCGAGGCCAGTGAATTACTTCACCTTTCGCAGCCAGCCTTAAGCATTACCATTAAAAACTTAGAAGAAAGTGTTGGCGGTAAACTCCTAGCAAGATCAACTAGATCACTCGCATTAACACCTGAAGGCGAGGTATTTTTACCTGTGGCCAAACGATTGCTAGCCGATTTTGATACTGCTTTTATAGAGCTTCTTGAGCTGTTTTCATTAAAACGTGGTAACTTATCACTCGCTGTTATGCCATCATTTGCTAGTACTCATCTGCCACAACATCTTTTTTCCTTTAATACAAAACATCCAGCGATCAAAGTGAAAATTCATGACGTTATCGCTGAAGATGCCGTTGAGATGGTACAATCCGGTAAAGCAGAGTTTGCTATAAGTTTTGATCCAGGCACCTCTGACGACCTAAATTTCGAAACGCTATTTTCTGATAGATTCGTGGCGGCTTTTCCTAAAAATCACAAATTAATGAAAGTTAATCAAGTTGGCTGGCAGCACTTAGTGGAATTTCCCTTCATAACTTTACAGCGCCCTTCAAGTATTAGAGTGCTAATGGACAATATACTTGCAGAACAAAATATATTTGTAAACGTAGCTTTTGAAACAAATCAATTAGCGACAGTGGTCCAAATGATCGCTACAGAGCTCGGTGTTAGTGTAATACCATCACTTTACAAACAACAATTACGTGCATTAAATCTTGAATTCAGAGAACTATCATCGCCAGTCATTAATCGCCGTGTTGGAATTATTACTCGCCGTAGATATCCATTATCTAAAACAGCGCAGGCGTTTATAGGAATTTTACGGCGTTATTATCAACAATCACCTTTATAGCCACCATTTTAATTAGCTGACCGATAAATATGTGAGTAAAGATTATTAATAATTGATTCGCATTCCTTCTCTTTCAATTTTATAATGCTGCAAAAATTAATGTCACTCTCACCCAATATAAGGCCTAGATTTTCGAAATGACTATATCTACTACTAAAAAAGAAATTCCTGGGGCATACAAGCTTGAGAAAAAACTCAGAGGAAAAGTAGGAAAAGCGATAGCAGATTACACCATGATTGAAGAATCAGATGTAGTAATGGCAGCGATAAGTGGTGGCAAAGATTCATTTGCAATGCTAGATATTTTACTAACATTACAAAAGGCTGCACCAATAAATTTCAAAATAATTGCGGTTAATCTCGATCAAAAGCAACCGGGGTTTCCTGAACATATCCTTCCAGAATATTTTGAATCGTTAAATATCCCTTATTATGTGGTCGACAAAGATACTTACTCTATTGTTAAAGAAAAGGTACCCGAAGGAAAAACAACTTGTAGTTTATGTTCAAGGTTACGCCGAGGTACATTGTATTCATTCGCTGAAAAAATTGGCGCTACAAAAATTGCGCTAGGCCACCACATGGATGATATTGTCGAAACATTATTTCTAAATATGTTTCACGGTGCTCGATTAAAGTCCATGCCGCCTAAATTAAGATCTGATGATGGTCGAAATACTATAATTCGTCCTCTTGCCTATTGTAGAGAAAAAGACTTAATACAATTTGCAGAATTAAGAGGCTACCCAATAATTCCATGTAACCTGTGTGGCTCACAAGAAAACTTACAACGACAAAATATTAAAGCTATGTTATCACAGTGGGATACAGTGTCGCCCAATAGAATAGAAAACATTTTCAAATCATTAAAAAATGTCAGCCCGAGTCAGCTTGCTGATACACAGTTATTTGATTTTGATAATTTGCCAATTGATCGAACAATGGTAAAAGATGAATATGAGTTTTCTAAAGAAATTGTATCGTCGACAAATATTGATGAGTCATTAATTATTGATGCCACTAATGTTTAATATAATGAACCAGTATTAGAGATTTAATTTGTTAAATTAAGCCCTGCAAGATAAAGTCATTTGATTACGTAAAGAATAAATGTTGATGAAAAGTTTAATTTTGATGTTTATTCTTATTAATTTTAAGATAATTACGGTTAATCTAGATCAAAATAGCCAAGTTTCCCTTCAACTATTTTGCCATAATATTTTCATCCGCTAAACACCCCACTTTATAATATTAATAAAGCCATAAAACTTTGTACTACTACTTTTACTAGTCTATATTTAATGAATATTAGTGAATTAAATATCTTATGTTATTAAAAACTTTTATTAGCTTTATGTTGATGGTTCCAACGATAGCAATTTCCCAACAGGCCCAAGTCGATTTACGCCACAGGCCTCCAGAGATAAACATCACTGAAAATAAATTTTCTGGCCCTATTATTGTTATTACCGACAAATTGCTTACTTCTATTAACATAGTCCCCTTGTGGATGGATGTGCCCTGGCCTAGAACTCTACTTCGTGCGAAAAATGGTAAAGTAGATATTGTTCTACGACATTCGATGACCTCAGATAGAGAAGAGTTTTTACTTCCTATGCTTATTGGTTATGAACAACGAGTTATATATTACTTACTCGGTCCTCATATTAAAAACGTTAGCCAATATCAGAGAGTAGACCAACTTGAAAAACTAAATTTCGGCCTGTTAAGAGGATCATATTACGGCCCACATATCGAAAATATAACTTCCAAGAAAAAAACTACATTTACCAATAATATTGACCAGTTAATGGAGATGTTACTAACCAAGCGTATCGATGTGATGCCTATCCAAAACCTAACCTGGGCAGAAATATCTTATGCCAAAATAAAAGACAGATACAACAATTCGCAATACCAGATAGCAGAAGTAAATGAGTCGTTTTTAAGTGGAAAATATATAAGTATTCCCAAATTATCTAAGCTAAACGATAAATACCATAAATTAAACTGCCTGTTATACCAATGGCGTTCGTCCGGAAAAATTGATGCTATATATCAACAATATCAAATAACTCCCTACATTCAATTATTTAATACTATTGAAAGTCATCGACAAGCTATGTCTTGTGATTGATACATAGCTACATGGCAAGCTTTGTTTTATTCTTTAAACTAGTTTCAACTGCAATAAATTTTATGAAAGTTATTCAGCTTTTTATTTTAATTATAATTAATTAACATTAAGTTCGTTATGTTCAAAATATTTACACTGATTATGGCTTTTAGCATTATAGGATAATACTAAAAACTACTAATAGTGAATTTATGAGCGCTAAAGAACATAAAACAAACACAAAAAAAATGAACATACAAAAAAGAAGTTATGTTACAAAAGCAGAACAGATTAAAGAGGCCAATCTGAACGCCTATCTCAAACTAGCCAGTCAAGGAAGCGATCTTAAAAATGAGGATGATAGTTCAATTTTTATTCTTGGTTATAATTGAACATAATAAAATTTTTATTTCTAAGGTTTTAGCCTGTAGTTCCGCTCTGGTCTTCCAACGGTTCCGTATTCAATATCAGCTATAATTTCATTCTTATCTAATAAATACTCTAGATAACGCCTTGCTGTCGTACGGCTGGTCCCTACGTGTTCAGACATAGACTCTGCAGTAAAAGGAATTAATGCATTGGTTTGCATAATATTACGAATTTTATCCAGGGTTATTGAATCTATTCCTTTGGGTAGTTTTATCGTTGATTTATCTATGAACTCGACACGAGCCTTTTCTGTTTGACTTTTTTTATTATGAAATAAGGCATCAAGCTCATCCTGTTCAAAAGATTGATTAGCTTCTAATTGATGCGTGTATTTAATAAAACGCTGCAAAGTAGCTTGCAAACGAGAAAAAGCAATCGGTTTTAAAATATAATCAAATGCCCCATAAGACATTGCCTCTTGGATTGTATCTGAGTCTTTTGATGCTGTTAGCATTACGACATTAATTTCCGAAGCTTTCTGCCCTTGGCGAATATGTTTTAGTACGTCTAACCCGTTACTGTCGACCAAACTAACATCCAGAAAAACTAGCTCTGGTGCAAAGCCATCTATAAAGTCAATAGCTTGCAAAGCCGATTCAGCAATACCTGCAACTTCAAACTCATCTTCATTATTGATAGTTTTCAAAAGAATATTGGCGATTCTTGAGTCATCTTCGACAATTAAAACATTATTTATCTTCATAGTATTCTTCCAATTATTTGTACAAAAAGTTTAATGGAAAATGCCTTACTTATTTTTCGGGATATAAACGGTCATAATAGTCCCGCCCGTTTTGGAACGAGTTATTGACAAACTCCCATCCATTTTATCTAGACTATTTTTTACCAAATACATGCCTATTCCATGCCCCATACTTTCTTTTGTTGTTTCTCCGAGATTAAAAATATTTTTTATAGATTCATCACTCATACCCAATCCTGAATCTTCTATTTCAAATATAAGATCTGGCCCTGTATCGGTTATAGATAGCTTAACTTGTGCTTTTCTACCTGCATTTGCAATGCTGGCATCAAAGGCATTTTCCAGTATATTACCAACAACCGTCACTAGCCTCGAATGCTTTAACCGCCCAGGAACTTTCATTAATGTGCTTTCTTTATCAATAATTAGTTCAATATTTCGTTCCTTAGCAACGTCATATTTTCCTATTATCAAACCTGCTATTATAGGATCAGGGATAGTGCGCATTAAAAATGCAATTAGATCTTGATATCCAGAGCTTTCTATAGTGATTAGTTCTAGGGCTTCGTCATATGATCCTATTTGAATCAACCCTCCTATAGTATTGAGTTTATTGGAATATTCATGTGTTTGAACTTGCAGCATTGTTGAGAATTGTTCAACCTGTGATAACTTTTTACTTAGCTCAAGAATGTCATCTTTGCACCGAAAAGAAACGACTACACCATGCTTTTTTTGACCAATTATTAATGGCATTATATTCATAATAAAGATGCTCTTTTTATCATCTATATCTACATCAACATCAACATCTTGCCAAGTTTGATTTTCGCTACTAGAGAACAAATAATGATAACCAGGTAGTAAGTCATTGATAGGAAGCCCTACTAATTTTTGAACACTAACCGAACCGAGTAAATCAAAAGCAACTTTATTACAACTTTTTATATACCCTTTTTCATCAACAACTAAAATACCTTCGAATATAGACTCAAGGACTGCTTTTCTTTCACTATAAACCCGCGATATCTCTTCCGGCTCTAGGCCAAATATTTCATCGCGATAACGTTTGGATATATATAGAGCAAGCCCGCCACCTATTAACAAGAAAAATCCAAAAACAAAAGCAAATTTATCACGTAGGATATTGATACTATGATGTAATTCATTTTCAAGGTACCCTACAGAGACTAAACCTATGATATTTCCATTAGGAGAAAGAACTGGCGTCTTTCCCCGAATAGAAACGCCAAGTGAACCTTTTGCTTTAGATATATATGACTCGCCCAATTTTAACGCTCTGATACTATCTCCACCAATCATCATATGGTTTATTTTCTTTGAGTCAGGGTGTGAATATCGTATGGCATTTACATCACCTATAACAATAAAAGAAGCAGATATTTGTAACCGGATAGGTTCGATATAGTTTTGAATGGTGTGGCTGTCTTTATCGAGTAACCCCTGTAGAATAATAGGACTTTTTGCTAAGGTTTGAGCCACTACTAGCGCTTTGTTACCTATTTGACTTTCAAACTCTTTTTCTAGATAAGAAATACTGAAAAAAGCTAAAAATAACGTCTGTAAAGCAATTAACAAAACAGAGAGTATTGCCAGCTTATTATGTAATCCCATTTTGTATATTTTCATATAGCCACATATCAGCCTGAGTATTTAATAAAGTTTAGCTTAAAAAAGTACTAGGAACTAAATGCTCTCTCCTAGTACTGAATAAAGCTATTGATTAAACATCACAAGTCTTTCCTACATTATCGGTCGGTTTGTCCTTCTTTAGTGCCGAGATTAATGGAATAAGCAAAAATATTGCTGTAACCGATAGTATTCCAATGGTAATTGGTCTGTCCCATAGAAAGGATATTGAGCCATCATATAAGGTTAAAGATCGACGTAAGTTTTGCTCTAACATTCCACCTAATATAAAGCCTAAAATTAATGGCGACATGCTAAAGTCTAATAATCGTAAGGCTATAGCAATCACTGCAAAACCTGCCATCATATAGATGTCAAAAGTATTAAATGAAACTAAATAAACACCAATCAATGAGAAAAATAAAATAAGAACGGTTAACAACTGTTTGGGTAAGCTTAGTGTTCTAGCTATATAAGGAATTAATGGTAAATTAATAAAAAGCAACACAAGGTTACCGATATACATAGAGACAATTACAGACCAAAATATTTCAGGGTTATCAACAAAAAGCCGAGGTCCAGGTTGAATTCCATAGGCCATCAACGCACCTAACATTACAGCTGTTGTTCCTGAGCCTGGAATACCTAAGGTAAGTAAGGGTACGAACGAACCACTACAAGCTGCATTATTGGCAGTCTCAGGCGCTGTCAAACCACGTATGCTCCCTTTACCAAATTTTAACTTGTCTTTTACTGAAGCTAAATTTCTTTCCATACCATATGCGAGAAATGAAGCGATAGTAGCACCTGCTCCTGGTAATACACCAACAAAGAAACCTAAAACTGAAGACCTACCAATAACAGGTGCCATTTCTTTTATTTCTTCTTTGTTGAGCTTTAAGCTCCCCATATTAGAAGTGGTATCTTTACCATCAGGTTGCTTTTTATCTATATTTATTATGGATAAAAGCGCTTCAGATAGAGCAAACATCGCCATTGCTATTAATAAAAAACTAATACCGTCCAACAAATCAATTTGACCAAAAGTAAAACGCTCAATCCCCGAAGCTTGATCAGTACCTACCGTAGATAGCATTAAACCAAATAAAGTCATCATTATAGACTTAAGAAATTGTCCTTTGCTAGAGAACGCTGCAATTGCGGTTAAACCCAACAATAATAAGGCGAAATAATCAGGTGATTGAAAACTTAAGGAAACAGTTGACAATATTGGGGCTGCTACCATTAAAAATATTGCGGCTATCGTTCCGCCGCTAAATGATGCATAGGCGGCAATTGCAAGAGCTTTACCTGCCTGGCCTTTACATGCCATCGGGTAACCATCAAATGAAGTCGCCACCGTACCTGCAACACCCGGGGCATTAATTAGAATAGACGAGGTTGACCCACCAAAAATTGCACCATAATACACACCTGCCATCAAAATCATTCCTGATGATGGATCTATTCCATAAGTGATAGGTATCATAAGCGCAATTGCTGTGATAGGACCTAACCCCGGTAACATGCCAATAAAAGTACCAACCAAACAGCCAAACACTACATACATAATATTTTGCATAGACATCGCGGTTTCAAAACCGATAATTATACCATCTAACATATTTTTATCCCCACAGATCGCCAGTACTTAAATAGATACCCAGTAACTGTGTCATGATTGCCCAAAAAACAATTACAACCGGAACTGAAGCAAAGAATAATCTTTTAATACTGCGCTCTCCAAGAATTAGGTATCCAATCACTAGAAATGAAATTGTCGATATGATGAAACCTAGCAATTCTAATGTAGCTCCGTAATAAATCATTAACGCTATAAGACTAATTATTTTTGACCAGCCTTTGCGATCAAACTGAGACTTTTCACCTTTATTTATATTCGCTTTTTTACTATCTTTAATATCGTTTAACAATGAACTTACTATCGCTAATAAGGAAATGATTATACCTATAAATGCGTATAACTTTGGCATGGATTGGGATGTAAACACATCATACTCTTCACCTGGATATAAGGGGATTTGGAAGGCGTAATAGCCATAACAAACACTGAAAATAAAAAATATCAATGCGCCAACTTTATCTTTACTGATTCTCATAATTTACCTCATTCTGCATTCGCCACTGTCAATAAAATAGAACAGTGACAAATACAGCATCAACTTATTTCAAAAAGCCTAATTCAGTCATTAGTTCACCAATTTCTTTTTCTTGATTTTCTAAGAACTTGTAAAACTCATTATCCGGATTATATAAATTTACCCAACCATTACGCTCTTTAATTTTTGTCCATTCAGGCGTAGTTTGAACATCTCCCAATAATTTTGCATAAGCCTTAACTTTTGCATCAGGCATTTCTGGAGAGGCGAAAAAACCGCGCCAATTTGCAAATACAACGTCATAGCCCATTTCTGTCAAGGTAGGAGTATTAGGAGTAGCTACTAATCTTTCTTTTGAAGTAATAGCCAGTATGCGAACTTCTCCGCTTTCTGCCATAGTTAATGCTTCACCAACACCTGTAGAAAGTATAGCTGTTTCACCAGAAAGCAAACCAGCCATTGCTTTTCCACCACCATCATAAGCGACATAAACCATTCTTTTTGCTTTAACTCGGCCTGATTTTAATGCCATCGCTGCAACTAAATGATCTAAACTTCCACGAGCTGAGCCACCTGAAATTTTAACTTTACGTGGATTTGCTCTGAAATCGGCTAAAACTTGGCGCCAATCTGCATATTTCGAATCTTTACGAACTACAAATGCACCAAAGTCCGCTATTGTTCCAGCAACAGGCTTTAAGTCTCGAAAAGATTGGGGAAAGACACCTGTTAATGATCGAACTACTATTGGAGTAGAGTTAACCATCAAGGTGTCAGTTTGTTTTTTAGCTGTCTCAATCATATAGGCAATAGCTTTGCCTCCACCGCCACCAGACATGTTTTGATAAGAAGCTTGGCCAATTTTACCAGACTTCATTAATGCTTCACCTGTGCCTCGTGCAGTACCATCCCATCCCCCTCCTGGGCCCCCAGGGATCAAAAAGTGAACTTTTTCTATTTTGGTAGCTCCCTCTGCCAAAACCGAAGTAGAAGTAAATGATAATGATCCTATAGTCAAAATAGCTAAGGATAGTTGTTTAATATTCATAATATTTCCTAACATTTCTTGATTAGCATTTAATGTTACTAACCTGAACAAAGATAAACTCATGTAGCGCTGTATATTAATTAAGCTTAAAAAAGATATTGCACACGTGCAGTGAATGCGTCGCCATCATTATACTCACCAACCAGAGCCTCAGCTCCAGGGCCTGTGACATCTGATATTAAGTAGTTAGCCATCAGTTTGATTTTTTTATTGTAGTAATAAGTCGCACCAAGGGTGATAACTTCAGCCTTAGTACCTTGAGTATCAGAAGTTGCATCAAATTGGCTTAAACGAGCAAAGATTTCCCAGGCACCACTATCTGATATCGGCTTAGGAGAGTTGAACACACCACGTTTTTTGTATACACGATGCTCCCCTGTTAAGAAATAACTTGCGGTAACGTAATAACCTTCATAAGTATTGTCATTACTACTATCAACGGCACTCACATCACGTTCAGCATATTCAGCTTGCACTGATAAAGGCCCATATACACCAGCAAATTCTAAACCGAACTGGGTCATATCATTAACAGCAAAGGTTTCACCACCAGCCGCATAATTTACCAAGCGAACATTAGTATTACGGACTTCACCTCGAGCAAATTTTGCACTTAATGTATCACCACCAAATTCACGCTGTGATCCCCAAACTCCAAAATGCAACGTTTCGTCGCCTGAATGAATGGGAGACCAAGTTAATCGACCCGTTACAGAGAGGCCCATATCTCCATTTTCATCCTGACCATCTGTTCCAAAACTACCACCTTTATATCCACCAATGGCATAACGCAAACCAGAATCTTTAAAATATTGATATGCTGAAATACCATATTTAAAATAAGGTGACATAACATTAGCTAGCATAGGACGTGAAATTGCGGTTATATGTTTACTGCTAGTTAATGCCTCTAAGCTAATATCTTCACGAATTTTACCCAGTTTAACTGTCGGACCATTCTCAAAGCCTTTATATCTTAAACGGGCTAAAGTTATCTCTCCTTTGTCTTCAGAAAAATCAAGTAATAACTTATAGTCCCAATCATCTGACTGACCTTCAACATAAGTTCTGATTCGACGAGGAAACAAGTCAGAGCCTGTTTTGCCATCATGATCAGCATTGTAAGCACCATCAAAACGGTTGTAGTCCAATTGAAAACGGCCACCAATCTCAAATGTTTTTTCACCGTCCGCACTTTCAACCTCAATTCCACCTCCCTTAGTTTTTACTTTAGTGGCTTGTTTCATTTTTTCTACAGCCTTGCTTAACTTCTCAACCTGCTGCTCTAGTTTAATTACCTTATCACTTTCACTAGCATGAACAATTGCAGGTAAAGCAAGTCCCATTGCTACTAGCAAGCTTACATTTTTCAGTTTGTTTTTTGGAAATATCATGATTTTTAACCCCATCAACTTATTGTAGTTTTTATATTTGTATCTATATTCTTAATGTTGATATGAGTACAACTTGGTGCAATAAATATTATTTTAGCTCAAACCAACGAGAGTTAAAGTGTGCTAAATCTTAATCAAAGTAAATAATGAAACCATTAAAGCTATTGATGTGATAAAAACAATTAAAACCATAAAAACCACACGGAAAACTTTTCCATTTAAGGATATGTTTTTGATGGCTTATTTGTATAAAATATTGAATACCTCATGTATACAAAATATCTCAATTGTATTTTCGTAACATCAAAGAGGAAAACTTTAAATTCTACATTTACTGTTTAATAGCATATGTTATTAATAGTTCAATACTGCGTGTAAGGCGAGCGATGTATATATTTTTTGATACAGGTTTAACCTGCTTTAATGGATCTGAGCAAGCCAGATAAGAGAGAATATGATTTATATACCCAAGCCACTTCAAGATGCAGAATTCAGCTAGAATTAGAAACGTATTTAGATAAGGTATTGATTGAAGAGAATGGTTATTTCCTTGTCAAAATCAATAACGCCGCATGTAAGCCTTTACCTTTTATTAGGTACTCGCCCTTCGGGAGTTTCTTAGCAAACTGATAACATCACAAAATGAATGAAATATAGAATAACTATGTTTAACTCATTTCGTTTGTTCTAAGCTCGCTACTAACTCTAAGTTGGTCGATTCATTCTTTCAATTGGTATTAGGGACGACTGAGCATAACATGCCCGTCGTTGCATCTATTTTTAAGGGAACAACCAACTCAGCGGGGCATAATAAATCCATTTATAGTCGCTATTTTTACTAACTTATGAGTTAAATTCACTAGCAATAGAAAGTAGAGACCAGCATCGTTCACAAACAGTAAGTATCATCAATGTATAAATATTGATGCAATATGTATCAATATTTATACATATTAAGTTCGCTAGTTGTTTTGGCTAATAATAGTTTCACTCACAACAACTATTTTACCTTGCGAAACAAAGTTTAATCACTAACTGCAACATTCGGCTTAGTATTATCTTCAATTAAATATTGCTTATTTTGCCTTAGCATTTTAGTGATATCTATTACATATTCAGCACCACGCTCAGAATAAGGCAATAAACCAGTAGCTAAAACTTCAGGGTTTAGCGGTTGATCTTGCGACCTTAATTCAATACGAATGGTTCTAAAAACACGATAAGCATTATGAGAGTTGATGTTATGAAAATAACGAGCTACCCCCTGATCTAAACTTTTAAAAGCTTCGACTTCATGCTTAGCCCCCGTATCTCTACCACCGGGAACCATACCGCAACCTTGTCGGTAACACCAGATACCAAAAAAATTTAGTCCTATACGAGAAAAGCGAGATGTGCCCCATGCAGATTCATTTGCTGCTTGTACTAAGACAAGTGGCATAGGAACCACATCAACACGCACTAATAATTCATTAAGCTGTGATAAGGTTGAAGCCCCTTTGTTTACGCGATAACGCTTAACAAGTACAGTTAACTCTTGATATTCTTCCTCTGACAAGGGTAGTTCTAATGATACGTTTTCAAGCCAAAGGTTCAGTTTAACTCTGGTTGCAAGCAGCTCATTGTTTTGTCTATCAACAGCAGGACGTATAAAATCAAAGAATTTTTTCTTTTTAGTTTTGACATCTCTAATCTCAGCAAAGTCAGGTAAGATAACATCATGTAATGGTTTTTCTAATACCTTTTTTACTATGGCTTTCTGAGCTTTTTTTTCAGCACTTTTTATTGTTAACTCTTCAAGTCTTTGCTCAGTAACTTTTGGCTTTAAAAAAGTAAAAGGGGCGACTAAGAACACAATCAATAACAGTAATAATTCAATTTTAATTAATGTGGCACTTTTCATAAATAATCCATACTTTGGCTATGTTTCATACTACTATGCTGAAAAGGTATCATTCGAACCAGAATCGCCATCATTCGACGTTGAATCACCCGTATGATGCTCTATGTTAGTATCATCGGTCGTTGCGATTCCAATACCAAAAACTTCGCGATAGACAATACCTTTTACATTATAAAACAATGGTGCAAGAAACGTCATTCCAATCAAGAAAATTACAATACCAAGCGGCGCAACACTTGACTCAAGTAATAAAAGAAAAGGAAGTATCAATATAATAAGTGATGCCAGTAAAAGAGAATATAAAGTTAATAGGGGAAAAAACTTAAAACGCAGTGCTTGAATTGATAAAATTACAGCCTTCACTGGCATCATCTTTTTTTCAATAACCAAGGGAACAGTCAATGATAAAGTTACCGCGAGAAAAATTCCAGGTAATATAAACAACTGAAAACCTATACTAATAAGTACTGAGGTAAATAGTGCACATAATACTACCCAACTAGCCCGAGTAAGAAATGCAAAAGTCATTTTCGCATGAGTTTTCATGCCTACAGCATGCTGAACGCCCATCATTTCCACGCCAGCCATAAAAGGCCAAATAGCAACTGTAACCACTACATTTAATAACATACCCGCCTGAGGATCTGCTAATACCGTTTCAATGCCGCCAAGGTAACTACTAACGACAAATGAAACTAACATTCCTAATACTAATGAAAAAAGTAAGCCTAGATTAATTGCCAATCGAGACTTTAGTGTTTGTTGCCAAGATTCAGTTAAAATTTCTTTAACATCAATTTGATAGTCGCCTTTCAAGGCGCGTTCAATACTGCCACCAACTTGTACAATAGTAATTTTTTCTGGCAAACCAATACCCTTTTATAAATACAAAATAAAATAATTAAGCCATTATACCTGATATTAAATAGAATGGTTAATGGCGCTAGCATTCTCGATATAGAGGCTAATTAAAAGCCGATAAACACTAGCTGTATTGCTAAAAACAATAAAACAGCGCTCAACATTCGTTAACTTTTATTATGTTTTTTATGAATACGTGTTAATACTTCCTTAAAAAAATTTGTACCTTTTTTCTGTGTCAACTTAATGTTATTTTTTGGGATTTTTTCTGGCTCGTTATAAACAGATAGAACTCTAGACATGCTCGTTTCACGAATAATATGAATAATGGGATAAGGGGAACGATTAGTATAATTACTCGCATCATCATAATCATCACCATCAAAACAATACTCTGGGTGCATGCTCGCTATTTGAAATATCCCTTCAAAGCCAGAATCAACCAATAAATCATTGGCGTATTCAACCAAATCTAAATAACGATCAAAGCCACGAAAACCATTAGCGTAAATAATCAGCGAGGTCTCTAGTTCATCATGGTTTTGCAAATATCTACATTGCTCAATGAACTCATGTAAGGCTGTTTTCACTTGCTCTGTTTTTGATGAATGATAGTGAATAGTATTATTTACAAATTCTTTTTTCGCAAAAGGGCAAATATTCAGGCCTATAACAATTTCATCTAGCCATGCTTTCGTCGCTAGTACTTCATTTGTTACGTCGGGATTTACTGATATCGTCATTAAAAATTCAACTCGTTAAGTTTTGTTTAACTATTATCTAATGATCGTTTAATCACTCGATTGTTGTAATTGCCACATTTTACTATATTTTCCATGCAGGGCTAATAATTGTTGATGGTTGCCCTGCTCTACTATCTTACCTTCGCTCATCACAATAATATTATCACTATCTATAATGGTGGATAATCTATGAGCAATCACTAAACTGGTTCGGTTTTTAGCTACTTCATTTATCGCGGTTAAAATGGCCTGCTCTGACTGGCTATCAAGCGATGAAGTCGCTTCATCAAACACTAAAATAGCGGGATCTTTTAATATTGTCCGTGCAATAGCGACACGCTGCTTTTCGCCACCAGAAAGTTTTAACCCTCGTTCACCCACCTTAGTTTCTACACCATCAGGTAAACTAGCTACAAATTTAGTTAAATGCGCCATGTCAATAGCAGTCATTACCTGTTCTTTACTCGCTTTAGGGTCGCCATACTGTACATTAGCAAATAAGCTGTCGTTAAATAACACCGTATCTTGTGGCACAATCCCTATATGTTGACGTAAAGAATGTTGGCTTACTTCTGCAACATTTTGGCCATCAATTAAAATTTTACCACTGCTCACATCGTAAAACCGAAATAACAGTTTTACTAACGTTGATTTGCCTGAGCCACTGGTGCCAACTACAGCAACTTTTTCTCCACCATTAACCTTAAAAGAAATGTTTTTAATAATTTTTCGTTTTTCATGATAAGAAAATTCAATATTTTCAAAATCTATTGTCCCATTTTTAATAGCTAACGGCTTAGCATCAGGAATATCTTGTACTTTAGGTGACTTCCCTAATAGGCCAAATAAATTTTCAATATTCGCTAATGAACCTTTAATTTCACGATACACAAATCCTAAAAAATTTAGCGGCATAAAAATTTGCATCATAAAGGCATTAACCAAAACGAAATCACCTAGGGTCATTTCCCCTTCACTAACTTTGACGGCAGCAAGTGCCAGCATTGATGTCATTGCGAGAGCTATAATAAAAGCTTGGCCGCCATTAAGTGCGAATAATGATAAACGGTTTTTAATTTTCGCCTGTTCCCACGTCTCTAGTTGCTTGTCATAAGCATTAGCTTCAAATTCTTCATTGGTAAAATATTTAACTGTTTCGTAATTTAATAGACTATCAATAGCGCGAGTATTACTTGATGAATCAGCTGTATTTGCTGCCCGTACAAAACGTGTTCGTAACTCTGTGGCATAAACAGAATATGAAATATAAACGACAATAGAACCTAAGGTAATAAGCGCAAACCAAATGCCATAGTTAACGAATAAAATAGTCACGACCATAACTATTTCAAGTAACGTGGGAACTATGTTGAACACCATAAAACGCATTAAAAAGCTAATACCTGTCGTTCCACGATCAATATCCCGAGATAAACCGCCTGTTTGGCGACTTAAATGGAAGTCTAAATCTAATGCGTGTAAATGGCGAAATACCTTTAAACCAATGCGGCGAATAGCTCGCTCTGTCACCCGGCCAAAAAGCGTGTCTCTAATTTCAGCAAACACCACAATAGCTAAGCGCACCATACCATAGGCTGCTACTAAACCAAGCGGTACAATAGCAACTTGCAAGTTATCTGGCACATTAGCATCTAACGTATCAACAATGTCTTTTAGGATAAATGGCAAATAAACACTCGCAACCTTTGTCAAAATTAGACAAAGCATGGCAAAAGCAATACGATTTTTAAATTCAAATAGATAAGGTAGGATCAGCTTAAATGCTTGCCAATTAATCGAGGTTACTTCTTGTTCTGGATAACTAGAGCGACGCATAGGTTAGAGTAATTTAGGTAATATAAAGACAGCTCATCATAGAGTATAACGCGCTGTTCACAAAGATTTTTAAGAATAATTTAAAGCAGAAAGCCAATAATACAGGACTATTGGCTTTCTTTATTAGATATTCTTTCAACTACAAATAATCGACTTATTTAGATATTTTAGCCCAAGTGTCACGTAAACCAACCGTGCGATTAAAAACTAATTCGCCCGCGTTTTTGATGTCATTGTCCAAACAAAAGTAACCTTGACGTTCAAATTGAAAAGCTTGCTCTGCTTTAGTATTCGCTAGAGATGGCTCTACTTTTGCATTTTCAATCACAACCAATGATTCAGGGTTCATCACACTTTGAAGGTCACTCTCTGCAGCAGGATTTGGCACAGTAAATAATCGGTCATATAGTCGCACTGTTGCGGTAAGTGATTTTTGCGCATCAACCCAATGAATCACACCTTTAGGTTTCGTGCCATCCGTTGGGTTTTTACCTAAGGTATCTTCATTATAGGTACAATAGACTGTGGTCACATTACCCTGTTCGTCTTTATCACAACGAGTAGCTGTTACCACATAAGCACCACGTAAACGAACGGCTTTATCAATCACTAAACGTTTATATTTTTTATTCGCTTCTTCTCTAAAATCTTCAGCTTCGATATAAAGTTCACCGCTAAATGGCACAATTCGCGTACCTTGGCTTTCATCACTTGGGTGATTCTTCACGGTTAGCGCTTCAGTTTTACCTTCAGCATAGTTTTCAATGACAAGTTTAATCGGGTCTAATACTGCCATTGCACGTGGTGCATTGTCATTTAAGTCTTCACGAATACAAGCTTCTAACACACTCATTTCAACAGTGTTTTCCATCTTGGTAACACCAATACGTTTAGCAAACTCTCGCATTGAAGCCGGCGTGTAGCCGCGACGTCTAAATGCGGCAATCGTTGGCATACGTGGATCATCCCAACCATCAACTAGGCTTTCTTCCACCAAGGTATTTAATTTACGTTTGCTCATTAAGGTGTATTCAAGGTTTAAGCGAGAAAACTCATACTGATGAGGTATAGAAGGCACTGAAACATTATCGATAACCCAATCATATAAGCGGCGGTTATCTTGAAATTCTAGCGTACACAGTGAATGTGTTATACCTTCAATAGCGTCTGATAAACAATGGGTAAAATCATACATTGGATAAATACACCATTTATCGCCTGTTTGATGATGATGAGCAAACCTGACGCGATAAATTATCGGATCACGTAAACACATAAAGCTTGAACTCATGTCAATTTTTGCGCGTAACGAGCATTCACCTTCTTGGCACTCGCCATTTTTCATTTTTTCAAATAATGCTAAGTTTTCTTCAACTGAAGTATCACGGTATGGGCTATTCTTACCCGGCTTGTTTAACGTACCGCGATATTCGCGCGTATCTTCACCGTTTAAGAAACAGACATAAGCTAAGCCTTTTTCGATTAACTCAACCGCAAAGCCATGTAACTGGTCAAAGTAACCTGAAGAGTAATGAATATCGCCAGCCCATTCAAAACCTAACCATTGCACATCTTTTTTAATCGCATGCACATAGTCAATGTCTTCTTTTTCAGGGTTTGTATCATCAAAGCGTAAATTACATAATCCATTGTAATCTTGAGCAATACCGAAACTTAAACAAATAGCCTTAGCATGACCTATATGTAAAAAACCATTAGGCTCAGGCGGAAAACGCGTTTGTACTGAGTTATGTTTACCACTAGCAAGATCAGCATCAATAATTTGACGAATAAAATTGGTTGGACGATTTTCAACTTCCGACATCCACAAAACCTCTAAAAAAATAATTAACGTAATTGTCGGCATTATATCAAGAGTTCAGAGCAGCGAATAGCAAAAAAGGCTCAACTGAGCCTTTAAATTACATGATTTAAAACTGTTCCCCTTTAAGCTGAATCGTTCTATTTAAAGGAAGAAGCACGGAGTTGACGCTAGTCAATGAGTACTTTTGACACCTAAATAGGGAGATTCAGCAACAAGGTGAATAGTTTTATTTTTTCAATTACTGTATCAAAATACCGTCAATAGTACCTTGAGCTAACCCATGGTAGCCCGGACGTGCTTTTTGGTACACTTTTAATGCCCATGCTTTACCTTGCTCTGTTTGAGCAAGTTCTTTATACAAAGGGACAATTAATTTACGACGGCCAATGGAAATTAAATACTCAGACATAGCTGGGTAAACAACATCATAGCCCACTCGTACAGACAATAAATACCATGCATGGGCAATTTCAGCATTTTTACTGTGTGTTAAGTCAAATGCGTTATCAAGTGACACCATACGTTCAACATTAATCTCAAGCGGTAAATTATTAATGAAGTGTAACCATTCATGCAAAGTCCATTTAGATGTTGGCAATTGAGTTAGTGCTGCTTCATCACTTAACCACAGGGCTATTTTTTCATCAATAATGCTAAAAGCTGAAGAGGTTGGTTTTGGTACATAGCTAGGTAAACCTTGTTCGTAAATCCATTCGTTAATTTCTTCATTGCTTACAATATTTGGGTATTTATCGGTTAAATTCGCTTTTATGTATTTAACAAAATTAGCAGTACCTAAGCTTTTAAAAGCATGACTTTCAAAGTACCCTAAAACGAAAGCATCAAAACGTTCACGACCAAATTTATTTTCTAAATACATTAAGAATAATTGGCCTTTGGTATAAGGTACACTTGAAAAAGCATCATCAGGATCACGTCCTTTTAAGTCAATGTACAACTGCGTATCACCGGGTGCTATTTCAGCAATTTCATAATGTAAACCTTGGGCAGAAAGTGCTTGTTCCATAACAGCTCTGTCTTCACCAAATACCGCTTCCATAATGCGGTTTTCAACATAACTAGTAAAACCTTCATTTAACCAAAGATCACGCCAGCTTTCGTTAGTCACTAAATTACCCGACCATGAATGTGCAAGCTCATGGGCAATTAAATTAACTAAGCTTTTATCTCCGGCAATAACGGTTGGCGTAATAAAAGATAAACGTGGATTTTCCATGCCGCCAAAAGGAAAGCTTGGTGGTAATATTAATAAATCGTAACGACCCCAACGATATTTACCATACATTTGTTCAGCTTTATCTATCATCGCTTGGGTGTCATCAAACTCAGCAACCGCTGCATCTAAAATATTTATCTCTGCATAAACTCCTGTTTGGTGACTCATGGCTTTAAAGTGTAAATCCCCCACACCAATAGCAATTAAGTAAGCAGGAATAGCTTGTGGCATAGAGAAAGAGTAATCACCATCACGAATTGTATCGGGTTCATTATTTGCACTCATCACAGCTAACAGATCTTTGTCTGTAGTGATACGAGCCGTATAAGTAACACGCACACTTGGGGTGTCTTGAATAGGGATCCAAGAACGGGCGTGAATGGCTTGGTTTTGACTAAATAAAAATGGTTTTTCTTTGCCTGCCGTTTGCTCTGGTGACAACCATTGTAAACCTGATGCCTTTTCAGTTGAGTTATAATAAACGCGTAACTTTTTAGTTTTAGCACCGGTGTTGACCGTTAGCTTTGAACCTAATACGTCATCACGCTTAGCAAGCGAAAAACTAACACCTTGCCACAGGCCATGGCTATTTTGTGCTAATACTCGATGAATAACCAAGTCCCGAGTATCTAAAACTACCTTACTAGCACTTTCATCTAGCCATGTTAATGATAGCTCAGCAAAACCTGACAATGATTTTTGTTCAAAATCTACTTTTAAATCTAAGTAAAGATGGCTAGTGATCACTTGATCATAATTAGCGTAGGTATAAGCATCATTTAGTATCGGTGACTTTGCCGATGCTAATAATGGCGATATTGATAATACAGCTAATATTAATAGCCGTGAAAAATATTTCATTTGTTATTCCTTGAAATATAAAAAGAACAGGCCCGTAGATTACTGTGAATCGACGGGCCTGTTCAACAATTTATCAATTTGAACTAAATCATAATTATCAGTAAATGTAAGGGTTAAGCTACATTTGTTGCATTTGAATCACTACTCTGCGGTTTTTACCACGGCCTAAGGTAGTATCATTAGAAGCAATATGACGTTTTTCTCCATAACCTTTCGCTTCAATTCTATCCGCGTTTATGCCATTTTTAACAAAGTAATCGCGAATTTTTAACGCGCGACGCTCTGATAATTTCAAGTTAGTCCAACGACCGCCATAACTATCTGAATATGCGTCAATAAGTACCAATTCTAGGTTTGGATCTAAACTTAAATACTCGCGAATCATATTGATACGTCTTTGCGAGGCTTTGGTAAATTTATCACTATTTGATTGGTAATTTAAAACCGTATAAGAAATATCATCAAAGCTATAGTTAAGTAAATTACCTACACAGGCAACAAAGTTTCTATAGGCACTATTAAAGCGTGCTGTAGATAAGCTAACCGATATTTTATCTTGTTCACTATGCCAATCATCATAGTAAAAGGTTGGGTTCATGCCCTGCTCTAATTCACTTAACATAGTCCACGCTACTTTTTTAGGTAAGCTTGGATTAAACTGTTTATATAGCTTCATATCCGCTAATACTCGACCACCATACCCTGGGCGCCAGTTAGGTGACTCACTGCGCACCTTAGCAAGAGAATAATTGTCAGGTAACAGCATCATGTCTAATTCAAATTCCATATTCAATTGTCGACTTGCTTTCGCTGAAAAGCGCGCTTGACCATAATGAGGGATTTGATGCGCTAAAGTACATTTCAAACGAGAGTCATTTGCTAACTGCCATTGAGAGGTATTTATACTAGCACTATATTGACGAATTCCAGCCTGCGCACTGTTAACAAAAACACTACAAAACACACCAACAAACAGCAGGTTTATTACTGTTGACAAAGGTTTAAAGCAGCATGTAGTTAATGACTTATTTACTTCAAAAAAATGTTTTTTCATAGTTTTTGCAACAAAATTAATAGGCGGCACTCTCTGTATCGCCCTAGCTTAAGATAACTTTAACACTTTATTGTAATTTTATTAACCACTATACCCGATCCATTTGAAGATGCTCGTTTCAGGAAGTCTGAGCGATTCATAATCAAGGCGTATTTTTTATTAAGGGTTATTCAGGAGAATATGCTGCTGCATTCTCTAATAAGCTACGTCCATGTAGCGTCCTTAAAAGAAATGTAACGTAGAGAATGATTTGCTCAGCCTTCTCCAAGGGGCTGGTTTAGAAACGCTTTATACTGCGTTATTAATTTTGAGAAGGGAACGACCCATTCTCTTCAATCAATGCCTTGTCTAAAGGCGTTTCAAATTCCAGCTGAATCATGCACCTTCAAGTGGAACGGGTATAATATTTGTTTCATCCTCGTTTTTATTCTTTTTTTCTGAGATAATCACTTCAAATTTTTAGCAACATCAATTATCTAAAATAGCATGCCAGAAAGTGTAGAAAAAACAGACAATACTCAACAAGCAGATCCCCTTCTCGCACAACGTTTTAGAGGCTACTTCCCAGTAGTAATCGACGTGGAAACTGCGGGTTTTAACGCTCAAACCGATGCATTACTAGAAATTGCGGCTTCAGTTTTATCTTTAGATGAAGTGACAGGTAAATTATCTATAGATGAAACAATACAATTTAACGTGCACCCTTTTGAAGGGGCTAACTTAGAGCCTAAAGCGTTAGAATTTACTGGCATTGATCCAACTAACCCATTACGTGGCGCAGTAGATGAAGAAGTCGCTTTAAAAGCATTATTTAAGTTAGTGAGAAAAAAAATGAAGTTGGCCGGTTGCCAACGAGCAATTATTGTTGCGCATAATGCTGCATTTGATTTAGGTTTTTTAAATGCTGCAACAAGTCGCTGTAAAATAAAGCGTAGCCCATTTCATTCTTTTGTTAGTTTTGATACCACAACACTAGCCGGGCTTGCCTTAGGTCAAACTGTATTAGCAAAAGCTTGTATAGCAGCTGAAATAGATTTTAATAACAGTGAAGCCCATTCAGCTTTATATGATACAGAAAAAACCGCTGAGCTTTTTTGCCACATTGTAAATAAATGGCATGGCTTAGGTGGTTGGCCGCTAGCTGTGTCTGTAGAAAATAACGAATAACGAACTGAATTTTAAGTAAATAAAAAAGGCTAACGTTAATAAAACGCTAGCCTTTTTATAAATTTTTAACCTAAACTATATTCCGCTCGTGACAAAAAACACAAGACGCTATTATTATAGTTTATCAGCATTATCCGTAAGGTAAGCAGCAACGCCATCTGGAGAAGCAGTCATACCTTTATCGCCTTTATTCCAGCCAGCAGGACAAACTTCACCGTGCTCTTGGTGGAATTGTAATGCATCAACCATACGTAACATTTCATCAACATCACGACCTAATGGCAAATCATTCACTACTTGATGACGAACATTACCTTCTTCATCAATTAAGAATGAGCCACGAAATGCAACGCCAGCTTCAGGATGTTCAACATCATATGCTTTACAAATTTCATGTTTAGTATCAGCAACTAAAGTATATTGCACTGGACCAATACCACCATCATTAATTGCAGTGTTACGCCATGCATTATGAGAGAACTGTGAATCAATTGAAACGCCAATGACTTCTACGCCACGGTTTTTGAATTCTTCCATACGGTGGTCAAAAGCTAATAACTCAGACGGACATACAAAAGTAAAATCTAATGGGTAGAAAAAAACAACGGCTTTTTTACCTTTAATAGCTTGGCTTAAAGTAAAACTATCAACAATCTCACCGCTACCTAATACTGCTGCAGCAGTGAAGTCTGGTGCTGGACGACCAACTAATACGCTCATTTTATTACTCCGTTTTTTATTGAGGAAATGAATAACCACAGTTTAACATTGTGGTTATTTTAAAAAATTTCAATGTTTATTCTGCGTTGTTGTCTTCTGTGCTATTTTTAGTAGCAGCTTCTTTAACTAACGTTTGCAGCTCACCTTGTTGGAACATTTCTAAAATAATGTCACAACCTCCAACTAACTCGCCATCAACCCAAAGTTGTGGAAAAGTAGGCCAATCAGCATACTTTGGTAATTCAGCTCTAATATCTGGGTTTTGTAAAATATCAACATAGGCAAATTGTTCATTACAATTGATCAATGCTTGTGAAGCTTGTGAAGAAAAGCCACAACTTGGTAACTTTGGTGAGCCTTTCATATACAGTAACACTGTATTTTCACTAATTTGTTCTTTAATACGTTCAATAGTATCCATAATAACCTCTAAAAAATAATACTTATTAAATTGAATTCTCTTGAATACAGGTTATGGAGTCAAAAACTCACTTTTCAATTCAATATAATAAATACTTTACATTAATTACTATTTTTAAGTGCAGTACTTGAAAAATAGCATAAGAAAACCTATACAGTAAGTAGACAATATAGTATAAAATTAATACCTGAGTATTTTACTCAAGTTTTCAGAAAAACACACTCTTTATTCGTTAAAACATCTAAATAAAGAAAAATTGGAGAGCACGATGGCTATTGAATTACCTGCATTACCTTATGAGCAAAACGCACTAGAACCACATATTTCTGCGGAAACATTATCATTTCATTATGGGAAGCATCACAATACTTATGTGGTAAAACTTAATGGTTTGATTGAAGGAACCGAATTTGCTGATAAATCTTTAGAGGAAATTGTAAAGTCTTCTTCTGCTGGCATTTTTAATAATGCTGCACAAATCTGGAATCATACTTTTTACTGGAATAGCTTAAGCCCAGATGGCGGTAATGAACCTACAGGTGCATTAGCTGATGCGATTAATGCTACATTTGGATCATTTGCACAATTTAAAGAAAAGTTTACTGATAGCGCTATTAATAACTTTGGCTCAAGTTGGACTTGGTTGGTTAAAAATGCCGATGGCAGCTTAGCAATTATTAATACATCTAACGCGGCAACACCTATTACTGAAGACGGTGTAACACCATTAATCACTGTTGATTTATGGGAGCATGCTTACTATATCGATTACCGTAATTTGCGTCCTAAGTATATGGAAGCATTTTATGCATTAGCGAATTGGGATTTTGCTCAAGCTAACTTTAGCTAATTCTGCTAGCTTAAATCTATCTAAAAAAAACGAACATTTTTGTTCGTTTTTCATTTATCAACCTCATTAATTCGGCTGTCCTGATATAATGAATATGAAAATCAATAAAGCCTGAAAAAATAATAAAATTAATCCATAAAGTAACATCGACAAAAGTTAGTCGCTACTCGATTAACGTAAAACACAAAAAACTAAAATACAACAAATCTCCAACATTCACTTTTCTTTTCCGTAAAACAGACTTAAACTAGCAAACACAAACCACGATATATCGTGCTTCGTCAGAGCACGCTCTACAATTAAAGAGATAGCAAATTTATGCCCGATAACATTGAGCGTTTTTTAGTCAGTTCAAACTTATTATTAAATGCCGTCGGCGAGGGTATTTATGGTTTTGATATTAACGGCAATGCCGTATTTATCAACCCAGCAGCAGAGCAAATGACAGGCTGGAAAGCATCAGAGTTACTTGGAAAGAATATTCATGAATATCACCATCATAGCCATGAAGATGGTACCGCCTACCCTAGTCATGAATGCCACATTTACAACACTATGCGCGATGGCATCGAGCGAAAAATAACCAATGAAGTATTCTGGCGTAAAGATGGTAACAGCTTTCCTGTTGAATACACCTCAACCCCCGTTTATAAAGAGGGTGAGCTAATCGGCGCTGTTGCAATATTTCGCGATGTTAGCCAGCAACGACTTGCTGATAACAAACTCAGAGCTGCTCTGAAAAAAGTGCAAGATTTGACCGAAAAGCTACAAGATGAAAATAGCTACTTACAAGATGAAATTAATAAAACATGGCATGGCTCTGGCTTAGAAGGCAACAACCCCGCCTATAAAGAAATGTTACAACAAATAAAACTGGTTGCTAAAACCGACAGTACTGTATTAATTTTAGGTGAAAATGGAACAGGAAAAGAAGTCGTTGCGCGTAACTTACACCAACTTAGTCAACGATGTAGCTCACCGTTAGTTAAAGTTAACTGTGCCGCATTTAGTGCAAACTTGTTAGAAACAGAGTTATTTGGTCATGAAAAAGGCGCCTTTACAGGTGCAAACGAACGGCGTAAAGGACGTTTTGAATTAGCTGACAAGGGCACTTTATTTTTAGATGAAATTGGTGAGTTATCGTTAGAAGCACAAAGTAAATTATTACGAGTATTGCAAGAAAGGGAACTCGAACGTGTGGGTGGCAGTAAAACTATTAAAGTTGATATTAGAATTATCGTCGCCACTAATAAAGACCTATTTTCGATGGTAGATAAAGGCCTTTTTAGAATGGATTTATATTATCGTTTAAATGTATTTCCTATTAACATACCTACGCTGAGAGAGCGTATCGAAGACATCCCTTTATTGTGTCACGGCATATTAAAGCAGCTAAATAATAAACTTAATAAAAACATTCAAGGCATAAATAAGCACAGTTTAACCAAACTTGCCAGCTATCATTGGCCTGGTAATATTCGAGAGTTACAAAATATTCTAGAGCGTGAAGTCATTTTATCTACTTCAGAGCTACTCAATATCCAACAAAATTTTTCTAAAAGTCATCAAGTGAATAAAATAACCAACAAGCCACTTGCTGAAATTGAAAAATCCTACATTATTGAAATACTAAACAATTGTCATTGGCGTATTGGCGGGGATAATGGTGCCGCAAAAATACTAGATATGCCCGATAGTACACTAAGATCTAGAATGAAAAAGCTTAATATCAGCCGACAATAAATCAAAAAACGCAACACATTATTATTGCGATAAACCATGACGCGCTTCAACTACAAAAGGCTTGATAAGTTATACAAATGAAAATTCTTTAAATGGAGAAAAGCCAAAAAGGTTCATATGCCGCGTTTTTGATTTTGACAAGGACGCTACATGGATGTAGCTTATGGAGCATATTCTCTGAATAACCATTTTCTTCAATCAATGCCTTGCCTCTTAACCTTTTAATTCTCGCTGAATGCTCAATTCATTACTTCAATAGGTATGAATAACTACAATGAGAAAAACTGAAAGCTCGCTGATAGTGGCAAAATAGCAGCCAGCACTGGCACAATTTTAGCAATATACGTGAGCAATAATATCAGCATCAGTAATGCCACAGTTAAGGCGCCAGAAAATACCGCGGGGCCAAAAGACCAACCATATAATTGAGCACTAAAATAAAAGATAATGATTAAAAACAACCAAGCTAATGGCCTAAAAGCTCGCACTATAAACAACGGTAGCTCTTTCTCTAATATTTGATCACAGTGTTTGTCCATCGCCAAACAAAATATCACCATTGTCGAGAAGCTAAAACAGATTAGAAATAACATTATCACACTCCAGTATTTTCTTTGCTTAACTCTAACTCACTATCAGCGACACTTTTCGACTTAATTAGTGGTGTTTTTCTTCGATGTTTTTGAGAGGCATTTCCTCGTTGTGACCGTTTAAATTTCAGTGCAGCAAAAACAAAAATTAATCCTATAAATAATCTAGTTCGGCGTCTGTAACTTGTATGTTGGTACTTAATACCATATAGGTGAAGAGGAAAAACAACAAACCGCTATAAGTGATCATAAAGTGGTAAGGCAATGCAATAACACTTAAAACATTATGACTATCGAGCCAACCGGGCAGACCTTTTTTAGCCCTAAAGGTGAAAAAATCACAAAAATCTTTTTATGAATAATCACACCCGTAACCACACCCAATAACATTAACATACTGCAAAAACCAACAATCCAGTGACTAATTTTAGTGCTTAAATAATGCAACCGATAATGCATATGATATAACAAACGGCCGCCACCAGTATCACGGGTAGTAACGTTTTTACCGGTATGCACATCAAGTACCTTATTAACTCTAACGCCTCGTTTTTCGCCTAATGGCGGCGGCTCACGCTAGCCAACTTTCAAATTACCATCACGAGGATTAGGTAGATATACATTCCATTCATGTGAATCACTGGCATAGGTTTTGAGATAACTTTGCGCTTTATCGATTAATTGGCTATTACTGAGCTTATATACAATTAATGGCCTTTCAGGCTACATCCAACGAGTGATTTCTTTATAAAAAATATCCCTTTGTACCAGTAAGGAACATAAAGAATAAGATCCAGCCAACGACAAGGCCAACCCAAGTATGCAACCACTTTATTGATTGTCTAAAGGTATCTTTCATTAGCTGCTTATTATTGATTAATTGAAGTAACGACCAAGTGAGAGCTAGACAAAAAAATTGGCAGTAATTAAGCCTAACCAAGCCTTTTTCGCACTAGTAACACTAAAAACCCACATCACTACACAGGCATAAACCAAAAAAGATAACATTAGACTAATATGAATAGCCTGATATTTACTCATAAATTCTCCGAGTAACTGACTAATTAACAATGAACTAGAGGTCGTCAGTGCGTAACCGCCAAAAATAGCGGCAACTATACGAGAGCACACCCAACAACGCGGATTAGTGAAATAAAATTTAGTAAATACAGAAAACACTTTGAGTTCCATGCTACCTAGTAACCTCTTATTTTGCACTATTAGTAATGCTCGTTATTGCACAAGAAATATAAAACGATATAGATAATAACAGCCACGGTAACGCAAAGACAAATAATTACCATTAGCGTCAACCGTTATTTGTCATTTATTGAAATTATAGATAAATAGCTAATTTATTAGCGTTAGTGTCCATTTTTTCTGAAAAAATAGAAAACAGTACTAGTTAAAAAAGAAATTTTTTACCTGAAGCAACCTAAATAAATAGCGACAACACACAACAATCACTTGATAAATTTCGTCTTTTCAAAGTACTAATACATTTTATTTACAGTTTTTGTTAGCAAAATCAGCTAAAAGAACTAACCTTAAAATAAGACTTTAATAAATGTAAATTTGGTAGGTTTGCCTGCAACCTTTTGGAGATGGTTATGACTATTTTTCAACATTATCAATCACGTTACGAACAAGCTCAACAGGAAGAGTTTAGCTTGCAAGAGTTTTTAGCTCTTTGTAAAAAAGACAAACTTGCCTATGCCAGCGCATCTGAAAGGCTACTTAGTGCAATTGGCACACCTGAGGCAGTGGATACTTCTACAGAGCCTACGTTAAGTCGGATATTTTCTAATCGGGTTATTAACCGATACCCTGCTTTTACTGAGTTTTACGGTATGGAAGAAGCAATTGAGCAAATAGTTGCTTACCTTAAACATGCCTCTCAAGGATTAGAAGAGCAAAAGCAAATTCTATATTTACTTGGTCCTGTTGGCGGTGGTAAATCATCATTAGCTGAAAAACTAAAAGCATTAATGCAAAAAGAACCTATTTATGTACTTAGCGTCGATGGCGTACGTAGCCCAGTAAACGATCACCCCTTTTGTTTGTTTGATGTAAATTCAGACGGAAAAGTATTGCAAGAAGAGTACAACATTCCTAAACGCTATCTAAATAGCATCATTTCTCCATGGGCTGCTAAACGATTACATGAATTTAAAGGTGATATTGCAAAATTCAAAGTTGTAAAAGTATACCCATCAATTTTAGATCAAATTGCTATTGCTAAAACTGAGCCTGGCGATGATAACAATCAAGATATTTCAGCACTCGTAGGGAAAGTTGATATAAGACAATTAGAGCATTTTGCTCAAAACGACGCTGATGCTTATAGCTATTCGGGCGCATTATGTAGAGCAAACCAAGGAATGATGGAGTTTGTAGAAATGTTTAAAGCTCCGATAAAGGTGCTACACCCTTTACTAACGGCAACTCAGGAAGGCAACTACAACCCAACAGAAGGGTTATCAGCCTTGCCTTTTAATGGCATTTTATTAGCCCATTCAAATGAATCTGAATGGACAACCTTTAGAAATAATAAAAATAACGAAGCCTTTTTAGATAGAGTTTATATTGTCAAAGTACCCTACTGTATGCGTATTTCTGAAGAAGTAAATATCTATAAAAAGCTACTGGAACACAGTGAGTTAAAAACAGCACAATGTGCACCAGACACCCTAGAAATTTTAGCGCAGTTTTCAGTGCTTTCTCGTTTAAAAGACCCAGTTAACTCTAGCATCTACTCTAAAATGCGAGTTTATGATGGCGAGACATTAAAAGACACAGACCCAAAAGCAAAGTCTTATCAAGAATATAAAGATTATGCAGGTATTGATGAAGGCATGTCAGGTCTATCCACTCGTTTTGCTTTTAAAATACTTTCACGGGTATTTAATTTTGACAACATTGAAGTTGCCGCAAATCCTGTACATCTATTTTATGTACTTGAACAGCAAGTAGAACGAGAACAATTACCCAAAGAAACTACAGAGCGTTATTTAGAGTTTATAAAAGGTTATTTAACACCTCATTACATTGAATTTATTGGTAAAGAAATTCAAACAGCCTATTTAGAGTCATACTCTGAATATGGTCAAAACATTTTTGATCGCTATGTCACTTATGCAGATTTTTGGATTCAAGATCAAGAATATCGTGATGCAGAAACAGGACAATTATTTGATAGACAATCGTTAAATGATGAATTAGAAAAAATTGAAAAACCTGCTGGCATTAGTAATCCAAAAGATTTTCGCAATGAAATTGTCAACTTTGTGCTAAGAGCAAAAGCAAACAATAATGGCCATAATCCATCATGGGTTAGCTATGAAAAGCTTCGCACTGTCATTGAGAAAAAAATGTTTTCTAATACTGAAGACTTATTACCTGTTATATCTTTCAATTCCAAAACATCAAAAGATGATCAACAAAAGCATGATGATTTTGTGGAACGAATGATGAGTAAAGGCTATACCCAAAAACAAGTTAGACTATTGTCAGAATGGTATTTACGTGTAAGAAAATCCTCTTAAGTAGTATCTCTTTAACTAGGCGTTTTAGCTTACTGCCATAGATAAGCAAAACAGATAACTGAAGAGGAAGGAGTTAATAATGGCTAATTTTATTGATAGACGACTGAACAGTAAAAACAAAAGTACTGTTAATCGTCAGCGCTTTTTAAGGCGCTATAAAAACCAGATCAAAAAATCAGTATCTGATGCTATTAATAAACGTGGCGTTACAGATATAGATTCTGGTGAAAATATAATTATTCCCAAAAAAGACTTGTCTGAACCTGTATTTCATCAAGGCAGCGGTGGCACTCGTGATAAAGTACACCCGGGTAATGATCAATTTAGTACTGGTGACCGTATACCAAAACCGCCGAATCAACAAGGACAAGGCGGAGGTAAAGGTGATGCAAGTGACAGTGGCGAAGGAGATGACGACTTTACTTTTTCAATATCAAAAGAAGAATATTTAAACTTGCTTTTTGAGGATTTAGAGTTACCCAATTTAGAAAAAAATCAACTCGATAAGTTAATTGAATATAAAACAGTACGTTCCGGCTTTTGTTCGGAAGGGGTAGCTTCCAATATTGATATAGTAAAATCATTGCAAGGCTCAATTGCAAGACGTATAGCAATGACATCATCAAAACGAAAACAGCTAAAAGAATACCAACAAGCATTAGCAGATTTAAAACAAGATAAACACGACCATATAAGTGAAGAACGAGAACTTAAAAAGTTAATACAAGAACTGGAGGCAAGAATAGCAAAAGTTCCCTTTATTGACACTTTTGATTTACGTTTCAGAAATTTTGCTAAACAAGCAGTACCGACATCAAAAGCGGTAATGTTTTGCTTAATGGATGTATCTGGTTCGATGGATCAAGCAACCAAAGAAATGGCAAAGCGATTTTATATTTTACTCTATTTATTTCTAAGTAGAACTTATAAAAATATTGACGTAATTTATATTCGTCACCATACCCAAGCAAAAGAGGTAGATGAACATGAGTTTTTCTACTCTCAAGAAACAGGAGGCACCATTGCCTCTAGTGCTTTGGAATTGATGAATGAAATCATCACCGAAAGGTATGATGATAATCAGTGGAATATTTATGGTGCTCAAGCCTCTGATGGAGACAATTGGGCCGATGACTCTCCGCTATGTAAATCATTATTAATTGATAAAATATTACCAAAAACACGTTATTTCAGCTATATAGAAATAACCCAACGAGCTCACCAAACATTATGGCAACAATACCAACAAGTAATGGAAACTCATCCCCATTTTGCCATACAACATATAAAAGAAGTTGCAGACATATACCCTGTTTTTAGAAAATTATTCAAAAAGAGCACCAAAAATGCAGCCTAAACATGGTTAATGCAAAAATAGGAGATAGGTGAAACTATGGGTACAGCAAATACAAAAGCACCTTCAAATGATACTCAGCCAGTAAAGCCACTAGACGATTGTCCTGATTGGACATTCGAGTTACTAGAGAAGTATCAAACTGAAATAGCCCGTGTAGCTAAACATTACCGATTAGATACTTATACTAATCAAATAGAAGTAATTACCGCCGAGCAAATGATGGATGCTTACGCTGGTGTTGGTATGCCGATTGGTTACAACCACTGGACTTTTGGTAAAAAATTCATCCAAACGGAGCAAACCTACAAACGGGGACAAATGGGCTTAGCCTATGAAATAGTGATTAACTCTAGCCCTTGTATCTCCTACTTAATGGAAGAAAACACCATGCCAATGCAAGCTTTAGTTATGGCACACGCATGTTATGGTCATAACTCATTTTTCAAAGGAAATTATTTATTTAAGTCTTGGACGGATGCAAGTTCTATTATTGATTACTTACTTTTTGCAAAAAACTATATCGCTGAGTGCGAACATAAATATGGAATAAATGATGTTGAAGCAACATTAGATGCCTGCCATGCTTTAATGAACCATGGTGTTGATCGTTACAAGAGGCCGCAAAAAATATCGCTTGATGAAGAATTAAAGCGCCAAAAAGAACGAGAAGAGTACCTACAATCTCAAGTGAATATGTTATGGCGAACTGTACCAAATGCCAAAAAAGACAACAGTGAACATAAGTATAAATTCCCTTCAGAGCCGCAAGAAAACATCCTTTATTTTATTGAAAAAAATGCGCCACTATTAAAACCTTGGCAACGAGAAATAGTTAGAATAGTCAGAAAAATATCTCAATATTTCTATCCACAAAAACAAACTCAAGTAATGAATGAGGGTTGGGCCTGTTTTTGGCACTACACAATATTGAATCACCTCTATGACGAAGGTTTAGTTACCGATAAATTTATGTTGGAGTTTTTACACAGTCATACAAACGTAGTTGCCCAACAAGAATATAATAGCAAATACTATTCAGGCATAAACCCTTATGCTTTGGGTTTTAATATGTTTATTGATATCAGACGTATTTGCGAGCATCCTACAGAGGAAGACAAAGAATTTTTTCCTGAAATTGCAGGTAGCAACTGGTTAGACACCTTGCATTTTGCCATGGAAAACTTCAAAGATGAAAGTTTTATAAGCCAATATTTATCACCAAAACTGATTCGTGATTTCAAACTGTTTCATATTCATGATGATGAAAAAAACAATTATGTTGAAATAGGCGCAATACATAATGAACAAGGTTATAAAAAAATTAGGCATAAGTTAGCCGACCAATACAACCTTAGTAATATAGAGGTTAACATTCAGATTATTGATGCCAATATTGATGGTGATAGATCACTCACCCTACGTTATATACCACACAATGATATTAAACTTGGCAATTCTAAAGATGAAGTCCTTAAACACTTACATTACTTATGGCAGTTTGATGTGAAAATTGTGCAAGAAAAAGAAGAAGGCGAGGATGAGGTCATTGCTCAATGCCCTAATAAATTAAAGGACCAATAACAAAAAAACACCTTACGAACAAGAAAGGCGACTAATATGTCGCCTTTCAAATTTGGGTACTACTTGAATAAAACTAGTCTTCGGTAAGCTCTTTCAAAACATCATCTTTCAAATCAGCCCAAAGTTTTCCTGATTCAATACCATATTTTCTTACTGCAAATATAGAATCATCAAAACGATTATCTTTAGCCAAATCAATTAACTTTTGATAATAAGTTCTAGAAATTTCGCGCCCCTTCGGGTGAGAAAAATACAAACTACCAATACGTGAGTATAGGCCTCTAAAACCATTTAGTATTAATAAGTAAATAGAATTGCCTGAAGCAGTAACTAGCGCTTTATTTAGTTTATAATCAAACTCAGCAAAAGCCTCGCCAGTATCTTCTACATCTACATAGGAACTTAATAATTCAATCGTTTTTTCTGGGTTATTTTTTATCGCACCACGTATATATATCGCACTAATATTAGTACGAGCAGATAATAGGTTATCCACCAAATCAGGAATACCTTCTTGATCTAATTGAGCTAGTGTTTCTAAAATATTTAAACTAGATGTTTCCCAAAAGTTATTAACTTTCGTTGGCTTACCATGCTTTATCGTTAACCAACCATCTCTGGCTAAACGCTGAAGAACTTCTCTAAGTGTTGTTCTTGTTACACCAATAAGCTCAGATAATTCACGCTCGGCAGGTAAAATTGACCCCGGAGGGAATCCCCCGTTCCAAATAGATTCAACAATATATTGCTCAGCGAATCCCGCAGGGCTTTTAGCTTTTATAACCATCTTGGTTCAACTACCTATATACAAAAACAATACA
>Ga0209292_1000643_pt1 | contig 44909 bp, 35 predicted proteins | sample GOMGulsemesocosm_2_FD_184634 | JGI IMG/M metagenome (GOLD analysis project Ga0209292, IMG submission 184634) | Methane-oxidizing microbial communities from mesocosms in the Gulf of Mexico - GOM9C Gulf of Mexico (SPAdes) (version 2) | ecosystem: Environmental > Aquatic > Marine > Cold seeps...
TATAAAACTCCTCTATTCACTTTTAAAGCAGGTTGCTTCCAGACCGCTTTACGTAAAGCCAATTCTTCCTCAGGAACCTCTACATAGATGCTATTCTTTTCGGCATCTATTGTAATGATATCTCCATTTTTAACTAAAGCTATTGTTCCTCCTTCTTGTGCTTCGGGAGCTATATGACCAACAACAAAACCATGTGTACCTCCTGAAAAACGACCATCGGTAATTAATGCGACTTCTTTTCCTAATCCAGCTCCCATTATAGCTGCGGTAGGTTTTAACATTTCAGGCATTCCTGGTCCACCTTTAGGTCCTTCATAACGAATTACCACTACATCTCCTTTTTCAACTAGTCCATCTCTAATTCCATCATTGGCGGCATATTCTCCTTCAAAAACTTTTGCTTTCCCTGTAAAGGCTAGCCCTTCTTTTCCTGTTATTTTTGCTACAGCACCTTCTGTAGCCAAGTTCCCATATAACATTCTTAAGTGTCCTGTTACTTTTATCGGGTTTGATATTGGTTTAATTACATCTTGTCCTTCAGATAGACTAGGTACATTTGCTAAATTTTCTGCTAATGTTTTCCCCGTTACTGTTAAACAATCACCATGTAACATGCCTTTTGCTAATAAATATTTCAATACAGCCGGAATACCTCCAACAGCATGAACATCTTCCATTAAGTATTTACCACTTGGTTTTAAATCTGCTAAAAAAGGAGTAGTATCACTTATACGTTGAAAATCTGCCAATGTAAACTCCACATTAGCCGCTCTAGCAATGGCTAAAAAATGTAATACAGCATTGGTAGAACCTCCTAAAACAGTAACTAATCTGATAGCATTCTCTAAAGATTTTTTAGTAACAATATCAGAAGGTTTAATATCCTGTTCTAATAGATGTTTCATGGCCTTTCCTGCAGCAATTGACTCTTCTTCTTTTTGCTTACTTTTTGCAGGATTTGATGCATTATAGGGTAAGGACATTCCTAGTGCTTCAATTGCAGAAGCCATTGTGTTTGCGGTATACATTCCTCCACAAGCACCAGCTCCCGGACAGGCCTTTTTCACAATACTTTTGAATTCAGATTCTTCCATTGTTCCAGCAACTTTACTACCCCAGGCTTCAAAAGCAGAAACGATATCTAGCTTTTTTCCTTCATGACAACCAGAATCGATCGTTCCACCATAAATTAAAATAGAAGGCCTGTTAACACGTAGCATTGCCATCAAAGCCCCCGGCATATTTTTATCGCAGCCAACTACGGTGACCAATCCATCATAGCTCATTCCTTGAACAACTGTTTCCATAGAATCTGCTATAATATCTCTAGATGGCAATGAATAACGCATTCCTGGTGTTCCCATAGAAATTCCATCGCTTACTCCAATTGTATTGAATATCAATCCAATTACATCCGTTTCAGCAGTTCCTTGTTTAGCTAATTTTGCTAAATCATTTAAATGCATGTTACACGGATTTCCTTCGTAACCTGTACTTGCAATACCAACCAAGGGTTTTTGGAAATCTTCTTCCGTTAAACCAATTGCATGCAACATTGCTTGTGCAGCTGGTTGTGTATCGTCTTGTGTAACTTGTTTACTATACTTATTCAATTCCATATTAAACTAATTCAAAGTTTTTGTATTCTCGTTGTGTTACTTTACATTGATATGCTCTTGCCAAGTCATAACCCAATGAATCTTCCCATTTTAATCCAAACTCATGACCATCTAAAGACGTTATTCCCGAAACTTCTGCTGCTGTTCCAGTAAAAAATGCTGCGTCAGCGTCATAAACATCTTTGGGAGTAAAGAATTTTTCTACTACTTCTATTCCCAATTCTTTTGCTAATTCAAAAATAGTTTGTCTAGTAATTCCTGATAATATATTGCCTAGAGGGCAAGTGTATAGTACTTCATCTTTTTCATAAAAGAAATTAGCCCCTGGTCCTTCGGCAACCTTACCATTCATATCTAATAATAAAGCTTCATCAAAACCATTTCGTTTGGCTTCTGTTGTTGCTAAAATAGAATTGGTATAATGCCCTACAACTTTAGCCTGAATATGAGTAGATTTAGGGTTTGGACGTTGATAACTAGATGTCATCAGATTTAAAGGTTTATCGCCTAAAAACTTTCCCCATTCCCATGCACAAAGCATTACATGTACTTTATCCGTTGGCTGTAAACTCATGTTAGCACCTAAATAAATTAATGGACGGATGTATGCATTTTCTAAATTATTTTTTTCTAATAATTCATAGCTTAAAGCTGTTAATTCCTCAGGTGTATAGTCTAAATTAATATGCATGACCTCTGCAGAATACTTTAAACGTTCATAATGTTCTTTTGCTTTAAAGATATGTGTGCCATCTTCAGTTTCGTAGGACCTAATACCTTCAAAAACACCATTGCCATAGTGCAGCGTTTGGGTGTACAAATCTGTGGTGGCTTCTGAAGCTTTTAACCACTTTCCATCTAAAAAAATCTTAGTGTCTTTGTTGTAATACATTTCAATTCAATTTTCGTTGTAAAATTATTTATCTCTTGTTTAAAATATTCAATATGTTTTTTTTGATACACTGTTCAAATTATTAGTTTTTCATGTGACTTCTAATGTTTTCAGTGACTCGATGTGATTTTGTTTACACTTTCTAAGGCATAAAAAAAGCCTGCATCTAAGAAGATACAGGCTCATGTGTTCACATCATAGCTTTCTGTATCAACTCGGTGGTGAGCTAATAATGACAATGACGATAATGATGACTATGTTTATGGTATTCTTCATTTTTATTTATTAAAAGACTTTGGTACTTATGAGAGTCTCCAAATTTGTTGTTATTAATTTAAGTTTAATGCAAAAAAAAACCTTCCGTTTCGGGAAGGTTTTTTTAAATATGTTTTAAATATTTTACAATACCATTCCCTGTTGTAGTGAAATAATCACGACAATAATGACAGAGATGATATTTAAATTTTGTGTATTCATTTTGTTCCTGCAAAGTTATGTGATAATATTTTTAATATGCAAGGAAAACTTCATGTTTTGTTGTAAAACGCTATTTTATAGTATTTTGTATGTTTGATGTGAAATAAAAAAATGAGGGAGGTGAGTCTTTTTACTTAATAAAAATTATATCCCTACTAATTTTATAGGTTTTGATTTAAGCTATAGTTTAATTATTGAAACGCATACCTCATAAAATACTCATAAACCGAGTTAATTCAGGTTCGAGTAAAATCTTTAGTTAATTGAGGTTTACTTCTTAGTTGTTATTTTAATATCTTTGCGTGCTTAACAGCAACAACACAACACACTATGGAACAAACTCAAAAAACCTACGTTTTTGATTTTGACAGTACATTGACTAGAGTAGAAGCTTTAGACGTATTAGCTGAAATTACCTTGGCTAATAATCCACAAAAAGACAAAATTATTGAAGAAATCATTGACATCACCAACAAAGGGATTGATGGAGATATTTCATTTACGGAATCTTTAGAGCGACGTATTAAATTATTGAACGCATCTAAGTCTGATTTGATAGTTTTAACGGAACGATTAAAGGATAAAGTTTCTAAGTCGATTATTGAAAACAAAGAATTCTTTGAAAATTATGCAAATGACATTTATGTTATTTCTTGTGGTTTTAAAGAATTTATCGACCCAATTGTAGCGGCATATAACATCCCTGCAGAACGCGTATACGCGAATACTTTTGTTTTTAGTGATGAAGATAAAATTATTGGTTTTGATGCCGGTAATTCTTTAGCAAAACACAATGGTAAAATTGAATGTTTAAAGAATTTAGATTTACCGGGAGAAGTACAAGTAATAGGAGATGGGTACAGTGATTATGTAATGCGTGAAGCTGGTATAGCAGACAAGTTTTTTGCCTATACTGAAAATGTTTCTCGTGATAAAGCAACTACTAATGCTGACCATGTTACTCCTAATTTAGATGAATTTTTATACCTTAATAAATTGCCAAGAAATATATCCTTTCCGAAACACCGTATTAAAATTTTATTATTAGAAAATGTTCATCCTGATGCATTCGAACGTTTATCAAGTGATGGATTTACGGTAGAAACAGTATCTCATAGTTTGAGTGAGGCTGATTTAATTGAAAAAATTAAAGATGTACATGTTTTAGGAATTCGTTCTAAAACACAGGTAACAGAAAAAGTGATAGCCGCTGCTGAAAAATTAATGGTGGTTGGGGCATTTTGTATTGGTACCAAACAAATCGACCTTGATGCGTGTAAAAGCAATGGTGTTGTAGTGTTTAATGCACCTTATAGTAATACTCGTTCAGTAGTAGAATTGGCAATCGGACAAATAATTATGCTGATGCGTAGTGTGTTTGCTCGTAGTACTGAGTTACACCAAGGACAGTGGAATAAAACAGCTAAAGGATCTAAAGAAGTTCGTGGTAAAAAATTGGGTATTGTTGGTTATGGAAACATAGGAAAACAATTATCAATACTTGCGGAAGCTTTAGGAATGCAAGTGTATTACTATGACATTGAAGATCGATTAGCTCTAGGAAATACTAAAAAATGCAATAGTTTAAAAGAATTGTTGAGTACTGTTGATGTTGTTTCATTACATATTGATGATAATTCAAATAACAAAAACTTTATAGCTGCAGAAGAAATTAGCTGGATGAAAGATGGAGCTGTATTGGTTAATCTTTCTAGAGGGTTTGTAGTTGATATTCAGGCTTTAAAAGAAGCACTAAACTCAGGGAAATTATCAGGAGCAGCAGTAGATGTTTTTCCAGTAGAACCTAGAGCTAATGGTGCTTTTGAAACAGAATTGAAAGGAATACCAAATGTTATTTTAACTCCACATGTTGGAGGAAGCACTGAGGAAGCACAGCGTGATATAGCTGATTTTGTGCCAAGTAAAATTATGGGCTATATGAATTCAGGAAATACGGTAGATTCTGTAAATTTCCCAAACATTCGTTTACCACGTCAGGAGAATAGTCATCGTTTTTTACATATTCACAAAAATGTACCGGGGATTATGGCTGCTATAAATAAAGTGTTGGCTAAATATCACATGAACTTAACAGGACAATATTTGGCTACCGATGCAAGTGTAGGATACGTAATTGTTGAGGTTGATAAAGAATATAATAATGAAGTGTTAACAGCTTTAAAAAATATAGAACATACTATTAAATTTAGAGTTCTTTATTAGGTCTATAAATTCAAATATAAATAAAAAAGCCAAGGTGAACATCTTGGCTTTTTTATTTATATTCTATTCGTCTTTATCATCTGTATAACAAAGAGTTATTTAGCTTTTAACAATCGTTTCTTGTATGTTTGTAGAAATTATAAACTAAATCAATTTTTATGAAAAAAATACTACTTGCTTGCTCAATTTTCTTTTTAGGAAATCAATTTGTTAATGCTCAATTAGTAGCTGGGGATATTGCCTTTATTGGTTTTCACCAAGATGATCAAGATGGCTTTACGTTTATTACACTTACTGATATAAGTGCAGGTGAGGTTATTTATTTTACAGACCACAGTTGGTCAAGTACTGATAATGATTGGCATGCCAATACAGGTGACGCACATTATTCTTGGACTGTTCCTGCAGGGGGTACACCAATTGGAACTATAGTAAATGTTGTAGAGACAGCTGTAGCAGACGCACTTACAGTCAGTTCAGGAGTCATAGCTAAAGAAGGAGGAGGTTCCTTCTCAATAATTCAAAGTGGTGATGTTCTTATTGCTTATCAAAGTGCTACTGGAGCTCAGCCAGCCATAGCTAATGCTACTTTTTTAGCTGCAATTTATACGGATGATAATTTTGCACACAATACGGGATGTGATGGTCTTCAAGGTTGGTTTAATTCTACAGGAAGCTGTGCTTCGAGTCCTTCATATCCAGCAAATGGGTCAAATGCATCTGGAATACCTAATGGACTTACTGATGGTGTAAATGCAATGCATTTATATCCTAGCCCGATTTTAGAGTCAGGGTCTGAAAACGATAACGGAAGATACTTTGGTACTTTAGATGGTGACTCGGCAACAATTTTAGCATTAATAAATGACCGTACAAACTGGGAAATGTTTGACGCTGCAGGATTGGATATAACAGCTACATATTACAATTCAAATACTACAGTAAATGTTACTTTAGGGATAGAAGAAAATATACTTGATAAAGAAACAAGTATATATCCAAACCCTAATAAGGGTAACTTTACGTTTAACTACTCAGGTAAAAAGCAGTTAAAAGAATTGCAAGTGGTTGATGTGTTAGGAAAAAGATTACAAACCATTTCTTTAGAGAATTTTGATAACAGTCAAGAAATCAGTTTAAAATCATTAGCTAAAGGAATGTATTTTATTACGATACAATCGGAATCTGCTACAGTGACTAAGCGAATGATTATTGAATAATTAAATAATAGTTCATAAACTAAAAATGCCACGATGTACATCGTGGCATTTTTTTATTGTAAGGTTAGGTGGATTACATCTCTTCAGGAGCAAGCGTAACTTCTAAACCTTCTAATTCAGGAGTAATATGTAATTGACATCCTAATCGAGAATTGTCTTCTACATTAAAAGCTTCAGCAAGCATTGCTTCTTCGTCATATTCCATTTCTGGTAACTCATGAGTTGAAGTTACATAACATTGACAAGAAGCGCACATTGCCATTCCACCACAGGTACCTATAGTTCCTTCTGGTACTAATTCAAATCCTTTGATGACTTCCATCAAATTCATAGCCATATCCGTAGGAGCTTCTACTTCATGTAACTTTCCTTCTCTATCGGTTATTTTTAGTGTTACGTCTGACATTTGTTATAAATCCTTAATATTTAATACTTGTTCTTTTTTAGCAATTTTCTTTGAACCATCAAATCCAGTTACACCACCAACAGTTGTATATTTCATTATGTACTTTTTGTCTGGATTAATACGTTTAAAAGCGCTTTGACACATTAGTGTAGCTTCGTGAAAACCACATAAAATCAATTTTAATTTCCCAGGATAGGTGTTTACATCTCCAATGGCGTATATACCTTCGATATTAGTTTGATAATCTAAAGCGTTATTTACTTTAATTGCATTTTTTTCTATTTCTAATCCCCAATCTGCTATTGGTCCTAATTTAGGTAATAATCCAAATAGTGGAATAAAGTTATCAGTTTCAAGTGTATATTCACCTTCAGTTTTGTGTTTTATAGTAACACTTTCAACAGTATTGGAACCTTGAATACCGGTAACTTCTGCTTCGGTAATCAAGTTTATTTTTCCGATTTTTGCTAATTCAGCTACTTTTTCAACAGAATCTAATGCTCCTCTAAAGTCATTTCTTCTATGTACTAAAGTTACTTCTGAAGCGACATCGGATAAAAATATTGACCAATCCAGAGCAGAATCTCCTCCTCCAGCTAGTACAACTTTTTTATTTCTATATACTTCAGGGTCTCTAATAATATAAGCAACACCTTTATCTTCGAAATTTGCAATATTAGGGATAGGAGGTTTTCTAGGTTCAAAAGAGCCCAATCCACCAGCAATAGCCACTACAGGAGCTTTGTGTTTAGTTCCCTTGTTTGTGGTAACAATAAAGGTTCCGTCATCTAACTTGTCAATGGTGTCAGCTCGCTCACCTAGGGTGAAACCAGGTTCAAAAGCCTTTATTTGCTCCATTAAGTTATCTACTAAATCACCTGCTAACACTTCTGGAAATGCAGGAATGTCATAAATAGGTTTTTTAGGATATATCTCAGAACACTGTCCACCAGCTTGTGGTAACGCGTCAATTAAATGGCATTTTAATTTTAATAAACCAGCTTCAAATACTGTGAATAATCCAGTAGGTCCAGCTCCGATAATGATAATATCCGTAGTAATCATTTTGTGTTCTTTTTATTTAACTACTGCAAAAATCTTAAATTTTATGATACTATTAGTTGATTTTTATCATAAATGTATATATAGTACTCAAATTTTTATAAAAAGGTGTTGATTCTAAAAGTGAATTATGTAGTTTTGCAGTCGATATTGTTACAGAGGAAAGATTTGACTGATTGCTACCTCATTAAAAAAATGCTAAAGCAGTGTAAACTTCTTTAGGCTTTTCCGTCAAATTTTCTGAAAATTAATAGTAACGTAATCGGTTTTACGAAAAACGAATTAATACGAATCCCTCAATTTTATTATTGAGGATATCAGAAAAATAACATATAATATGGCATATTTATTTACATCTGAATCAGTTTCAGAAGGACATCCAGACAAAGTAGCAGATCAAATTAGTGATGCATTAATTGACAATTTTTTAGCATTTGATAAAGATTCTAAAGTTGCTTGTGAAACATTAGTAACTACAGGACAAGTAGTATTGGCTGGTGAAGTGAAGTCTACAACTTATTTAGATGTTCAGAAAATTGCTAGAGAAACGATTAATAAAATTGGGTATACCAAAAGTGAGTATATGTTTGATGGGAATTCTTGTGGAGTGTTTTCTGCAATTCATGAACAGTCAGACGATATTAATAGAGGTGTAGATAGAGCTACTAAGGAAGAACAAGGAGCAGGAGATCAAGGAATGATGTTTGGTTATGCTACACGTGAAACTGAAAACTTTATGCCTTTAGCGTTAGATTTATCGCATAGAATTTTAAAAGAATTGGCTGCATTGCGTAGAGAAAATTCTGATATTACATATTTACGTCCAGATGCTAAAAGTCAGGTAACCATTGAATATTCTGACGATAATACACCACAACGTATTGATGCAATTGTAGTTTCTACTCAGCATGATGATTTTGGAGCAGATGATGAAATGTTAGCTAAAATTAGAAAAGATATTGTTGAAATATTAATTCCAAGAGTAGTTGCTCAATTACCAGCAGAATTACAAGAGTTATTTAATAGTGATATAAAATATCATATTAATCCAACAGGGAAGTTTGTTATTGGAGGACCTCATGGAGATACTGGATTAACTGGTCGTAAGATTATTGTTGATACCTACGGAGGAAAAGGAGCTCACGGAGGTGGTGCTTTTTCAGGAAAGGATCCTAGCAAGGTAGACAGAAGTGCTGCTTATGCAACACGTCATATTGCTAAAAATTTAGTTGCAGCAGGAGTTTGTAGTGAAATTTTAGTGCAAGTTTCTTATGCAATTGGAGTTGTTGAGCCAATGGGCATATTTGTAGATACTTATGGTACTTGTCCTTTTAATATGACTGATGGTGAAATTTCTGAAAAAATAGCAAGTATTTTTGATATGCGCCCAGCAGCAATTGAGGAGCGTTTAAAATTACGTAATCCTATGTATTTAGAAACTGCGGCTTACGGACATATGGGAAGAGTAAATGAAACTGTAACAAAAACATTTAGTCAGCCAAACGGTATAACTAAGGAAGTAGAAGTGGAACTGTTTACTTGGGAGAAATTAGATTACGTAGAGAAAGTAAAAACAGCTTTCGGATTGTAGGAACATGTTTTTGAACAATATAAAACCTCATAACTTTTTAAGTTATGAGGTTTTTTTTATTTAGATTTGTTTACAACTAAAACACTATTAATTAACTTGAAAATTGTTGAACAAATAAAGGAACCTATCCATGATGAAATGGAATTTTTTGAACAAAAGTTCTCTCAGTCAATGATTTCAAGAGTTGCCTTGTTGAATAAAATCACCCATTATATCGTTAATCGAAAAGGAAAGCAAATGCGCCCAATGTTTGTTTTTTTGGTTGCAAAAATGGTTTCTGAAGGAACGGTAAATGAACGCACTTATCGCGGAGCTTCTGTGATAGAACTAATTCATACTGCGACTTTAGTTCATGATGATGTGGTAGATGATTCTGATAGAAGACGTGGTTTTTTCTCTGTAAATGCATTGTGGAAAAATAAAATAGCTGTTTTAGTAGGTGATTATTTATTGTCCAAAGGATTATTACTTTCCATAGATAATGGTGATTTTGATTTATTAAAAATCATTTCTGTGGCAGTAAGAGAAATGAGTGAAGGAGAATTACTTCAAATTGAAAAAGCTAGAAAGCTTGATATTACGGAAGAGGTATACTATGAAATCATCCGTCAAAAAACAGCTACATTAATAGCTGCATGCTGTAGTTTAGGCGCTTGTGCAGTTAACGGAACGGAAGTTGAAGTTGAAAAAATGCGTAAGTTCGGAGAACTAATTGGTATGGCATTTCAAATTAAAGATGATTTGTTTGATTATGGTTCTGCTAAAATAGGGAAGCCAACAGGAATAGATATTAAAGAACAAAAAATGACACTTCCTTTAATCTATGCGCTGAATAATTCTACTTCAAAAGAAAAAGCATGGATAATTAACTCTATTAAAAAACACAATAAAAACTCAAAGCGAGTAAAAGAAGTTATTGCTTTTGTAAAAGATAAAGAAGGGCTTGAATATGCAGTAAACAAGATGATTGCATATCAAAAAGAAGCTTTAGAATTGTTAAATGAATATCCTGAATCACCATATAAAACTTCACTTACGGCAATGGTAAATTACGTTATTGAGCGTAAAAAATAATTTTTTCACACCTTCAGGCAACCATTTGCATCATTATTGCGTCTATATAAATAGAAAGACAAAATGAAATTGTTGAAAGTAATCACACTACATAAATCGGAAAAGAAACTTATAGAAAATGCTATGGCAAATTCTAGAAAGGCTCAAAAAGAATTGTATGAGTTGCACGCACCAAAAATGTTGAGTGTTTGCAGGTATTATATAAATGATTTACAAGAGGCTGAGAGTATTATGTTAAGTGCTTTTTTTAAAGCTTTTCAAAAATTGAAATCATTTAATAATGAAGGGAATTTTGAAGGGTGGTTGCGTAGAATTATGGTTAACGATTGCATGTCCTTTCATAGAAAACAAAAATTCCATATTGTAACGGATGAAATTGAAATTCTTTCACAGAGTTCAGAAAATAGTATTGTTGAAACGTATGACGTTGCAGAAATACAAGTGCTAATAGATGAGTTACCAAAGGGATATAAAATGGTATTTGTGCTGTATGCAATAGAAGGATATAAGCATAAAGAAATTGCAGAGATGCTCCAGATTTCTGAAAATACATCTAAATCGCAATTGTTTAAAGCTAGAAAGGAGCTACAGCGTAAATTAGAATATAATAAAGAGAGGGAAAATGGGACACGATAATATAGATAAGCATATTAAGCAAAAGTTAGAACAGCGTACCATACAGCCAAGTTCAGAAGCTTGGGGTAGGTTGTCTAACATGCTGGATGAAGAAAATGAACACTCTAGTAAAAAAGGATATTATAAATATGCAGTTGCAGCTTCAGTGATATTTTTATTAGGATTCTTTTTTTCTTCACAATTTAAAGGAAATAATAGTATAATCATTAAAGATGCAATTGTAGAGGTTGAAAACAAGGACGTTAAGATAACTGTAAAAGAAGATGTAGAAGAACCTATTATTGGTTCCTATGAAAAGGAAGAGGTTGCTGTAGTTAATCTAAAAGAAAAAGTAGAAGTTATAGCGAAAAATGAAACTACTCATGCCTACGCAGAATCATTTGATAAGAATAAAACAGATAGAGAGGAAAAGGAAATTAATGCTATAAAAGAAAAGGTAAATCAGTATTTGGTGCAACTGCAAAAAAGTAAGCAAGAGAAGTCAAATCGTGAAAAATCGGAATACGACATAGATGCAGAAATTAATGCACTATTAGCAGAAGCATCTAGTAATTTACCAGATAAAAAAGTGAAAAGTGATGTGCCAGTTTTTCAATTAGACAAGGAAACTGACATGTTGTTGGCTGATGCTTTTCAGGAACTAAATTTCAATCCGGAAGAGGATACTGTAAATGAAACTTTAAAGAATAAATTATTCAAGCAATTAGAAAAGGGATATTCTAAATCAAGAATGCTGCTAGCTGAAAGAAGTGAGCTTGTACGTCCGAAAGAATATACATCAAGGTATTAATCAAAAAACGAACAATTATGTTATTAATTACACGAAAAGTCATCGTAATGATGTCATTATTTCTTGTGGCAACAATTCATGCGCAAGAGAAACCTGCAAAAGATTCAATTAGTCCAGTACTGCAACAAAAAATTGAGCTTGCGGTTAAGGCTGAAAAAGAGTTAATGAAGGAGGAAATTATAAAAGTTAATATGCGAGTTAAAAACAATAAAATTACTGTAGAAGAGGCTAGACTAGCAAAGAAAGAAATTGCCAATAAGTATGCAGTAAGAATTAAAGAAAAAACTAGAGATATAACGAAAGATGATATTTCTCAAGAAAATACAGTAGAATTTAATTTGTTTGGAGGTAAATTATTTAAAATAACAAATAGAGGTGATTCAATAAATAAGAAACCTCGTAAAAAAGATTTTAGAACTTATTCTGGAATTGTAGTCGCTGCGGGTTTTAATAATACAATTCAAAGTGGGAAATCATTAGAGGATTCTGATTATAAAGTCGCAGGTTCTCGTTTTTTTGAATTAGGGTTTGCGTGGAAAACAAGAGTTTTTAAGGAGTCAAACTGGTTGCGCGTTGGATATGGGGTGTCATTGCAATACAATAGTTTAAAGCCAAAAGACAATCAATACTTTGTAAGGGATAATAATATTACTTCATTGCAAGTACATCCTTATAATTTAAAAAAATCTAAAATTAGAACAACGAATCTAGTAGTGCCTTTAAGTTTAGAGTTCGGTTCCTCCGAGAAAATTGATAAAGGAGATTATTCTATTTTTTCCCCCTTTCAAAAAGTGAAGTTTACAATTGGTGGGTATGCTGGAATTAGGATAGGAACTATGCAAAAGTTAAAGTACAAAGCCAATGGCGAAAGAGAAAAAGATAAAATGAGGAATCATTATAATATGAACGATTTTGTGTACGGAGTAACTGCTGGAATTGCTCGTAACGGTGTTGGATTGTATATGAAATATGATTTAAATCCATTATTTTCTTCGCCGAATCCCGAACAAAACAATATTTCTTTAGGATTGAAGTATGAGCTGTTTTAACTCCTTTGTAAAATAAAGAATTTGTGTTAGTCACAGAAGCTATGCTTAATTATTTTAAGCGTAGTTTTTGTTTTATATTTGCCTCCAATGATCTCACAAACTACCATAAATAATGTATTTGAAACCGCTCGACTAGAGGAGGTAATTGGCGATTTTGTTCAACTCAAAAAAGCTGGTAGTAATTTCAAAGGCTTAAGTCCGTTTACGGATGAACGTTCACCAAGTTTTATGGTGTCTCCAGTAAAACAAATTTGGAAAGATTTTTCGTCAGGAAAAGGAGGGAATGTAGTAGCTTTTGTAATGGAGCATGAACATTTTACCTATCCTGAAGCAATCAAGTATCTTGCTAAAAGATACAATATCGAAATAGAAGAAACCGAGCAAACTAGCGAGCAGAAAGAAGTTGCTAGTGAGCGTGAGAGTATGTATTTGGTTTCGGAATATGCCCAAAAATATTTCGCAGAAATATTACATAATGATGAACTAGGTAAAGCTATAGGACTAAGTTATTTTAAGGAACGAGGTTTTACTAATGAAACCATTGAAAAGTTTAAACTTGGATATTCATTAGATCAGTGGGAGGCTTTTACTAAAGCTGCATTAAAAAGCGGATATAAATTAGAGTTCTTAGAAAAAACCGGACTGACAATTGTTAAAGAAAACAAACAGTTCGATAGATTCAAAGGAAGAGTATTGTTCCCTATTCATTCCATGAGTGGAAGAGTACTTGGATTTGGAGGTAGAATTTTAACAAGCAATAAAAAAGCAGCAAAATACTTAAACTCCCCAGAAAGTGAAATTTACTATAAAAGTAAAGTGCTGTATGGTATTTATCAAGCAAAACAAGCTATAGCAAAAGAAGATAATTGCTTTTTGGTTGAGGGGTATACGGATGTAATACAGTTGCATCAAACAGGAATTCATAACGTTGTAGCCTCTTCAGGAACCGCGTTAACAAGCGATCAGATTAGGCTAGTAAACAGGCTAACAAAAAATATTACCATTTTGTTTGATGGTGATGCTGCTGGTATGCGTGCTTCATTGCGTGGGGTGGATTTAATTTTAGAACAAGGAATGAATGTTCGTATTTGTACATTCCCTGAAGGAGAAGATCCTGATTCCTTTGCTAAGAAAACGCCCTATGAAGAGTTGGTGTTGTATTTAGAAGAGAATTCAAAAGATTTTATAGCCTTTAAAGCAGGAGTGTTAAGTGAAGAAGCACAGAATGACCCTGTAAAAAAAGCAGACACGATACGTGATATTATTACCAGTATTTCAAAAATACCTGATACTATAAAACGGGAGCTGTACATTAAAGAATGTGCACGCATCATGGATATTTCTGAGCAAGTTCTGTTTTCCACGTTAGCACAACTTACAAATACAGCAACAAAGGATTCGAAAAAGAGTACGAAGCAAGATGGTAAGCAATTTAATGTTGTTCATAAAGTTGCAGAGCCAGTAAAAAAGGTTGACGAGCAATATTTGTTAGAGCGAAAGGTAATAGAAATGTTACTGTTATATGCAACAGTAGAGGCAGATTTTGAAGAGTACTATTTAAAGGAAAATGATGCAGGTGATTTAGAGCTTGATATGGAAGTTGAAAGCAATACCGTGTATCAAAAGATATTCTTGAGTTTGCAGGAAGATGAGGTAGAGTTTGCAAATGAGTTATTTCAAGTATTGTATTATAAGATAATAGAAAAACTTCAAAGTGATAATTTACTCCAAATAGATACATTTATTAATTTACTAGATCCAGTTTTAGCTACTGAAATAACTTCTATTTTAATGAATGAAGAGCGATATTCATTGGATGATTGGGAACGTCAAAATATATTTCCAGCTAAAAAACTCGATTTAATTGGTCGATTTGTAAATGAAAACATACTATCCTTAAGGCGTTTTCTAGTAACAAAAAAAATAGACGAATTAAAAAGTACTGTTTCTATTGATGTAACTAACTCGGATGTTATTCAAGAAGTAATGGATTATATGGTGCTCAAAAAAGTGCTTTCAGAGAAACTGAATAGGGTGTTGTAGTTTTAATAATCAAAAATAGTAACACTCATGCCAACTGTGGCTATTCACTGATACTTCACCTTACATCAACTCCGTAGGAATCAAGCACACAGGAATCGGATCCATTTTATGTTTATTTCTTCTGTTGTAGCTAGAATAAATTTTAAATACTTCTAATTCTCTTCCTGAAAAATAAGTGTCCACTTTACCAGCGTCTTGCATTTTCATCGCCCATTCTAGTTCATCATAATTTGCGCCAATTTGATCTTCGTCACTTCTGTCGTCTCCAAATAAACCGTCAGAAGGTTTAGCTACCATAATACTTTCTGAAATGTTTAAAGCAGCTGCAATTTGGTACACTTCGGATTTCATTAAATCAGCTATCGGACTTAAGTCTACTCCACCATCACCGTGTTTGGTATAGAAACCCACACCAAAATCTTCTACTTTATTTCCTGTGCCAGCAACCAACCTTCCTAATAAACCAGCATAGTGATATAGCGTGGTCATTCGCAAACGAGCTCTGGTATTCGCAAGTGCCATATCAACAATTTCTTGTTTTCCTTCTAAAGAAACTTCAGTTTTAAACTCTTCAAAAACGGGAGTTAAATCAGCTCTTGTATCTGTTACATTGTCAAATCTGTTTTTTAAATCCGAAATATGTTCCTGTGCTCTGGTAACATGACTTTTTGCTTGGTGAATAGGCATTTCAATACATAAAACCGGAAAACCTGTTTTAGCACACAACGTTGAGGTTACAGCAGAGTCAATACCTCCAGAAACACCAATAACAAACCCGTTTACACCCGATTTAGTTGCGTAATCTTTTAACCAGTTTACAATATGATCAATAACTTTTTCTGTCTGCATTGGGAATATTTTTAGGATTGCTATATATGATGCAATCTATTGTTTAAATTTGCTTCTACTATTTGTTATTAAGTTCTCGTGTTTAGAAAAAAGAATATTTTACACTCGAAAAATTTGATTATAAATAGTATTACTCGAAAATAATTTTATTTCTTAAGAGATTAAAACTTTTTTGATAGTTTTTTCGTTATTATATAAAATCACTAATAAATATGAATTACAAAATAGTACTTGCAGTTTTTTTATTACTATTAATTTCTTGTAGTGAGGAATATAAAACACCCGATGAAATTGCTGAAATTGACATGGAGGTTGATGTAAGGAGATTTGATCAAGATTTTTATAATGCTGATGTTTCTTCGTTTGAAAACTTAAAAAAGAAGTACCCATATTTTGCGCCTCGTAGTTTTATGAATATTGATAGTTTATGGGCAGCTAAAAAACAAGATACCTTAGAAGTAGAATTATTAGAAGAATCTTCTAAAGTATTCCCTAATCTGGATGATGAAGAGGCTGATTTAGAATTACTATTTAAGCATATTAAACATTACTATCCAGAATTTGAAAATCCTGAAGTAGTAGCGTTAACAACAAGGGTGGATTACAGAAGTAAAGTTTTATTGCAAAATAATATTTTATTAATTGCTATTGATACCTATTTAGGATCGGATCATAAATTTTATCAAGGTATCCCAACATTTATCAGTGCTAATTTAAAAAAGGAGCAAATTATTTCTGATGTAGCGGAAGTTTATGCTAGGAAATATATTGCCAAAGGAAAGCAGCGAAGATTTATAGATCAAATGATTTCTTTTGGAAAAATATTATATTTAAAAGATTTGTTTATGCCGTTTAAAACGGAAGCCTCAAGAATAGGGTATTCAGAAGAAGAGTTTGTATGGGCGCAATTGAATGAGTCGGAAATATGGAGTTATTTTGTTGAAAGGGATTTGTTGTTTAGTACCGATACCTCTTTGTCAAACAGGTTTATGGCTCAAGCACCTTTTTCTAAGTTTTACTTAGAGTTGGATAATGAATCACCAGGAATGGTAGGGCGCTATTTAGGGTGGAAAATTGTAAAGCAATTTATGGAAAAGAATGATGTATCTTTGCACGAGCTTTCCACAATAAGTGGTGAAGAATTGTATAAAAAATCAAAATATAAACCTGCAAAGTAATGGCAAAGTTAACTTCTGAAATAAAATTATCTATAGAACTTGATGAAAATAGAGTTCCCGAAAAACTAAGCTTTACTGCTCAGGATGGTGGGGTAGAAAATCAAGATTCCAAAGCAATGATGTTATCTGTGTGGGATGCGGATAAGCAAGAGTCGCTACGTATTGATTTATGGACCAAAGACATGCCGGTAGATCAAATGAAAATTTTCTTTCATCAAACTCTAGTAAGTATGTCAGAAAGCTATCAACGCGCTACTCAGGATGAAAAAATGGCATTAACAATGAAAGATTTTTGTGATTATTTCGCTGAAAAGTTAGAGCTAAAAAAATAGCCTTTCCCTAGTTTAAATTTAGAATAAAAAATATTGAACGAGCCGAGTACAAAATGTATTCGGCTTGTTTTGTGCTGGGTGTTTGTTAACGCGCAAAAAATGTTTTAGGTCTTAATTATTTTTTGTAAATTTATAATACCCATTTACTACTGCTAGCTTAATTTGTTATAGGTGCTTACCTATCAGTTTAAAATGAGTAATGTTAGCAATATATATCGAAATTTCATATGCAACATCCCTGTTGTGCTTTTCTTGTTGTTAGTTACTTCGGTTAAGCTTTTTTCTCAAGAAACTGATATTAAATTTACCCGTATTTCTGTAGATGATGGACTATCTCACTTAGTAACCAATTTTATTGATCAAGATGAATCAGGATTTATTTGGGTTGGTACACATGATGGATTGAATAGGTTTGACGGTTATCAATTTCAAACATATTATAAAATCCCGGATAACCCTAACAGTTTAAGTGATAATATTATAACGTGTTTTTTGCAAGAGAACAAGGAAGACGTTTGGATAGGGACTGATGACGGTATAAATAAATTTAATCCGTTAAATAATAATATAGAACGATATGTTAATATAAAAAATGATAGCACCTCATTATCTAATAACCTAATAAATAGTATAGTTAAAGATGGTCAAGGTTTTTTGTGGATAGGCACCGATGATGGTTTAAATAAGTTTAATCCGAAAACAGGAGCTTTTAAACGGTTTTATACAGATGTGTCTGGTGAGTATAGCACAGAGAAAAATAGAATTCAGAAATTATATATTGACTCTGAAAATAGTTTATGGGTTAAAACGATAGATGCTGTTTATCGAATGGATTTGACTACACAAGTTTTTCAAAAAGTAATCCAGTTACCGTTGCCTGAAAAAATAATAAGTCCACATTATAATTTTGGAATGTTCCAAATAGCTTCTGGAATGCTACTTATTGGTTCTGGTTCAGGTTTGTATGTTTATAATTATGACACTCATAAAATTAGTATTTATACGTATGATTCTAATAATTCGAAAAGTATATCTAACAATGTTATTACTTCAATATTACAAGATGACCAAGGTGTTATTTGGATAGGGACTATTGATGGTCTTAATAAGTTTGATGAAAAAACAGGTGCTTTTGAACGTTACAAGCAAAATATTACTGATCCCAAAAGTTTGTCTAATAACATGGTGACGTCAATTTTTCAGGATAAATCAGGGGCGATTTGGATAGGGACTTTTGGTTCTGGAATTAATAGGTTTAATCCATTTTCAAAAAATTTTAATTATTTTAAAACACCTGATGAGAACATTAAAAATCCAAATGATAAAAGTGTATGGGCGGTATTAGAAGATAGGAATAAAAATATATGGTGGGGAACTAATCATGGATTATATGTTGTGAACGAAAAATCAGGGAAAATTAAGTTTTATGGTGTAAACGCTATTAAAAACAAAGGAATCGTTCAAGAGTTTGTAGGTGCTTTATATGAAGATTCTTTCGGGAATTTATGGATTGGGACAGACGAGGGGATAAGCGTATTAAAAGCTCAAATGGTTGCTCAAATTTTTGATGCTAATAGTGAACAGGAGTTCATTCACATATATTCAAAAGAAAGGATACTTAGATTTCTTGAAAATACAGACTTAAATAAAATGTGGGTAGGAGTTTTTGATCAAGGATTACTTGAGTTTGATATGGAGGCAATTGTCAACCCTGAAAAAAGAATTCCAAAAAATGTACTTAAAAATATTCCAGGATTAGAAACAACTAAAATTAATATAACAGAAATCTTAAAAAAAGGCTCAGTATTGTGGCTAGGTTCCAAGCAAGGTATGTTAAGATTTGATATTTATAAAAATAAAATTAAACGCTACCAGTATAGGGAGGGGGATGAGCAATCGATATCTCATAATAAAGTATATAGTATTCAAGGCGGAAAAAGTAATATGTTATGGTTAGCTACCTATGGAGGAGGATTAAATCAATTTAATATTGATACTGAAGAGAGTAGTTATTATATTACAAAAAATGGATTGTTGAATAATGGGATTTATAACTTGTTAATTGATAATGAAAATAAAATATGGGTAAGTACAAATAATGGGTTGTCAAAATTTGATCCTACTACGGAAACATTTAAGAATTATGATGAAAATGATGGAGTTCAGGGCAATGAATTTAATCAAGGTGCTTTTTATAAAAGTAAAACGGGAAGAATGTATTTTGGGGGAAATGAAGGGTTTAATGCTTTTTATCCTGATAAAATTGATGAAAATCAAGTGCTTCCAGAGGTAGTCCTCACGGATTTTTTAATTTTTAATACTATAGTTAAACCAAAAAAAATGCTTTCTGAACTTGGTATATCTGATGATTCAAACGTTATTTTAGATAAGGACATCAATGAGACAGAAAAAATAAAGTTGTCACATACGCATAGTGTTTTTTCTATAGAGTTTGCTGCATCACATTATATAAATCCAAAAAGAAATGTTTTTGAATATAAGTTAGAAGGGTTTGACGAAAATTGGGTGTCAGTAAATTCAAGAAACCGTAAGGCTACTTATACGAATTTGGATCCAGGCAAATATGTGTTTAAAGCAAGGTCTGCAAATAATGACCAGGTATGGAATAAGATTTCTAAAGAATTAATAATTGAGATATCTCCTCCATTTTGGGGAACCAATTGGTTTTATTTTTTAAGTGTATTGGGGTTTTTGGCAATAATTTACGCAGTGCTTAGAATTCGAATAGGTCAAATTAATCTTCAACATTTTAAAAAGCAAAATGAATTAAAAACAACAATGCTTAAGGAAATTCATCATCGTGTAAAAAATAATTTGCAGATTGTAAATAGTTTATTAAGGATGCAGTCATCAACTATGGATGATGTAAAAACAGTTGAGGTTTTTAAAAAAGTACAAAGTAGAGTATTGTCAATGGCTAGTTTGCATGAGGAAATGTATAAAACAGATAGTTTAAGTAAAATTGAAACTAAAAAACATTTTGAAAAGTTAATTACTGATTTGGTGGTAGCGTATAGATTGGATAAAGATATTAGTTTGAGGTTAGATATTGATCCGTTTGAGTTTAATATGGATACCTTAATTCCGTTAGGGTTGATTATTAATGAGTTGGTGATTAATTCCCTAAAACATGCGTTTGTTGGAAGAGATAAGGGAATGATTACTGTGTTACTTAAAAAAACAAAGGCCAGAAAAGAATATAGATTACAAGTAAATGACGATGGTATTGGAATGGGGGTTACTAAAGGCCCAGAGAATATGGGTGCAAAATTGATTAAGTCTTTTGTAAGGCAACTAAAAGGAGCCGTAAAAAGATTGGATGATAATGGAACCGTTTACGAAATTAAATTTAAAGCATTATAAGTGCTTGCTATTCTTCCATAGACTGATTAATACTTTGGATATAAGCTAATAAATCTTCCTTTCCAGAGTAATTACTTGAAGAGGTAACAAAGTACTGAGGGCATTCCTCCCAAGTTTCTAATAAAATCTCTTGGTATCGTGCAATATTTCTTTTTAAGGCTTCTGGTTTTACTTTATCCGCTTTGGTGAAAACAATATTAAATGGCACTTGATTTGTTCCAAGCCATTCCATAAATTCCAAATCTACTTTTTGAGGTTCATGTCTGCAATCAACTAAAACAAAAGCACAAACCATTTGTTCACGTTTCTCAAAATAATCAGTAATGAATTTTTGAAATGTCTTTTTTGATTTCTTAGAAACACGTGCATAACCATAACCAGGTAAATCTACTAAAAACCATTCTTTGTTAATGATGAAATGGTTGATAAGCTGTGTTTTACCAGGTCTTCCAGATGTTTTTGCTAAACTTTTTTTATTGGTTATCATGTTGATTAAAGATGATTTACCAACATTAGAGCGCCCAATAAAGGCATACTCAGGTAAACGATCTTTCGGGCACTTAGTAACCAAAGAGTTACTTATTACAAATTCAGCAGATTTAATTTTCATTATCTAGATACTAATTTATCAACTAAAATAGAGTTGTTATAATTTTCTTTTTGTTAGCCACTCATCTAACAATGTATTGAACTCTTCTGGAAGTTCCATCATTGCAGCATGACCACATTTGTCTATCCAATATAAATCAGAATCAGGTAATAATTCGTGAAACTCATCTGCAACATTCGGAGGAGTAACATTGTCGTTTTTACCCCAGATTATACAAGTTGGTTGTTTCATTTTTGGCAAATCTTTTGCCATATTGTGACGGATAGCACTTTTTGCAATTGCAAGAGTACGAATTAATTTATGTCTGTTATTTACAGTGTCATAAACCTCGTCTACTATTTCTTTAGTAGCAACTTTTGGGTCGTAAAAAACATCTTCTGCTTTTTTCTTAATGAACTCATAGTCTCCTCTTTTTGGGTAACCACTTCCCATAGCACTCTCGTATAGACCAGAACTACCAGTAATTACAAGTCCTTTTACGTATTCAGGGTACATTTTTGAAAAAAGTAATGCAATATGTCCTCCTAAAGAATTACCTAATAAAATAACGTTGGTTAACCCTCTAGAATCTAAAAAATCTTTTACGTAATTCGCAAAACTTTTTACGTTAGTCTTCAGTAGTGACATAGTGTAAATAGGCAATTCAGGAATGATTATTTGGTATCCTTTTTCAGGAAAATAATCGGTAACGCCTTCAAAGTTACTTAATCCTCCCATTAGTCCGTGTAAAACGACAATAGGTGTACCTTCTCCAACTTCAATAAAATTATATTCTTTTTCTTTTTTTAGCTTGAATTTCATATTGGGTCGTTTTCTACAACGCTATAAAAATAGTTATAGATGCTGTTTTAACAATCAGCAAATTTACACTTTTTTTTTTACTTTTCACTTGCGGTTTTTTATGCAGTGAATCAAGTTTTATGCTGATGTAATAGGCTTTTTAACAATCTCATATTCCAGTGTTTACACTTGTTTTGGGGTTGAGTGGTAAAACTTATTAACAAAGTGGTGGTATGTGGTAAAATGTGGGGAATTTCTTCATATCTTTGAAAAGTAATAGAACCAAACAATTCCGTGATTAATATAATAGGGACATACGAGTGTAAAATTGATGCTAAGGGTAGAGTAATGCTACCAAGTGCATTGAAAAAGCAGTTGTCTTCTATTTTAGAAAATGGTTTTGTTTTAAAAAGATCTGTATTTCAGCCATGTTTGGAATTGTATCCAATGGAAGAGTGGAATGTGTTAATGCAGAAAGTAAACAAGCTAAATAGGTTTGATAGAAAAAATAATGATTTTGTAAGAAGATTAACTGCTGGAGTGAAGATGATTGAGTTGGATAGTTCTGGGAGGTTATTGGTTGCAAAAGATTTAATTGGATATTCAGGATTGGAGAAAGAAATTGTAATTTCTTCTGCAGTGAATATTTTAGAAATTTGGGATAAAGATAAATATGAATCAGCTATAAACGATGCTGCTGTAGATTTTGCAGATTTAGCAGAAGAGGTTATGGGAGATAAAAATGACGATTTCAATGGAGTATCATAGTCCGGTATTGTTAAAAGAGAGTGTTGATGGGTTGAATATTAATCCTGACGGAGTGTATGTAGATGTGACTTTTGGTGGAGGAGGCCATTCAAGAGAGATTTTATCTCGATTAAGTGATAAAGGAAGGTTGTTTGCTTTTGATCAGGATGAAGATGCAATTAAAAACACAATCGATGATGATCGATTTACTTTGATTCATGAAAATTTTAGATATATAAAAAGGTTTCTTCGTTTTCACGGTGTAAGAAAAGTAGATGGGATTTTAGGAGATTTTGGAGTTTCTTCGCATCAGTTTGATGAGGCAGGAAGAGGTTTTTCAATTCGTTTTGATGCTGATTTGGATATGCGAATGAGTAAGAAAATGAAAACTTCTGCTCATGATGTTGTAAACAGCTATTCGGAAGAAGAATTAAGGAGAATGTTTTCTGTTTATGGAGAGTTGACAAATGCAAAAGCGATAGCTGCTACAATTGTAGCTTCTAGAGATGAGAAAATTGATACCATTGAAGATTTAAAAGGTATTGTTGCCAAGTTTTTGCCAAAGCATGCAGAACATAAAGTGTTGGCAAAGATATTTCAAGCAATAAGAATAGAGGTAAATGAAGAGTTGGTAGTTATAGAGGAGTTGTTAATGCAGTCGCCAGAGTTATTAGAGGAAGGTGGACGATTGAGTTTGATTTCATATCATTCTTTAGAAGATAGGTTGGTAAAGAGGTTTGTAAGAAGCGGCTTGTTTGAAGGAGAGCCTGAAAAGGATTTCTATGGAAACATCTCTGTTCCTTTTAAGAGAAAAGGAAAGATGATTATACCGTCATCAGAAGAAATAAAAATAAATAACAGAGCAAGAAGTGCTAAGCTCAGAATAGCAGAACGAATTGAAAAATAAGCTGCTAAATATATTAAAAGGGCGTTTTTTAATCGATGATGATGCTGTTAAAAACTGGAGATTTATTGGGTTTTCTGTTGTTTTATTGTTGATAATGATAGCAAGTTCTCATCACGCTGAAAAAAAAGTGTTCGCTATTGGTGATTTGGATAGTAGGGTGAAAGAACTACGTTCAGAATATGTGGATTTAAGATCTCAGTTAATGAAGTTGAAGATGGAGTCAAAAGTTGCTGAGAAGATGAAAAAAAGAGGGCTGAAGTCGTCGGAGGTTCCTCCAAAAAAAATAAAAGTTCTAACAAAATAGTTTCTAATTGTGTCAGTAGCAAGTAAAAACATATTGAATAGGTTATATATAGTGGTGATACTGTTTTTGGTGTTCGCGATGTTAATTGTGTATAAGCTAATTAGTGTGCAATATGTTCAAGGAGATAAATATAGAGCTTTAGCAGAGTCACGAACAATAAAAAGGGATATCATAAAAGCTAATCGAGGTAGTATTTACGCGGATGATGGTAGTTTGTTGGCTACATCTGTTCCTAAATATGATATTAGGTTCGATGCGGTTACTGTTTCTAAAAAGAATTTTTCTAAATCTTTAAACCCACTTTGTGATTCGCTGTCAATCATGTTGGGGGGTACTTCAGGTTATTATAAAGCTAAATTAAAAAAAGCAAGAAGAACAAAAAACAGGTATACTTTAGTTACAAGGAATTTAGGGTACTCGGATTATATTAGAATAAAGAGCTTTCCTATTTTTAATCTAGGAGCTTATAAAGGGGGTATTATAGTTGAACAACATACTGTCAGAGAACATCCGATTTCAGAAATAGCGAGAAGGACTATTGGGTGGAAAGGTTCTGGGGCAGGGATTGAAGGTGCTTTTGGCATCGATTATCTTGAAGGTATTGATGGGGAGCGTTTAAAGCAAAAAATTGCTAAAGGGCAATATAAGCCTATTAATGATGAAAATGAAAAAGAGCCTAAAAATGGTTTAGATGTAATTTCAACACTAAATGTAAATATACAAGATATTGCTCATCATGCTTTGTTAGAGCAATTAGAGAAATTCCAGGCTGAACACGGAACAGTAGTGGTAATGGAAACTAAAACTGGAGAAGTGAAGGCGATTTCAAATTTGAAAAGAAATTCCAAAGGACGTTATTCGGAGCAATTAAATCATGCCATTGGGGAGTCTCATGAACCAGGTTCTACCTTTAAGTTAATGGTTATGGTCGCTGCATTGGAGGATAAAGCAATCGATTCCAGCACTGTGGTTGATACGGAAAATGGAGTACTTACTTTTTATGGGAAACATGTTAGGGATTCTAGAAAAGGGGGGTATGGTAAAATATCTGCAGCTAGAGCATTTGAAGTTTCTTCTAATACAGGTTTTGTGAAAATAGTGCATAAAGGGTTTAAGAACGACCCTGAGCGATTTGTGAATAGGCTATACAATATGGGGCTGAATGATAAGCTCGGTTTAGATTTTAAAGGAGAAGGAAAGCCTTTTATTCCTCATCCTAATGATAAAAAAATATGGAGTGGTATTTCATTGCCTTGGATGGCTTATGGTTATGGTGTTTCATTAACGCCTTTGCAAACACTTACGTTTTATAATGCAATAGCAAACAATGGGGAAATGGTGAAGCCAAGATTTGTTAAGGAAATAAGAGATTTTAAAAGTAGCGCTCCAATAAAAGTATTTGAAAAAGAAGTGTTAAATCCGAAAATTTGTTCTGATGCTACAATAGGTATGGTGAAAGAAATGATGAAAAATGTGGTTGTTCGAGGGACGGCCAAAAACATCTATTCAAAAGATTTTTCTATGGCAGGTAAAACAGGAACCTGTACAACTAACTATGGGAATAAGAATAATCCAAAACAGTATATAGCATCATTCTCAGGGTATTTTCCAGCGGATAATCCTAAGTATTCTTGTATAGTGGTTATCCATAAGCCGAATACAGCAATAGGGTACTATGGTAATGTGGTGGCAGCTCCTGTGTTTAAGAAAATTGCTAAAAAAATATATACAGACACTCCGTTAGTTGATGAGGTGAATGTAAACATCGAAGAAAGTGAAACGCTGAATGAGCAGTATAATACGTTTTTTGAAAAAAGTAGAAAGGAATATAAAACAATCCCAAATGTAATAGGAATGAGTGGGATGGATGCGATTTCTTTTTTGGAAAATATGGGATTACATGTGCGTGTAAAAGGAAATGGGAAAGTGAAAAAGCAATCCCTTAATGTTGGAGAAAAAATAATGAATAATAAAGAAATTGTTTTAGAGCTATTATGAAAAATTTAAAGGACATATTATATAAAGTTGCTTTGGATGTGATTATTGGTAGTTCTGATGTGCTTATTTCAAAAATAGAATTCGATTCTAGGAAAGTACAGTCAAATGATTTGTTTGTAGCGCTTAGAGGAACTGTAGTAGATGGTCATGATTATATCGATAAGGCTATTAGTTTACAGGCAAAGGTGATTGTTTGTGAAAAGTTGCCTTCTGTAAAAGTTGAAGGTGTTACATATGTTCAAGTGTCAGATGCAAATACTGCATTGGCAATTATGGCTTCAAATTATTATGAAAATCCATCAACTAGGTTGCAGTTGGTAGGGGTTACAGGAACAAATGGAAAAACCACGATAGCGTCATTATTATATCAACAGTTTAAAAATGCAGGATATAAAGTTGGCTTACTATCTACGGTAAAAATAATGGTTGATACTGTTGAGTATAAAGCAACGCATACCACGCCTGATTCATTAACAATAAATCACTATTTGCAGTTGATGAATGAGAAGGGTGTTGAGTTTTGTTTTATGGAGGTGAGCTCACATGGGATTCATCAAAAGAGAACTGCAGGATTGCAGTTTAGAGGAGGGATTTTTACAAACCTATCTCATGATCATTTGGATTATCATGAAACATTTGCTGAATATAGAGATGTTAAAAAACTGTTCTTTGATGAATTACCGAAAACAGCATTTGCTTTAACAAATGTTGATGATAAAAATGGAGAGATAATGCTGCAAAACACTAAGGCTAAAAAAGTTAGTTATGCGTTAAAAAGTTATGCAGATTATAAAGCGCAAATATTAGAGAATCAGTTTTCAGGATTGCTGTTGAAAGTGAATGATAATGAAGTGTGGACAAAATTAATTGGGAGTTTTAATGCGTATAATTTATTAGCAATTTTTGCGACAGGAGAATTATTGGGTTTAGAGACAAATGAAAATTTACGTCTGATAAGTTTATTGGAGAATGTAAGTGGACGATTTGAATATATAGTTTCTAAGGAAAATAAAATCACTGCTATTGTTGATTATGCACATACACCAGATGCTTTAAAAAATGTATTAGAAACGATAAATAACATCCGTACAGGAAGTGAGCAATTATTAACTGTTGTTGGTTGTGGTGGTGATAGAGATAGAACAAAGCGACCTAAAATGGGAAGCATAGCTTCAATTTTGAGTACCAAAGCAATTTTCACCAATGATAACCCGCGAACGGAAGATCCTGAGGTAATTATAGAAGAGATAGAGTCTGGAGTGTCTCCAGAGAATTATAAAAAAACGATATCCATAAGTAATAGGCTACAAGCAATAAAAACGGCCTGTCAAATGGCGGAAACAAATGATATCATTTTAATTGCTGGTAAGGGGCATGAAACATACCAGGAGGTAAATGGAGTTCGTACGGATTTTGACGATTTGAAAACGGTTAAAGAATTACTGATAAAACTAAATAAATAAAAATATGCTGTATTACTTATTTGAATATTTAGAAAAACATTACCAATTAACAGGAGCTTCGGTTTTCCAGTTTATATCGTTTAGAGCTGCATTAGCAGTAATAGTTTCATTGTTGATTTCAATGATTTTTGGTAAAAACATAATTAACTTTTTAAGGAAACAACAAATTGGCGAAACGGTTAGAGATTTAGGTCTTGAAGGGCAAAAGGAAAAACAAGGTACGCCAACAATGGGTGGGCTTATTATTATAATTGCAACATTAATACCTGTTTTGTTGTTTGCAAAGTTAGATAACGTATATGTGTTACTGTTGATTGTAACAACTGTATGGATGGGGACAATTGGCTTTATTGATGATTACATTAAAAAGTTCAAAAATGATAAGGATGGGCTTAAAGGAAAATTTAAAGTACTGGGGCAAGTAGGTCTTGGGTTAATTGTTGGTTCAGTGTTGTATTTTAATGAAAATGTTACCATAAAAGAGCAAATACCTGTCCAGATACAAACGGCTACAGTGAGTACTGACAATGCAATGTTGTTAATACATAATCCTGCGGTCAAAGAATTTTATCCTGAAGCAAAGTCAACTAAAACAACAATTCCTTTTTTTAAAAACAATGAATTAGATTATTCTGATATACTTACTTATTTCAATGAAGATTGGAAGGGTTATGGGTGGTTAATTTTTATCCCTGTAGTCATATTTATTATAACAGCAGTTTCTAATGGGGCCAATTTAACTGATGGTATTGACGGTTTAGCGGCAGGTACATCAGTAATTTCTGTAATTGTACTAGGGTTATTGACTTGGGTGTCTGGAAATATTCTTTTCTCGGATTATCTAAATATTATGTATATCCCTCGGATAGGTGAAATGACCATTTTTGTAGGTGCTTTTGTGGGGGCTTTAATAGGTTTTTTATGGTACAATACATTTCCTGCTCAAGTGTTTATGGGGGATACGGGAAGTTTAACTATTGGAGGGGTCATAGCGGTTATTGCAATAGCAGTGCGTAAGGAATTATTGATTCCAATTTTATGCGGGGTTTTCTTGGCTGAGAATTTATCGGTAGTACTTCAGGTGAGTTATTTTAAGTATACGAAAAAGAAATATGGCAAAGGAAAACGGATTTTTCTAATGTCACCACTACATCATCATTATCAGAAAAAAGGAATGCATGAAAGTAAAATTGTCAATCGTTTTTGGATTGTAGCAATAATGCTAGCGGTATTAACTATGGTAACCTTGAAGCTTAGGTAGATGAAAAGATTGGTTGTACTTGGTGGGGGAGAAAGTGGTGTAGGAACAGCGCTTTTAGGAAAGCAAAAAGGCTATGGTGTGTTTGTTTCTGATAAAGGGATAATTAAAGATAAGTACAAAAACGTGTTGTTGGAAACCGAAATTGAATGGGAAGATCAGAAGCATACTGAAGCAAAAATTTTAAATGCTGATGTGGTAATGAAGAGCCCGGGGATTCCAGATAATGTGCCGTTGGTTTTGAAACTGAAAAAGATGGGGGTGCCAGTTATTTCTGAAATAGAGTTCGCTGCTCAATTTACCGAAGCAACTATTGTTGGGATAACAGGAAGTAATGGGAAAACGACAACTACTTTATTAACGCATCATCTGTTAAAAGAAGAGTTGAATGTTGGAATAGCAGGGAATATTGGCGATAGTTTTGCGGAACTGGTGGTTGAAGGAAAGTTTGATAATTATGTATTGGAATTGAGTAGTTTTCAGTTAGATGGAATTCAAAATTTCAAACCGCATATAGCAGTAATTACAAATATTTCGGAAGATCATTTGGATCGGTATGAATATCAATATGAAAATTATATTGCATCGAAATTTAGAATAACAAAAAATCAAACTGCCGACGATTATTTAATATACGACGCAGATGATAAAGAGATAGAAAAATATTTGAGTGAGCATGACGTGAAAGCTACTTTAATACCATTCTCTTTAACTAAAAAAATAAAACAAGGTGTCTGTTTAGATAATGACAATATTAAACTAACAATTAAAGAAGAAATTATTACTATGCCAGTAAAAAACTTAGCATTAGAAGGGAAGCATAATGTAAAAAATGCAATGGCATCTGCTGCAGTTGCAAATTTATTAAAAATTAGAAAAGCAACAATAAGAGAAAGCTTAGCTAGTTTTCAAGGTGTGGAGCATCGTTTGGAGAATGTGTTGAAAATACAGAATGTTCAGTATATAAATGACTCAAAAGCTACTAATATAAATGCGACTTTTTATGCGCTTGATAGCATGAGGTCGCCTACGGTCTGGATTGTAGGTGGGGTAGATAAAGGAAATGATTATACGGAATTATTGTCGTTGGTTAACGAAAAAGTTAAAGCGGTAATTTGCTTAGGGAGCGATAATAAAAAAATAAAACATGTTTTTGAAAATACTGTTGAAACATTGGTGGAAACAGAATCAATGGCAGAGGCAGTTAAAATGGCTTATCATTTGGCTGAAAAAGGAGATAATGTATTGTTGTCACCAGCTTGTGCAAGTTTTGACTTATTTGAAAACTATGAAGATAGAGGAAGACAATTTAAAGAAGCAATACGTAGCTTATAATGAGTAGTATACTAAAGAATATAGGAGGAGATAGAGCTTTATGGGCGATCATAACGTTGCTTGCATTGTTTTCATTTTTACCTGTATATAGTGCCAGTAGTAATTTAGCAAACTTGTATGGATTTAGTACCTCTAAGTTGTTGTTAAAACATGGGGTGCATTTAGTATTAGGTTTTGGGATAATATACGGAGTGCATAAAATACAATATCATCGGTTAAAGGGGTTGTCAATGGTAATCCTACCTGTTGTAATTGTTTTGTTGGGAATTACCTTAATGCAAGGAACCACAATTGGTGGGGCTAATGCGAGTAGGTGGATACGGGTTCCTGTAGTAAATTTTTCGTTTCAAACATCAACTTTAGCTTCTGTGGTGTTAATGGTGTATGTAGCTAGGTATTTGGCAAAGATAAAAGATAAGACTATTACATTTAAGGAGAGTTTTATTGAGCTTTGGATTCCAGTAGGAGCAGTTATAATTTTGATCTTTCCAGCGAACTTTTCAACAGCTGCACTTATTTTTTCAATGGTTATGGTCTTGGTGTTTTTAGGTGGGTATTCATTAAAGTACATGGGGGTAATTGTTGGAGCAGGTTTGGTGTTTGTTATGTTGTTTTTTTTATCAGCAAAAGCATTCCCTGATGCGTTTCCAAATAGAGTTGATACTTGGATGTCAAGAATTGAAAATTTCTCTAATGGAGAAGATACAGAAGAAGATTATCAAATAGAACGTGCTAAAACAGCAATAGCTTCTGGACAGTTATTTGGTTTAGGTCCAGGAAAAAGTGTTCAAAAAAACTTCTTGCCTCAATCATCATCTGATTTTATTTATGCGATTATAGTTGAGGAATGGGGTTTAGTAGTAGGGGTAACAATATTGTTGTTTTACTTGTTAATGCTGTTTAGGCTGATTGTAATTTTGAATAAATCGGATACTTTTTTTGGTAAGTTATTAGTGATCGGTGTTGGTTTGCCAATAATATTTCAAGCACTAATAAACATGGCGGTTGCGGTTGAGTTGTTTCCGGTAACTGGTCAAACATTGCCATTAATAAGTTCAGGAGGAACATCAATATGGATGACTTGTTTGGCATTTGGAATTATATTAAGTGTGAGTGCAAGTCAGAAAAAAGTCAAAGGTTTAAAAAAAGAAAATCCACTTGATGTATTACGTCAAACGGTATAAATATAATTATAGTATAGAGTTAAGGGTATAGCAAATGAAAAAATTGAAAGTTATCGTATCAGGAGGTGGAACAGGAGGGCATATATACCCTGCTATTGCTATTGCGGATGAAATAAAAAGACGCTACCCCGATACTGACTTTTTATTTGTAGGAGCAAATGATAGAATGGAAATGGAAAAAGTTCCGGCAGCAGGCTATGATATTAAAGGGCTTTGGATTACTGGAATCCAGCGTAAATTGTTGTCGAAAAATAATTTGTTGTTTCCGTTTAAGTTGATAAGTAGCTTGTGGAAAGCTAAAAAAATAATAAAACAATTTCAGCCTGATGTTGCTATAGGAACTGGAGGTTTTGCCAGTGGTCCTTTATTGCAAATGGCAAATTCAAAAGGGGTGCCTACTTTAATACAAGAGCAAAATTCATTTCCGGGAATAACCAATAAGTTGTTGTCAAAAAAAGCGAAAACAATATGTGTAGCTTATGATGGTTTAGGGCGTTTTTTTCCAAGTGATAAAATTGTAAAAACAGGAAACCCAGTTCGTCAAGATTTATTAGAGATAAAGTCCAAAAGAAAAGAGGCGCAAGAGTTTTTTAAATTGGATGCTGCAAAAAAAACAATATTAGTTTTAGGAGGTAGTTTAGGGGCAAGAAGAATTAATCAATTAATAAATAAAGAGCTTTCTTTTTTCGAAAATCAAGGAGTTCAATTGATTTGGCAAACGGGGAAGTTATATATAGACGAGTATCTGATTCATGATAATAAAGAGAATGTGCAAACACATGCATTTTTAAACAGAATGGATTTGGCTTATGCTGCAGCTGATATGATTATTTCAAGGTCTGGAGCGAGCTCTGTTTCTGAGTTATGTGTCGTAGGTAAACCAGTGGTTTTTATACCTAGTCCAAATGTTTCTGAGGATCATCAAACTAAAAATGCACAAGCAATTACCGACAATGGGGCGGGGATGTTAATTAAAGAATCTGAGTTGGATACTGATTTTGAAGCGAAATGTAAAGACTTGTTAGGGAATAGTGTATTGCAAGAAAGGTTAGCTGTTGAGATAAAAAAGTTAGCTCTTGAAAATGCAACCAAAGATATTGTAGACGAAATTGAAAAATTAATAAAGTAAATAATACGGAGAGGTATATTTTGAATTTAGAAAAAATACATAAGGTTTATTTTGTTGGAATCGGAGGAATCGGAATGAGTGCTCTTGCACGTTATTTTCATGAAATAGGAAAGCAAGTTGCAGGATATGATAAAACTCCAACAAAAATCACTGATGATTTAATTCAGCTGGGTATTGCTGTTCATTTTGAAGACTCTATTGATTTAATAGCTTCTGAATTTAAGAAGTCAGAAGACACGTTAGTGGTGTATACCCCAGCGGTTCAAAGTACGCATAGTGAGTTGCAGTATTTTGTGGTAAATAAATTTACTATTCAAAAAAGGGCAGAGGTTTTAGGACTCATTACTAAAAACACCTTCTGCTTTGCAGTGGCCGGTACACATGGGAAAACTACAACCTCTAGTATACTTGGGCATTTGTTAAAGATTTGTGATGCTGATATGACTGCTTTTCTAGGTGGGATAACAGAAAATTATCATTCCAATTTAATTTTAAACGGATCAGAGATATCTGTTGTTGAGGCTGATGAATTCGATAGGTCTTTCTTGCAATTATCTCCAGATGTAGCTTGTATTACCTCTATGGATGCAGATCATTTAGATATTTATGGTCAAGCCGAAGAGTTGGAAAAAAGTTTCGTTGATTTCTCGGAAAAGCTATCAAATAAAAAGAAGTTGTTTGTTAAAAACGGATTGCCTTTACAAGGGATTACATATGGCATAAATGATGACGCTGATTATAGTATTCAGGATTTTGAAATCATTGATGGGATTTATCGTTTTAGTATTAAAACACCAACGGAATTGTTGTCTGGTGTCAAGTTTAGTTTGCCAGGGCAGCATAATTTATCTAATGCATTAGTAGCCTTTGCAATGGCTTATGATAATGGGTTTGATGCTAGTAAATTAATAGAGGGCTTAGCTTCTTTTAAGGGGGTAGAACGACGATTTACATACCAAATAAAAACGAATGACTTAGTGTATATAGATGACTATGCGCATCATCCTACGGAAATAAATGCGGTATATCAAGCGGTTACAGAAATGTATCCAAATGATAAAGTTATGATTATTTTTCAACCTCATTTGTTTAGCAGAACACAAGATTTTGCAGTAGATTTTGGAAAGAGTTTAAGTCGGTTTGATGAAGTACGCTTGTTGGATATTTATCCGGCTAGAGAATTGCCAATTGAAGGGGTTACATCTGAGTGGTTGTTGGGTAAAATTACAAGTGAAAACAAGAAATTGATTACTAAAAAAGACATTGTTTCGGAAATTAAAAATTCTGACGCGAAAATTATATTAACAATTGGTGCTGGTGACATTGGTGCTGAAGTAAAACGAATTAAAGAAGGAATAAATTAAGTATTGATAATGAGTGAGGTAGCTAAAAATAAAGGATTTACTAAAAGAACAATATTGAGCATCAAATTATTTTTGTTGTTAGGGTTTGTGTTGTTTTTATCTGTCTCAGCTTCAGTAAGAAACAAGTCTAGGTTTTTGACACCTACCCCAATAGTCTTTGATAATCCTGAACAACCGTTGATTTCTGAAGAAACGGTTAATAAGTTGTTAATACAAAATAATGGAAGTGTTAAAAACATAAGGAAAGATGCCTTAGATTTGAATAGTATAGAATCTGTGTTAGACACTAATCCGTATATCAGAAACGCCAATGTGTATGTTTCTGTAAATGGGGGAGTTGGGGTTAATGTTTTACAGAAAATACCACTAGCTAGAGTGCAAACAAAAGAGTCTTTTTACATTGACGAAGAAGGGAAAATGATGCCTACTTCGCCAAATTTTTCTGTACGAGTACCTTTGGTGACTGGAAATGTTACTAAAAAGAACTTGTCGGATGTATTTAAAATGATGAAAAGCATCAATGAGGATCTGTTTTTTAAAAAAGAGATAGTTGGTGTTGTAGTGGAAGGAAATAAATACATATTATTGTTGAGAGAATTCGATTTTCTAATTGATTTTGGAACATCAGAGAGTAGAGAAATAAAGTTGAGCAACTTTAAAGCGTTTTATAAAAAAGCTTTAAAGGACAAAACTATAGAAATGTATAATAGAGTTAATTTACAAATTGCATCACAAGTAATTTGCACCAAAAAATAAGCTATGGAGGACAGTAAAATTGCAGTTGGTTTAGATATTGGGACAACAAAAATCGTGGCTATGATTGGTCGTGAGAATGAGTATGGAAAACTGGAAATCCTTGGTATAGGAAAAACCAAGAGTCTTGGTGTACACAGAGGTGTTGTAAATAACATTACTCAAACAATACAATCTATTCAACAAGCAGTACAGGAAGCAGAAATGTCTTCAGGTTTAAAGATTGAAGATGTAGTTGTTGGTATTGCGGGTCAACATATCAGAAGTATTCAGCACAGTGATTATATTACCAGAACTAATTCTGATGAGGTAATTGATGATAATGATATTGATGCACTGATTAATCAGGTGCATAAATTAATTATGCTGCCAGGAGAAGAGATTCTTCATGTGTTACCACAAGAGTATAAAATAGATGGGCAAGCCGAAATAAAAGAGCCTATTGGAATGTATGGTGGTAGATTAGAAGCTAATTTTCATGTAGTGGTTGGGCAAATAGCATCGATTAGAAATATAGGAAGATGTGTTAAGAATTCTGGTTTGGGGCTTGCTGGTATTACTTTAGAACCATTATCATCTGCAAATGCAGTGTTAAGTCAAGAAGAAAAAGAAGCAGGAGTAGCCTTGATAGATATAGGTGGAGGAACAACTGATTTAGCAATTTTTAAAGATGGAATAATTCGTCATACGGCGGTTATACCTTTCGGAGGTAATGTAATTACTGAAGATATTAAAGAAGGTTGTTCAATTATTGAAAAACAAGCGGAATTATTAAAAGTAAAATTTGGTTCGGCTTGGCCAGGAGAAAATAAAGAAAATGAAATTGTTTCCATACCTGGTCTAAGAGGCAGGGACCCTAAAGAAATTTCATTAAAAAACTTATCTAAAATTATTCACGCAAGAGTAGTGGAAATTGTAGAACAAATTTTTTCTGAAATTAAAAATTACGGCCACGAGGAGCAGAAAAAGAAGTTGATTGCAGGTATAGTAATTACGGGTGGAGGTTCGCAGTTGAATCACATCAAGCAATTGACAGAATATATTACTGGGATGGATACCAGAATTGGGTATCCAAATGAGCATTTAGCAGGAGATTCAAATGAAAAAGCAACTAGTCCGTTGTATGCAACAGCGGTTGGTTTGGTGATGAATGCTGCGGAAGTTCAATCCAAAGTAGTGGTTAAGCAAGAAGAGAACATTGAAGAGATACCCCAAAATATCGACGCAATTGTATCAGATGTTGTTTCTGAGGAAGAAATAGTAGATGAGCCAATAATTGAAAAACCAAAAAAGGAGAAAAAAAGTGTTCTTCAAAAGTGGTCGGACAATTTTAGAGATTTTTTAGATACGGCAGAATAAGTATAATTTATTTTGCAATAATTATTTACGAGAAAAAAAGTATAAAAAAGAATTTATGAGTAGCAACACAGAATTCGGAGGGATTTCATTTGATTTGCCAAAAAATCAATCAAATGTAATTAAAGTCATCGGAGTAGGTGGTGGAGGTAGTAATGCTATCAACCACATGTTCCAATCAGGTATTAATGGGGTAGATTTTGTAATCTGTAATACAGATTCGCAAGCGCTAGAAAATAGTGCAGTGCCAAACAAAATTCAGTTGGGGATGTCTTTAACCGAAGGTTTGGGAGCAGGTGCTAATCCTGATGTGGGAGAGCAATCAGCTATTGAAAGTTTTGAGGAGATCAAAACCATGCTTGGTACAAATACTAAAATGGTGTTTATTACTGCAGGAATGGGTGGAGGTACCGGTACCGGTGCAGCACCTATTATTGCTCGTATGGCAAAAGAGTTGGACGTACTTACAGTAGGTATTGTTACTGTTCCGTTTCAGTTTGAAGGAAAAATGAGAAATGAACAAGCTCAAATTGGGGTTGAAAAATTACGTAAAGAAGTAGATTCTCTTATTGTAATTAACAATAACAAATTGCGTGAAGTTTATGGTAACTTAGGTTTTAAAGCTGGGTTTGCTAAAGCTGATGAGGTGTTGGCAACTGCAGCAAAAGGTATTGCGGAAGTTATTACGCATCACTATATGCAAAATATTGACCTTAGAGATGCTAAAACAGTATTATCAAATAGCGGTAGTGCTATTATGGGATCTGCAGTAGCTTCAGGGGCTAATAGAGCTAATGATGCGATTTTTAAGGCACTAGATTCTCCGTTATTAAATGATAATAAAATAACAGGCGCTAAAAACGTATTGTTGTTAATCATTTCTGGTACCGAAGAAATTACTATTGATGAAATTGGTGAAATTAATGAGCATATTCAGACTGAAGCTGGAAATGGAGCTAACATCATTATGGGTGTTGGTGAAGATGAAGCTTTAGGAGGTGATGTTTCGGTGACGATTATTGCCACTGGATTTGAAGCTGATCAGCAAGATGATATTGTAAATACAGAAGCAAAAAAAATTATTCACGCTTTAGAAGAAAACCAGATTGCTACTCAGGTGTTATCTACTAAAAATGTGATTTCTGATATTGAATTGCCTAAGGCAATTGTAGCTCCAGTTAAAAAGGAGGAGCCTGTTATTAGGCATACCTTATTTGATAATGAGGTTATCGAAGAGGTTAAGCAGGCTGAAGTGTTGAATGATTTAATTCCAACATCGGAATTAATTAAGAATATTGATGTGGTTTATGACGAGGTACTTGCTCCGTCTGTTTTAACGGCAGATGATTTTGTAATTACAGATGTTAATGACGTTGAAGTTGTTGCTCCAGAAGTAGTTCCAGTTGAAGAAGAAGCGTTGTTCTCGTTTGAAGCGCCAATGGCTACTTCAGAAGATTTGTTTGAGCCAGTTCAACAAGTAGAGGATAAAGTAGTATTTCAGCTTTCAGAAGAAATAAATAATATTGAAGTTACCGATCATATTGATGTGGTTCCTGTTAAGGAACAAAACGAAAACGGTGTAATTCGTTATAGTTTAGAATGTCCTGAAGCAGAAGAAGTTGCTCCTGTTCAAAAGGTAACCCCTGTTCAAGAAGAAAAGGTAGAAGAAGCTTTTTCTTTTACTACAACTCCTAATAAAGTAGAAAATGTAATAATAGAAGAAGACGTGGTGGTAGAAAACCATGCTGAAATAGATCCTTTTAATACTTCTATTGAGGAAAGTTTACGATTAAGAGCTGATGCACGTAGAAAAAAGTTAAAAGAATTTAATTATAAATTTCGTCATAATGCTAATGCAAATAATGTAGATGAAATAGAAAAGGAACCTGCGTATAAGCGTATGGGGATCGATTTAAATGAGAAATCGGATGCGGATGGAGCAATATCTCGTACTACTATCGGAACGGATAGTAATGATGATATTCAGCTGCGTTCAAACAATTCTTTTTTACATGATAATGTAGACTAAGTTTGAAGTAAAGTTATTGCATATAAACCGAAACAGTCATTGACTGTTTCGGTTTTATTTTTTTATATTTACATGCATTTTAAAATCCGATACAAATGAGTTTACAAGCAGAAATCATGGTGAAGTTAAAAGAGGCTATGAAGTCAAAAGATCAGGTCGCTTTAACGTCACTAAGAGCTATAAAAGCAGAATTATTATTAGCTCAAACGGCGTCAGGGTCTAAGCAGGAATTGTCTGAAGCAGAGGAGGTAAAAATGATTCAAAAGTTAGTAAAGCAACGCAAAGATAGTGCAGCAATTTTTACAGAAAAAAATAGAGCAGATTTAGCGGAACCTGAATTAGCGCAAGCTGCCATAATTGAACAGTTTTTACCAGAGCAATTTACAGAGGAAGAAGTGGAGAAGATTGTATTGCAGGCTATTGAAGAGCTTGGTGCAAGCGGAATGAAGGATATGGGTAAAGTTATGGCTGTCGTAAACAAAGAGGTTGCAGGTCAGGCTGATGGAAAAACCATTTCAGTATTAGTAAAAAAGAATTTAATATAATATTTTAATGTCACTGTGAGTTAAACTTTTTTGTTTAACGTGATAGTCTCTTTGAAGTTAAGAGATTGCTTGGTTGAAACACCTTGCAATGACAAAAATATATAAATGGCTGCGTAGTTCAACTGGATAGAATATCAGATTTCGGCTCTGAGGGTTGGGGGTTCGAATCCCTTCGCGGTCACAAGTAGAAATCACAACACCATGTATGTGAGGGTCTTGTGGTTTTTTAGCTCAGTAATTAGTCAGTACCTAGTCAGTTTGTTTATGAAAAAATCAGAATGATTAAGAGTTTTTTGTTTTGATTTTAATTTTGTCGTTTTATAAAAGCCAAATTAAAAGATTTGGCGGTATTGTAAATATACATTTTGGTCCCGAATTAAAGCCCGAAAACCGTATTATTTATAGGTGTTGTTGTGCGTAGTTTTTCTTCCATTCATGTAAAAGTATTTCAATAAACTTATTTGTCTTTTTTCATTTGGGAAAATAATTTTATGAATATGTAGTAGTCCATTTGAATTGTATTCCAAAACTCGAGTATAATTCAAGGTGTCTAATTCATAATATTCTTCTCTTGTTTTTTTGTCTTGTTCATAGTAGTATTTCCATTTTTCTTGGCTTTCAAATTTTCCATTTTTAAGATTTCCAATATTACTTTCTACTATCCTGTTTTTTAAGTCGTATTTATAGAATGCAATTCGGTTGCATTTATTTTTTTGAAATTCCTCGTCGCAGAAAATTCGCTTTTCCAATCCATCTTTTGGATATTCGTAGTAGTTTAAATATCGTAAAATTGGAGTATCATATAGAAAGTAACCGTAATACTTTGCCTCTCGGATTATTTTGTTATCAGAATTATAATCATAAAACACTTTGAAGTTTACTTGACCATCTCTGTTAAAAACTATCCATTCTTTGAGATTCGATTTTCCGTCATAAATTTTTCTGTAATTCAGATGAGTTTGGTTATTAGATATTCGGGTTGCATATCTTTCGAAATCTCTATTTAAGCTATCATATTTTACTTCATAAGTTGTGTGATGCTTTTGAGTTAAATAAAAATCCAGATTTTGGTAATCCATAAGGGTACTATCTTTTACTTGACCATTTTTGAATAATTCATAGGAATATATTTTGACTGATTCAAAATCGGTTTCGCATACTATATTTTCTCCGTTATATCCAACCATATAAGTGAATGCTAAACTTGGTTCGTAGTCATATAGATCGTTAAAATTCTTTGGGCTTTTACAACTTAAAATTAGACAGAAAAATATGATAGTAATCGAGAATTTCATTTTTTATTTATTTAGTTTCTCGAAAATAATTCAGTTCTTTTGAAAAGAAAAGTTATAATGAGTGAACTATGATTTTTGTTGAGTAACGAGTTTGCTTAAATTATGCACAACGTTTAGCTATGAATAGTGCGGGTAGAAAATCCGCGGATTTTCGTGTCGACACAAGCCATAAGCTTTTTGTTTTGTTTTTTATTTTGTCGTTTTAAAAAAGCCAAATTAAAAGATTTGGCGACTATGTAAATATACACTTACGTCCCGAATTGCAAACTGAAAACCGTATTATTTATAGGTTTTGTTGTGCACAGTTTTATATTTGTTTTAAAGGTTTGTTGTTTAATTCAAATCCAAATTCTTGATTTGTAATTATTCTCGAACTAATGGAAGTAGCTTGTAATATTCTTTCGTAATAATAAGCGTCAAAATTTTGCTCTAAAATTATACAATTCAACTTTTTGGAAATTTCATTATAGTTTCCTTCTTTATAATTTTCATACCAATTTGGATTTGTTTTCAACTCATTTGAATAAACATACCTAGCTTTTAAAGTTTTATTATTATTTGTTTCTGAGTCTACAATTGTACATTTTTGATTTAAAAAATTCTTAGTTCCGCTTATTTTAAAAACTGTTGGAGAATCATTTTTAGTTATATCAAACCATGTTATTGTATCAGAGTCATATCGTTTTGCATAAGACTTATTATTCTTTAATAATAACATTCTCTCCTCAATTAATTCACCTCTAGAATTATATATTTTCTTATAATGATTTCCTTCTTTAAATAACATTATCATTTTTGATCCTGTTGATAATTTTAAACTTTCAATAGTAGTTTTATCTGTCTGAAGTTTATAATCAATATCATAATGTATTTCACCTTCAAAATAATTTTCTTTTAAATTTGAAGAAGTTAATATTATCCCTACTATTAATAATAATCCAATTCGTAATATATTTTTCATATTCTTATAATCAAATATTTAAATTAATTTCTAATTCTCTCGAATTGTGCACAACGTTTCGCTATGAATAGTACGGTGCAGAAAATCCGTGGATTTTCGTGTCGAAACAAGCCATAAGCTTTTTGTTTTGTTTTTACTTTTGTCATTTTAAAAAAGCTAATTTTCAATTCATGAACACCTCTAAATTAAATAGAATGAAGATGAGTAAATTAATTGACTTGAAGATCAATGTAAATATACACAAGTTTTCAATTTCTATCTATAAGAATTAAAAGTTGGTAGAGGCTTTTTCTGAGTTGGTATATCTTGTTTTTCAAAATAAGCAATTGCAGATACATTTGTTAAAAAAAACGAATAAGATGTATCGTCAAATAATAATATTTCTCTTTTTAGGCGTAAGCATTCAAACTCTTGCACAGCGTAATGAAACAGGAGTTTCAATTGATTATGCTTTAGCTCCTTTGTCAGAAGATGGTATTGATTTTTCTAAAACTTCGGTGAAATTTTTATCTCCTATAAAATTGAAAAAAGGAATACTTGTTAACTCTTTTGGAGTTGATTATTATAAGTTAAGCTATGACAATAGTTTCGGTTTAGATATTAGTGAATTAGAAAATATTTATCAATTTAGCTATAATATCAGATATGTCTACCCATTAGCAAATAGATGGGCCTTAACCGGGCAAATAGGTACTTCATTATCTTCTAACTTAACGAGTGCAATAAGTTCTAAAGATTTAAATTTTAGATGGGGCATAAATGCCTTAAAAAGAGGTGGTTCATTAGGAAAACCATCTATGTTGATGTTTGGGTTAAATTATTCTGCTATTACAGGAAAGCCTGGGATATTACCAACGATTAGTTATATTAAACAACTAAGTGAAAAGTTTTCTTTTGGGATAGGTTTCCCTCATACATATGTTAAATATAATTTCAATCAAAAACATTCTTTAAAATCTTTGATTTGGATGAATGGGTTTTATGCCAACTTAGGTAGTCCTATAGCTGTAGATACTGGTGATGACGCTGAGAAAGCTTCATATAGGGCTATTTCATTGGGAGCTGAATATAATTGTTCAATAACAAATCCTTTGACTTTAGTTTTAAAAGCGGGGTACTCACTAAATAATAGCTATGAGCTGTTGGATTCAGAGAATAATACGGTATATGATTTTAACAGCTCTTCAGAACCTTATTTTTCAGTTGGACTAAAATTTAAACTTAAGGGAAATAAGAGAAAAAAGCCTAAGCAGTAATAGCTAGGCTATTTTATAAGGTCCCCAAAAAGCATTGCTTTTATAAGTATTGTTTCTTACTCAACCTCAAAGGGCTTCTTTTTAAAACCTTTGGAGTTTTTAATTGAATAAGTATAAAGTTTAATTATGTAAATTTACATACAAGTAAACCATGAATGTTTTGTTAGAATTTTTGAAAAATAAAAGAAGTTTATTAATACACATATTATTATGGTCATTGTTGTTTTTTATGATGGCGACTTTCATTTATGCTGATGGAAAACCAATAACTCCACGCTTTATCTTCAGAGCTGTTATTGTTGTTGTGGTTTTTTATATTAATTATAGCATATTAGTGCCTCAGTTTTTATTGAAAAGAAAAAAGATGTTATATTTTATGTCGATAATGATACTTTTAATCATTGTCTTTGTAAGTTATCAGGTGCTTGTTCCTATCCCTAATAGGCCACCAAATATTAATCCAGAATTTCAAAAGAGAGGCAAGTTTATTCCTGTAATATTTAATATGATTACCATAATAATTGGTACGGTTATTCGTGTGTATGAACAATGGATAATTAATGACAAGAAACAAAAAGAAATTGTATCCCAAAAAAATGTATCAGAGTTGGAAGCGCTTAAAAACCAATTAAACCCGCATTTTTTATTCAATTCATTAAACAGTATCTATTCGCTTACGGTAAAAAAGTCTAATGATGCTCCTGAAGCGGTTATTACTCTCTCAGAACTTTTGCGATATATGTTATACCAAGCCAATAATGGTTTTGTGTTATTAAGTGGTGAACTTGGGTATATTGAAAACTATATTAAACTACAACGCTTGAGAATAGCTAAAAACGAAGGTGTAAAAATAAATATTCGAGGAGGGATTTCTTCTCAAAAAATAAGGCCATTATTGTTTATCTCATACATAGAGAATGCTTTTAAATACGGAACAGATTTTAAAGGGAATACTGAAGTTACTATTGATATTAGCGTCAAAGAGGAAGAGTTACAATTTAAATGTATTAATTTAATTGGAAGCAGATCAAAAGATAGTAAAACCTCTGGTATTGGAATGCAAAATACTAAAGAGCGTTTACTGTTGCTTTACCCTGATAATCATTGGTTGACTGTTGAGGAAAGGGATAATAAGTTTATTGTTGATTTAAAATTAAGATTAAATTAAAAATTATGAAGTGTATTATTATAGATGATGAACCTTTAGCAGTTGATGTAATAGAAGCCTATTTAGAACAGGTAGAAGGCATGGAAATTGTTGCCAAATGCAATAATCCATTAGAAGCAATTACATTATTAAATAAGCATCAGATTGATTTGGTGTTTTTAGATATAGAAATGCCTAATTTAACAGGGTTAGATTTGGTTAAAACGATAGAAAATATTCCGCAATTTATATTTACAACAGCTTATCCTCAATACGCCTTAGAGGGGTTTGAGTTAAATGCAACCGATTATTTAGTAAAACCAATTCCTTTTCAACGTTTCTTAAAGGCCGTATCCAGAGCCAAAGAAAAATATGAATTAGAGCAAACAACTTCTAGTAATGTAACTTCAGAAACATCAGAAGAAAAACCTGATTTCATTTTTGTAAAGTCAGAGTATGAAAATATTAAGGTTAATGTACACGATATAGATTATATAGAAGGTTTAAAAGACTATATTAAAATTCATATTAAAGGTAGTTCTAAATCATTATTGACCTTGTCTAGTTTTAAAAATATTTTAGAAAAATTACCTTCAAATTTCATACGCACACATCGTTCTTATATCATTAATATTGATTCAATAAGAGCTTTACAAAAAACAAAAGTGATTATTGGTGATGTTCGTATTCCTATTGGCGAAACCTATAAAGAAACTGTTTTAAAACGATTAGGAGTGTAGCGAGCACTTATTAAGTTTCTTTAGTTCTAATTCCATAAAAGTATTCAAAGGCAAAATACTCTAGTTTGTCGATACTTTTTTTAACTCAGTCTATCTCTTTTTTTATACTTAATTACCTGCATTACTTTTGATGTATAACATTTAAAAGTAAGCATTCATGTATCAAAAAACATCATTTATAACGGGTTTAATCCTCACTCTTCTCCTTGCATCATGTAGCGGTAGTAAACCGGTGTATAAAGTTTCCGATAGAGAAACTAAAAGTACAGCAGCTATTGCGACAATTTATGATAATAATGCAAAATTGGGATATACTATTTCTAAGGATAATTCACACCTATATATTACATTAAATACAAAAGAAAAAGCAACACAGTTAAAGATGATGCGTAATGGTGTAAGTATATTTTTTGATAAAGAAGGAAGGAAGAATAAAGATTATGGGGTGCAATATCCAGTTCCTAAAAATAATCAAGCGCTTAACATTGAAGAGATGAAGCAAATGAAGGAACAAGGAAATCAAGAAAGAGTAATAGGAAATGGATTAGGAAGACTAGGTACAGATATGTTGATTATTGAAAATGGAGACGAAAGAGTTATTAATAAAGAACTAAATAGTGAAAGTATTACGGTGACTCACCAAATGTCTCTTGACGGATTAGCATACACTTTAAAGCTGCCCTTATCCTATATAAAAACAGCATCGAATTCACCATCTGTTGGAATAGTAGTAAAAGGAATGGAAAGACCTGAAATGGGTAATAGACCATCTGGAGGAATGCAAGGTGGTGGGGGACGTTCAAGTGGAATGCGAAGTGGTGGCGGTAAAATGGGAGGAAGCGGAATGAGAGGCGGAGGAGGACGTTCAGGTGGATCAGGAGGTAGGCCTGATATGAGCCAGATTCAAGAACTACAATCAGATA